>Ga0272444_10001708_pt1 | contig 20920 bp, 20 predicted proteins | sample SSMForm13_FD_201033 | JGI IMG/M metagenome (GOLD analysis project Ga0272444, IMG submission 201033) | Marine sediment archaeal communities from Little Sippewissett salt marsh, Falmouth, MA, United States - SSM-Form-13 | ecosystem: Environmental > Aquatic > Marine > Wetlands > Sediment ... | reverse complement strand
GATACGGCCCAGCCGTCCCTTGCGTGCGACAGCATCGGGCCAGCGTGTGCAGCCGGCTTCTTCCAAGTCTTCGCAGGCGGCCAACACGGTTTGCGCTGCGCCGTCGAAGGAAGCGACGTCGGCGAATCCGCACTCGGGTTTTTCCGCCAGCAGGCGGGCAACCAGGGCGCGTTGATAAAGCGGATCGGCCGGACTGCGTCCTTGCGCGGCCAACGGCGGCGTGCCTAATTTCCTGGCCAGGTCAGCGAAGGTAACCAACCACAGGCCCAAGCGTCCGCCATGGGCGCGGTGCAATTCACGTTGCAACGTTGTGCGAAGCTGATTCGAACCGACCAACACGACCAGCGGTCGCTCGGGTTCGCTTCCGGCGCGGGCGACAAAATCGTCGACGCACCTGGCAAAGTCGACAGAATGTATCGCGCTCCAATTCGGCTTCACATCATCGCTCATCGGTTACGGGTGAAAAGTGCAGTTGAGCACGGCTTCGCCTTCGGTGTCGACCATGGAAATGACAATGCAGTGATCGGCCTTTTCCTCGTCGAGCACGGTGACCACCTCGAATTCGATCGAATAGGTTCCCGAGCCGGCCTGCACCGGCGGCGTGCTCACCTGCCTCATGCAAACCGTGCCGCAAATGGTGGCAACGAAATAACCCTGCTCGGGATCAACCAGCGTATAACGACCCTTGGCAACAAACTGCGCGTCGGCTTCCACGTCACCGATCGGTCCTTCAAGTTTGGTCAGCGACAATTTGTTGCTGCGCGAGCCGCTAACGTATTCGCAATTGCCGCCGAGGCCGCTACCGCCGCCCCCGCCTTCGTTGACTTCATCCTCTTCCAGGTAAATGTCTTCCTCGTCGTTGTCGCCGCAAGCGCAAACGAGCAGCAACACCAACAACCAGCACCATCGCCGGGCCGTCATTTTCAAAACGGCAGATCCTTTTCCTGAAAGACTTCTTCGTACAAAGCAAAGATCCGGCGCGCCCGCGCCCGATCGCTGAATTCATTCGCGACCAATTCGCGCCCCGTTTCCGCGCAACGCTTGGCAAATTCACGGTCGGCAATCATCCGCTCGATCGCCGCGCCCAACGCCGTTGCATCGCGTACGGGTACGACCAATCCGTTTTCGCCGTCGCGCACCAACTCAGCGTTGCCGCCGACGTCGGTGGTGATGACCGGCACACCGCAGGCCATCGCTTCGCGCAACACGCCGGAAACACCTTCGCCGGCGAAGCTGGGCATCACCGACAAATCGGCGGACGCGTAGAGGCGTTCCATGTCGCGGCGGAATCCGGCAAAAACGACGCGGTCGGCCACGCCCAATTCGGCGGCCCGGTCGCGCCAGCGTTGCTGACCGCCGCCGCCGGCGAACACGTGCCACAACTCCGGATGCGATTCGCGCAGCGACGCCGCGGCCTGCAGGTAATCGCCGTGCCCCTTTTGTCGCACCAGGTTGGCTGCGACTAGACTGACCGTCGCCTCTGTCGGCACGCCCAACTCCTCCCGCACCGTCGCCCGCAATTCGGGATGCGGTGCGAAACGCTCGAGGTCGACGCCGCCGTAGATCACCCGTATTTTTTCCGCCGGCACACCGCAACGCACCATCACGTCTTTGCTGTCTTGGCTGACGACCACCACGCGGTCGAGCCGCCGTAAGCGATACTTGTAGCGATTGGCGCCAAGCGGAAAATTGACGCCGCGCTGATTGACCAGGCACGGCAGCCCCAACCGCCACGAGGCCAGCAGCGCCAGCGAAAGGTCGCCGCCCTTGTGCGTATGCACGATGTCAAAGCGCCCACGGCTAAGCAAACGACGCATCCGCGTGATCTGCCACGGGCTGTACCAGCGCCCGGTGCGCAAAAAATGCACCGGTACGCCCAACGCTTCGAGCATGTTCAGACCGCTTTGCTCGCGTGTTTTACCGCCGAACCATTTGAACACCGCCTCGACCTGCGCGCCGGCCTCGACCAGCGACCGCGCCAGCAGATACATCTGCACCGCACCGCCGCTGTGTAAATCTTTATGCGAGGTAGTCAGCAAAACGCGCTTGCCGGCAATGCCCATCGATTTATCTTTCGTGCGCCGTTAGTCGGACTTCAGGTTGGGCGTGATCTGTCGCAGCGGAATCACGCGCAGCAATTCTTCCAGGTTGGTGATCTTGCGTTCGACCTTGAGCAAGCCGTCGAACACCAGCGGCCGCATGCCGCGCTCAACCGCCATCTTGTTGATTTCAAAAACCGGGACCTCGTTTTGAATCGCCAGTTGAATGTCTTCGTCGACGACGAACAATTCGAACAGGCCGATACGCCCGCGGAAACCGGTGCGGTTGCAATGTCCGCAACCGCGGCCATGAACGAACTCCAACCCCTCGATGTGCCGCCCGAAGGATTGCCGTACACTTTTCTCGGGCATGTAGCTTTCCCGGCAACGGGTGCAAACACGGCGGACCAGCCGCTGGCTGAGCACGCCGACGAGCACCGCGGCGATCGCTTCCGGCTCCAGGCCCAGACTCTGCAAGCGCGAAACGGCGTGCACGGCGTCGTTGGTGTGTACGGTGGACAACACCAGGTGGCCGGTCTGCGCGGCCTTGGCGGCGACGTCGGCGGTTTCGGCATCGCGGATCTCGCCGATCAACAGCACGTCGGGATCGTGTCGCAAAAACGCGCGGGCCAACTCGGCGAAATCCAACTTCGGACCGATCTGCTTCTGGCAGACGCCGTCGAGATCGTATTCGATCGGATCTTCCGCCGAAAGAATTTTGATGTGCGGGTTGTTGATGTGTTTGAGGCTGGCATAGAGCGTGGTCGTCTTGCCCGAGCCGGTCGGCCCGGAGTTGAGCACCAGCCCTTGCGGATTGGCCAGCAGGGTTTTGAAGGCGCCCAGGTCGCGCTTGGTGAAACCGAGCAGTTCCAGGTCGATCGGCGCCATCGATTTATCCAGCACACGCAGCACCACGTCTTCGCCGTAGGGGCCGGGAATGATCGAAACGCGGAAAGCCACGTCCTGCTCGCGGCCGTTCTGGTCGACGGTCAGCACAATGCGCCCGTCTTGCGGCGCGCGTCTTTCCGAGATGTCCAGGTTGGCCATCACCTTCATGCGCACCAGCACTTCTTCCAGGTTGTCCTGGTTCACGTTCGACTTCACCCGGTGCAGCAGGCCGTCGATTTTAATACGATGAACCACACCGTAGCGAAACGATTCCAGGTGGATGTCGGTTGCGCCGCGGCGCAGACCATCGAGCAACAACTCGTTGACCAACGTTTTGATCGGCGACGGAACTTCAAGCTTTCCACCGACCGACAACACGCCCGTCCCCGCAGAAGGCGGCGGCGCTTCCGGCGCACCGAGCATCACTTCCCCATCCTTTTCCTGAGGCGGGTCCTGCGATTCCTCGACCAGCGGTTCCTTGACTTTATCCAGTCCGTAGACCAGTTCGAGCGCTTTGCGGATTTTCTTTTCCGAAACCTTCACCGGCAGAACGCGCCGGCCCCGCATAACGCGGCTGATGGCGTCGAGGGTATCGATGTCATCCGGGTTGGCCAGACCGACGACTACGGGCGTGTCGGCGTCAGGATCGACCTGACCCAGTACCAGCACGTCGTGGGTCAGGCAAAACACCTGGGGCAAAAGCCGCACACTGGGACCGTCGATTTCATAAGGGCCAAAATTCAGTTCGCCCGACGAATCGGTCATCAATTTTCTCCGGCTTGTTCATCCAGACCGAGCGCGATACGAGGATTGTCGTGCAGCAACCGGCGCACTTGCTGTTCGCCGACGAGTCGGTTTAATTGCTGCACGCCTTCACCGTAGATCTCGGCGGCGTATTTCGGAGTGTGAGCGTCGGAAGCGGCGAAGTCAACCAAATCGTTTTTCAACATGAACTCGGCGGCCTTGCGCGCACGGCGTCCGTACATGCCGATCAAGCTGCCGAGGTTGATCTGCACCAGGTAACCGGCTTCGCGCAGTTGTTCGATGCGGCCGGGTTTTTTCATCACGTCGGCGTAACGTTCGGGGTGGGCCAGAATCGGCACCAACCCTTTAATGCGCATGCGAAACGACCAGTCCCGCGCCATCGGCGGAATTTTCAGCAGCGGCAATTCGACCAGCATGTGGTCGCTGCCGTTCAGACCATACAACGCGCCGTTTTCCATCAACCGGTCGAAACCGTCGTCAAGGTAATATTCGGCGCCGGCGACCAATTCCAGACCGGTCGCCTGCTTTGCGAGGTCATCGGCCAACTCGTCGATGCTTTCCTGCAACACCTCCCGATCATGCTCGTACACACCGGTCATCACGTGCGGAGTCGCCGCCACAATCGAAAAACCGTTTTCGCGGGCAAGACTCAGCATCGCCAGCGTCTCTTCACGCTCGGCGGCTCCGTCGTCAAAACCGAACATGCAATGGGAATGAATATCGATATAACCGTACAATGACCTCTCCACCTGAATGATTTCAAAGGACTATTGTAACGTCCGACGGCCCTGCACAACAACCGAAAACGGTCGGAAGACCCCCGGCCGAAAATTACCATGTTTTTCAGGAACATAGAAAATATTTTTGCCCTCATCAAGTGTTACTTTTTTTCACAATTTTTGGAAAAATTTTCGCGTTCATTTCGATGAAAATCAGAAATTTGTCTTTAAAAGTGGAGACGGCGGATCCTGGGGTTGGATCCACCGTCCGTCAGATGGGTGGTGATAGGGTCACCTAGGAGGGGCAGTTGAGAACCTCAAAGAAGAGATTCTCGCAGGATCTAAACACCTTTCACGGTGTATCGAATGTCTCCTGGTAATCCGGGGTCTTTCGGGCTCCACCTTTACCGGTGGAAGTTGGTATCTACGAAAGCCCCTGAATCTGAAAAAGAGCTTGAAAACACCCTTTAATAGAGCAAGATCAATGCCAACCTGTCGAAATTTATAACTAGCTGATTTTACTGGATATAGCATTTTATCACCAAGCCATTAACTGATGATTTTTCAACAGGCATCCTCACAAATCTGAAATCGACAAAAATACTTCTCGACAGGTAGGGCAATGTGCTTGGAATCGCTGTTTTTTCGTGGTATGCAGAACGGGTAATCCCAGAGGCGGCCTCGGGAAAAAGGGGAAGACGTGCGAGCGTTCCTGTTGATTTTCAGCCTTTTTTGTTTCTTGTTGGTCGCCTGCAACCCCACCTATCTGCCCGTACCGGCCACCGGTATCGCCACCCCGGAAGAAATCGAAATCGGCGCTTACGGTAGCTTCGGTTACCTGGGCCGTAAAGTGCGCCCGACGACCTTCCGCGGCCTGGTCGCCAATTTCGGCTTCTTTTTCCGCAAAGGCATTTACGACAGCATCGACTGGACGATGACCGCAGGCACTTATGGCGTGACCACCGCTTTCGGTTTCCGGCAGGATCGCGATGCCGAAACGGTGCTGCGCGCCCGCTTCGGTCTGGGCTGGATGAACGTGATGACCGGGGTGGACTGGGCCACGCGCGTCAGCGAAGGGCCGCGAACCGATTACGCCGCCGGTGGAACGGCGATGGCATGGGTGGGCGATGCCTTCTGGACCGATGACCCCGGTTTGAGTTACGGTCTACGTATCGGCGCGTTGGGGCAAATTGCCGCCGAGCCCCGTTGGGGCGCACCGGTCTCGGGAGGCATCCGGTTGGATTGGGCGCCCTTGCAGTTCGGCGGTCGCGGCGCGGACGAAACCATCGTCGACTGGATCGGCGGCACGCGCAATCCGTACGCCGAGCCGATCGACGAGGGAATTTTACATGGTTGGCCGCCGCCGCGCCTGGCTTTCGAGCCCGGCGCCTGGGTAATCACCGGCGGCCCGGCAATCACCTATCACCGCAACAAGGGCAACTGGTCCCAGGGCGGTGAAGACAGACAAAAATAGAGGCGATCATGCCGTTGGAAGATGTCATCAAACTGCGAAAGAAGATCGACAAGATCAACCAGCAATTGCTCGAACTGCTCAACCGGCGGGCATCGCTGGTTCTGGAGCTGGCCGAGATCAAGCGGCAGCACAACATTGAAATGTACGACCCGGTGCGCGAGGCCGAACAGGTCGAAGCGCTGCTGGCGAAAAACGAAGGCCCCTTCTGCGACGCCTCAATCAGCCAGTTGTTCACGCAGATCTTCCGCGCCAGCTTCGACATCCAACGCGGCGAACGCGACAAAATTCTGCAGGTCAGTCGTTCTTTCCGCAGCACCGACACCGTGTTTAAAGTCGGCGACGTCGTCATCGGTGAAAAACCGTTGCTCGCCGCCGGGCCCTGCGCGGTGGAATCGGAAAATCAGATTGAACAAATCGCCGCCGCCCTGGCCGAGCGCGGAGTTAAAATCCTGCGCGGCGGAGCGCACAAGCCGCGAACCAGTCCCTACAGTTTTCAGGGTCTGGGCGACCCCGGCTACCGTCTGCTTTCCGCAGCTGCGCGTCGGCACGGCCTGCTTACCGTCAGCGAAGTGATGGACGAAAAAGGCGTCGCCGCCGCCGCTGAGCATATCGACATCCTACAGATCGGCGCCCGCAATATGTCCAACTTCCGTCTGCTCGAACAGGTGCGCGAAGCGGGCAAGCCGGTGCTGCTCAAACGCGGTATCGCCGCCACCTACGAGGAACTGCTGCTGGCCGCCGAATACCTGATCGTCGGCACCGACCGCATCATCCTCTGCGAACGCGGCATCCGCACCTTCGAACACATGACGCGCAACACGCTGGACATCAGCGCCGTGCCCATCCTGCGCGCGATGTCGCACCTGCCGGTATGTGTCGACGTCAGCCACGCCGCCGGTCGCCGCGACATCATCGCTCCGCTGGCTCGCGCCGCCCTGGCCGCCGGCGCCCAAGCGGTCATGGTGGAAGTCCACCCCGCGCCCTCCTTCGCCCTCTCCGATTCGCAACAGCAACTCGACCTGCAAGCCTTCGACGAGTTGTTGGCGGCGATTAAAGATCTGCTGTAAATCAACGTACTCATTAAAGTGAAAGTGAAAAGATAGACGTCTTCCGTTTGAAGAAGGCAAAGAAAGGGGACTCCGCCGGGAGCCCCCCATAATGATTAATCTGCGATTTTAACGATGATCAGCATCTGCTCGCCGTTGTCGGCGACATAGGCGTATTTGCCCATCACCCACACACCGTGCGGCGCCGAGCCCATATCGACTTCGATGTCCAGCGCGTCGCCGATCTGCGCCAACGCTTCGGGATCGGCGGCGTCGACCAGCACCAATCCGCCCCATGAGTTGGCCGCGGCCAGCACCTTCGTGTAATCCGTGCCTAGAATCGTCAAGGCGCCGGCGTTGTAGCAGCCGTAAAAGCCGTCGCTGGTCTGCAGAACCGAAAGTTCCGCCATGCCGCCGGGATCGGCGATGTCAACGGCAATCAGGCCCGCACCCCAGTCGCTGTAGTACAGCACGTCGCCGTCGATCTTCACTTCCAAGCCCCACGGCTCGAAGCCCGCGGTGCCGGCGTTGAAGTAGGTGCCTGCAACGGTCATGCTTTCCAGGTCGGATACGTCGATGGAAATCAACGTGCCCTCGCCGCCGCCGCAGTAGGCGTAATCGTCGGTGTAAGCAAGGTTGTAGCAGGTTTCGGAGCTCGACACCTGAACTTCGCCCAGCGATGTCGGATCGCCCTTCGCCTCGCCGACCGCTTCCAGATAACCGTTACTGCCGAGGCTACCGCCGATGAACACGGTGCCGCCGTCGCCCAACGTCACGGCGTTGAGCGCGCCGATCGTTGTCGGCGTGAAAGACCAGTCAAGTTGCGGATCGGTCGGATCGCTGACGTCCAGTTTCAACAAATCGACGCGATTGGCAACGTACAATGTCGTGCCGGTAAGAACCAGATTGTAAACCTGGCCGGACGAAGGATTGTACTGACCTACAATCGTCGGGCTTGCCACATTCGACACATCCACGACAAATACGCCCGAATCCTTGGCAGCGACATAGCAATAATCTCCGCCGCAGACCAGGTCTTCGGCATAGTCGATTTCCACCCAACCGGTCACCTCGCCGAAAGTGTGACTGTCGTCGTCATCGTCGTCGTCATCGTCGTCGTCATCGTCATCATCGTCGTCACCGGTGTCGTTATCGTCGTTATCATCGTCGTCGTCGACGGTGTCGTTGTCGTCGTCATCGTCGTCGTCACCACAGGCGGCAAAGAGTAGCCCGGTAAATACAATGAACGCTAAAAGAGCGATTAAAAGAGATCTTTTCATGGGAATCTCCTTACACATATGGGTTAATAATTTGTTGAGGTTTCCTCTCCAAGAAATTAATACCATTAAAATAAAGACTGTCAAAAATTTTATTTCTAGTTTCTAAAAAGTTACTCGCCCCAGTTTTCGCCATCTTATAAGTGAGGAAGGTTTTATTCCACGTATCCCAGCGCGCGCAGCATTTCGAGATCGTCCTGGCCGAGGATGACCTGGCGTTCGCTGCTACCTGTGCCTTCGAAGAGGTCTTCGATCAACGGGCCGATCTGCGGGCCGAGCGCTTCGTTGGCCGTGTTGCGCAACTCGCCGGGGTCCATATCGATCCGCGTGAAAAAGCCGGGGCGGGATAAAATGAATTGGCGGATGTTAACCGACGCCCCGCTGAACCATTTCCAACGCGTGTTGGCGACGTAGCGCACCTGCTTGTCGCCGACAAACATGTTTTCCCCGGCGACCCAACGCAACGGCGGCACGTTCTCGCCTCGACGAATCTGTTCGCTGAAATCCATGCCGTCCATCGGTGCGGTCGGTTCGACACCCAACAAACCGAGCAGCGTCGGCATGACGTCGATCAACCCGGCCGATCCTTCCAGCGTCGTCGCGGCGGGTACGTCCGGACCGGCGACGATCCACGGCACGCGGATTTCCGGTTCGTACAGCGAAATGCCGTGTCCGTAAAACGAATGCTCGCCGAACAACTCGCCGTGGTCGGCCACCACCGAAACCAGCGTCGGGCGTTCGCTTTCCGCCACCACGTGCAGCAACCGGCCGACGGCGCGGTCGGCGGTGTATACCTCGCCGGCGTACAGCGCCCGCGCGGCACGGGTCAGACTCGGCGGTCCGAAGCGCAAACGCTGAATCAACGCATAAAAGTCGTCGAACTCCTGCACACTCACGCGGTCGGCCAGTGTCGTTTCGGCCAACAGGGCGCTGGGCGTGTCCAACAGCGGATCGTAAGGCCAGTGCGGATCGTACAGGTGCACAAACAGAAACATCGGGCGCGAACGGTCGCGGCTTTGCCAGTGGCGCAACGCCGCTTCCACCGCTTCGGGCGCGCGTTCGCTGAGCGGATGCGCCACCCGCGCGAATCCCTGTCCCATGCCGTAGGGCACGTCGACGAACAGATGCGTAACGACGGCACGCGTCTGGTAACCGGCGTCGGCCAGCATTTCGGCCAGGGTGACCGCGCGTAGCGGCACGGCATCGGCCACGCGGCGCACACCCAACCGCCAGGGCCAACGGCCGGTCAGCAAAGCGGCGTGCGACGGCACGGTCCAACTCGACGGCGCGCGCACTTCGGCGAAGCGAACGCCGGACGCGGCTAGTTCATCCAACGACGGCGCAGCGCTGACGGTCGCACCGTAGGCACCGATCACATCGGTGCGCAATGTGTCGATGCTGATCAACACCAGGTTCGGCCGGTCGCCGGGATCGGCTTGCACACGCTCGGCGGCAAAGTAAGGAACGGCGAAGCTAGACACGGCAACGATCGCACCGATCACCCACAGCGCCCACCGCGGACGCCGCGGCATCGGGTTGTTCAGCCAGCGTTTGAGTGGCCAGCGCAGGAAAACATAGATAATTGCACCGACAACAAGCGGCGCCAAGAAAAACGGCACGATCAAAGCGGCGTTGTCCAACAGCGTTTCCAGCATACGCTCGGGCAACAAAATGCCGTCGATGATGCGGCCGATAAACACGCTCATCGCCGCCGGGCTGTCGACGAAAACGGGTAAGCGAGCCGCCGGCGTCTGCCGCACCGCGCGATCCAACACCTGCGGCAATAAAACGGACACCCCGCCCAACGCCAGCCAGCCGCCGGTCAGCAACAACCCCGCACGCCGGGGCGGAAGCATTAAACCCAACAGCAGCAACTGCACGACCAGCAACGCGGCCAGCAACGCGCCGAAGATCGCACCGAGTTGCGCCGCCGTACTCACCGTATGCGCCAGCAGGTAAGGCGACCACGCCGTGTATTGCTGCTGCATCGCCGTCGCCAGGCCCGCCGCCGCGCCAACAAGCGTGCCGCCGCCGCAAGCCAACAAGGCAAACCGCAACGCCTGCGAGAACCAATGACGCGAGAGGTGGATCTTCAAGGCAACTACCTCGTTTGATGCTCCATGCCGATTCGATCCAAATCGATGTGCACCACCCAAGCGCTTTCGTCGTCTTGCCGCAGCAATTGCAGACGCCGCGAGTCCTGCCGCGCTTCGTAAGCCAAGCGACCGTCCTCGGCCGGCGTGAACGGCCCGGCGATGTCGGCCAGGGCTTTACGCGCCTGCTCAAACGATTTCGGGGAGGTGCGAAAACTGATCGAGACCAATCGATCGTCAACAAAAATCAGACGGATGTCGTGGGTCTGGCCCACCGGTCCGGCGGCCTTGTATACGCGGGTGCCCTCCGGAGACTCGCTCGGTTGCAAATCGCTAATCAGCGCCTTTGCTTTTTCCAACGTCGATCCGAGCGGGAGGTCGTGCAACAGGAAGGGATCGCCGGCTTGTGCCGATGTGGCGAAAAGCAGCACAAGCAGCAAAGCGACGATCGCCTGTTTCACGGCGAGGCCTCCGGAGTCGGCGTCGGCGACGGTTGCGCTTCACGCTTGGCCGCCAACTTGACTGCGTAATACGGCCGGAACTGTCCGTCCGTTTCCACGAAAAACCGGATATGCCCCTCGTCGATCAGGTGCCCGTTTCGCGACTTGAGCACGCCTTCGACTTTCACGCGGCGAGCATCGACCATCACCTCGTCGGCCACGCGCATTTCGCCGGCCGACACCAGACGGCATTGGGTGAAGCGCGACAGCTTATCGCCGAATAATGTTAACTCTACCACGAAATATTCCGGATTGGCAGTGCTGCGTTTGATGACCAGTTTGGCGTTGGTCGGTTTGATCGCGTAGTAATCGTCGTACACGTTGGCCGGTCCGGCCCAGGTGCCGAGAAAGCGCGCGGCCGGGTCGGGCGTGGGCGAAGTTTCATCGGCGGCCCAAACCAGCAGCGGCACGAACAGCAACAACAACAGCGGCAAACGACGCATCAGACAACTCCTCGGCGCACGGCCAGGGCGCGGCGCACGGCGGCGGCGATTTCATCGACCATCGCTTCGCTCAGCGCGGGGTGAACGGGCAAATGCAGCATGCGGGCTTCGGCGTCGTCGGCACGCGGTGTCGGGTCGGACGAAGCGAACATCGGCAGCCGGGCGCAACTGCTCATGTAACCGCGCGCGGTGTCGATTCCGTAGGCGATCAACTCGGCGGCGAAGTCGTCGGGGCGATCGACCAAAATCGGAAAGCTCATGTAGATCGGCTCTTCTTCCGGACGCGGTTGCGGCACGACGATATCGGCTTCGTCACGCAGCGCTTCGCTCAAACGCAAACCATTGCGGCGGCGTAAAGCGTTGCGCCCGTCCATCGCCGCGAGGGAAGCCTGCCCGACCCGGCCCATCAGGTGCCCGACCTGTCCCTGGAAAAAGGAAGCGGGCACGCCGTCGAAGTCGCGGGGCGGATCGTCCGTAGCAGAAGCAATCGGATCGCGCCCGCGCGGACGCAACAGCTTCAACAACGGCCCCAGCGTCATCGCAAACAGCGGTCGCCAGCAGGCCAGCGCCATCGCGCCGGCGTAAGTCAAATTGAAAAGTGTTTTGCCCGCAGGCAACGGCCGCGACACTTGCAGCGCATGCGCCAGGCGCTGTTCCCACTCTTGCTCGTGGATGAACAGGCACGCCCCGCCGAGCGCGGTGATGTTCTTGGTCGGCCCGAAAGTGGCGATCGCCGCCTGACCGAAGGCGCCCGCTTTGCGCCCCTGCCACGCCGCGCCGAGCCCCTGCGCGATGTCTTCGACGACCAGCAGTTTGTGCTTTTTCGCCATCTTCATCAGCCGCGGCATATCGACGACGCGGCCGTACAGGTGCGTCGGCACGATCGCTCGCGTGCGCTCGTTGATCGTGTTTTCCAACTGATTGAGATCAAGCAGCAGATGCTCGTCGACGTCGACGAAACGAGGCGTGAAACCGGCTAATTTCGCCGCGGCGGGCATGGCGTAGTAGGTCAGACCAGGGAAGATGATCTCGCCCGGTTCCAGGTCGGCGCCGCGCAACACCAGCCACAATGCCATGCGCGCACTGGGCGTCAGCAGCGCCCGCCCTTCGCCGAGATAATTCGTCAACGCCTCGGCGAAACGCGTCGCGCCGTCGCCCTGCGTCACGCCGCCGCTGCTCAATGCCCCGAAGGCGGCGCGCAACTCATCGGCGGCAAAACCCGGCGAAAATCGCGGTACGGCTTTCACGAACGGTCTCCCCGCAGCAACGGCCACAGCGATTTAGCCACAGCCACCAGAATCAACGCATTAAACACCAGTAAACTCCAGACGACGTAAGTCACGTTGCCGCCGAAAAGCCAGACGACCAACGCCACGCCGGCGATGCCGACGGTCAGCATCAGCAAAAAGCCTGTCTCGCCCCGCGCCAGGTGTGCTTTGACGGCGAATACGGCCAGCGCCATGCACGATGCGGCAATCAGGTAAATGCCCAGCAGCGGTGCGGCGGCAGCGAAACTTTCGCCGAACAAACCGACGATCAACGCTTTCGGGGCAACCAGTCCGATTACGATCATCCCCAGGCAGAACGCGGCGACGATCGTCCCGGTGCGGCGCAGAGGCGTGCCTTCGTCGCCCCCGGCGGCATGGGCAGCGGCTATTTTGGGAATCATCACCGAGGCCAACGCCTCGGCAACGAAAAACGCAACCTTGCCCGCGGTGAACAACACGCCGTACAAACCGGCGTTGATCTCGTCGGTAAAGTGTTTGACCAACAGCAAGTCGAGGTTCGTCCAAACGACCACCAGCAGATGACTGGCCAGCACCGGCCAGGCAAACAGTGCCGCTTCGGCGACGAAGCCTTCGGGCAGGCGTTCGCTGCGCGTACGCCCCAGCAGGTCGAGCTCGCCGCCGGCCAAGCGCAGTGCGCCGGTGAACGTCGGAATCAACGCAGCCACCAGGTAAGCGATCAACAGCCCGACCATGCCGAAGTCGAGCAGAATCAACACGATGCCGATCATCAAGCGCAGCGCGCCCTCCACCGCGATGTTCGCGCCCAGCCCGGGGAAATCCTGCAAGCCTTCGATGACACCGCGCACGAAGGAAAGGAAAAAGCTGACGCCGAGAAAAGCGGCGACCAGAGCGACGGGCGTCACGCCGGTCAGTTGAAAAAACTCTTCCAACGAACCGCGCACATAGAACATGGCGGTGAACAACAACATCCCGCCCACCAGGGTCAGCGCGCCGACTCGGCGGCCGAAAGCACGGGCGCGTCCGGGTTCGCCTGCGCCGACGAAGGCGGCGACGTAGCGCGCGCACAGCAATACCAGGCTGGGGAACAATGCACTGCTGACCAGAATCAGCGCCCACAGCGCCGACCACTCGCCGTAGCCTTCCGGGCCGAGGCGCCGGGCTAGCAACAGGTTGAGGGCGAAAGTGCAAGCTACCAACAACCCGTTGGCCACCAGCAGAATCGCGCCTTGCCGCATTTCGTCGTTGAGCCGCATGGATCGGTGCTACCACCTTCGCAGGCACGCGGTCAAGGTAAAGTTGCTCATGGATCAGTAGGTGACGCCGGCGACGACCGTATCGTGAAAGGCCCAGGCGCGGTCGTCGGCCCAGGCCAGCGGGACGGCGATCAGCAACAAACCGCGCGGACGGGTGCCGCGGCGTAACACATAGGTCCAGCCGCGCACGCCGTCTTTGCGCGTCTGCCAGCCGCGCACGGCAACACCGGCGATCAGCGCCTCGGCCGGACGTACGTTCGTTTCTTCGTCACTGGGCGCCGGTTGCAACCGTTCGAGCAATTGGTCGGCGGTGATCATTTCCGGCGCGACCGGCAACGTGGCGATGCCGATCCAGGGCAGACCGTCGGTGGTTCCGGCCGGAAAAAACAAGGTGAGGTTGTCGTGCCGCCGCGTTTCGTAACCGACCGGCACGCGCAAACGGACTGTCTCGACTTTGACCGCACGCCACCCGTAATCGCTAAAAGAATCGGCGCCCGGCGGCATCGTCGTCGCGCATCCCAACAACGGCAACAACAACAGCAGCCAAATCGGGCGGTGCGATTTTTTCGTGCGTCTACTCTTTGCGTGATTGGATCGCGGCATTGATGACCTTTTCAAAATCGTCAAGGCTGAACGGCTTGCGCAACAGGCGTTGGGAGCCGTTGAGCGGCACATCGAAAGCATCGTCGGCATAACCCGAACAGAACACTACCGGGATCTTCGCGTCCATTGCGCGAATTTCGTCGAAAACCTTGGCCCCGGTTTTCTTCGGCATGACCAGATCGAGAATAACCAGGGCGATCTGATCGCGCTGAGCGGCGAACAACTCCAACGCTTCCTGGCCGTCGGCGGCGAGTATGGTTTTGTACCCCATCCGGTTCAGCATGTTCTTGGCCAGCAGGCGAATCAATTCTTCGTCGTCAGCGACCAACACCGTATCCAATCGCTTTGTTTCCACCGGCATCGGTTCGTCCTCCAATGGTTGCATCGAACGGAAAAACACCGATATATAACTCTCACCTTTCGGTCCCTCGAAAGGCGTAAATTGCACGCTTGATTCCAGCGTCGTGTCGTCGCGACGGCGCAACGCCAAAGAAAGCGATTGCGGCCCCAACTCGCGCAAAGTGCGCAGCAGGTCTTCCATCTGCACCTTTGCCGACGGCGCCAGCAGGTTGCCGAATTTTTCGTGGATCTGATTGTTGCGATCCAACAGCAGCAGGTCGGCGGCCCGGCGATTGGTCAACACCACCTCGCCTTCTTCGGAAAGCAGCATCATCGCCGTATCGGCGGTTTCAAACATCAGGTGCAACCGCGTGTCGACCTCAGCCAGTTGCCGCTCCAGTTCCAACGCCTTGCGCAGATCGGCATTTTCGCCCTGCATCCGTTCCAACCCGCGTAAACGCGCCGCGCCCCCGGCCAACCAAAGCGCCAAAACCGAAAAAAGGAAAATGTCGGTCAGAATCATCACCTGCAAACTCAGACGAATCCAACGCGCTTGATCCACGTCGGTGCCTTGCTCGCGCAATTGCTCGGTGATTTGACCGGCGATCAAATTGTAGGCCGCGATATGCGCCAGCGCGATGAAGAGAATCACCAGCGCCGCGACAATTCGGGTTCGATTCATTCATGCCCCGCTCGTTTGTGAATGGTTCATCCTACTGATCAGCTGGGGCGGATGGCAAGACGGCGGGTTAAAGACCCATGTCGATCAAATCGGCCGTATCGGGGCGAAAGCGCTCACGCGGCCAGGCCAGCGCCTGATCGATGGTTTCCAATAACATTTTTTTGCTGTCGGGCAACAGCCCGGACACGTCAAGAAAGTTGGAAACATGGTCGCTGAGCAATTGGGTTCGCACCTCGATGCCTTCCACCAGCAGCCGCGTTTCGGCCAACGCCTCGTAAGGATCGGGCAACGTCAACCGGCCCACGCGCCATTGTTCCATCAGCGGGGTGTCGCGGCGCGGCACGAAGGTGCGCAAGCGGACGAAATGCGGCACGATGGCGTTGATCACCTGCGCGCTGCCGGTGGCGTGCTCGCGCCAGCGTTCGACGCCGGCGACACCGACCATTACATACAGCGACAGTTCCATCCCCGCTTCGACGATCAGGCGCCCGGCCTTGATGATCGTCTCCGGATCGGCGCCTTTATCGATGCGCTGCAACGTTGTCGGGTCGCCCGATTCCAAGCCCATATGCACGCGCGTCAGCCCGGCCACCTGCAACAACTTCAATTCATCGAGCGATTTTTTCGCGACGAACTTGGCCGATCCGTAAGTGGTGATGCGCGCCAGCCGGGGAAACAGCTCGCGCGTTTTTTCGCAGATTTCAACCAACCGCGGGGTCGGCAACACGATGGCGTTGCCGTCGGCGAGAAAAACCGAACCGACGTGCGGTCCGTAAATCCGGCGCGCGGTCTCCAGATCGCGCAGAATATCTTCTTGCTTACGCGGGCGGAATTTTTTCGTTTTATACATATCGCAGAAGCCGCAGCGGTTGTGCGGGCAGCCGATCACCGCCTGAATGATCAGGCTGTCGGCTTCGGAGGGCGGTCGGTAGACCGGTTGGTCGTAAGACAACATCGGTTTATTCCTTCAGCGGCCAACTGGTGCCGGTGTGGCGGTGGTTGCCGTCGCACGGCGTCGTCCAACGTTCGACCGGCAATCCGCGCTCGCTCGCGTACCGCGCCAGAAAGACGTCGGGGTTAACCGCCACGGCGTCGCCGACCATTTCGATCAGCGGGATATCGATGCCGTTGTCGGTGTAGACGAGCGCCTCTGCGAGTTCGAGCCCTTCGTCGGCCAGTCGTCGTTGTACGAGTTCGAGTTTGCCCTCGCGGACGCAAGGCGGCTTACTCATCACCGGCAACAGCTTGTCGCCGTTGCGCTCGGAGTCGGTGCCGATGCCGATGTGCGCGCCGACGTGCCGGGCCAACGCCTCGGCGAGAAACACGCTCGACCCGGTTGCCAGCAACACGCGATCGCCGGCGTCGACGTGCTTTTTCACTGTCTCCAGCGCCTCGCGGTAAACGCGTCCGATCATCGTCGCCGTCACCGCCTGCGCGGCCAATTCCCGCACGCGATCCACGGTCAGGCCAGCGTAGCAAGTGACGCCCGCCTCGACAATCGCCATCTCGTCGGACAAACCGGTACGGTAGCGAACCATCGCCCATCCCGAACGCAACCGTCCGGCCCACGGCATGGCCCCGGTACGCCACAGGTAGGCGGCGAACAGGTAGCCGCTCATCCCGTCCAGCAAGGTTCGATCGACGTCGAAGATGATCGCGCGCATGGCTTACTTTTCGAACAGAGGCAGGTCCTGCTTGGTTTTCGTTTTCTTGCCCTTGGCCGGCGGCGTTTCCTGCCCCGGCAGGGTAAAGCGATAACCGGTCTCGGCGCGCTTGATTTTGTAGACCTGCGTTTCGAGGAACCATTTGCGGTCGGACCAGTTGCCCGTGCTTTGCGCCTCGGCTTCGAGAAAACCGAAGACCTTGGCGTCGAGGTTGTCCAGGTAGTGCAACACCGCGGCTTCGGCGAACATCGGCAGCTTGGTTGCGCCGAATTCCGGCCGGCCGTGGTGCGAAAGAATTAAATGATGCAGCAGCGTGACCGTTTCCGCCGGTATGTTGCCGACGCCCGCGGCCAAACGCGTGACGTATTCCACCGCGATCACCTGGTGCCCGACCAATCGTCCTTCGTCGGTGTAATCCAGCGACAGCTCGTAAGACATCTCGCGGATTTTACCCAGGTCGTGAAACAGCACGCCGGTCAGCAGCAGGTCACGGTTGAGCGCGGGGTAATGGCGGCAGACCATGTCGGCCAACAGCATCATCGAGCAGGTGTGTTCGAGCAACCCGCCGACGTACGCCTGGTGCACGCCGGTGGCCGCGGGAGCGCGGCGTAACCCGTCGGCGATTTCCGCGTCGGCCAGCGCCGCCTCGCACAGCGCGCGCATCGGCTCGTCTTCGATGGAAGCCAGCAGCGTCTGCACCGTCTGCCAGAATGCGTTGACGTCGCCGGACGTAACCGGCAAAAAGAGCGCCGGATCGATGGAGTCCTTGTCCACCGGTTCCAGGTAGTTGACCACCATCTGCAACTGGTTGTTGTAGGTGTTGCCGCGGGCCTGCACGAAAACGAAATCGCCGGCGGCGATGTTGGCGTCATACTTGTCGGCGCTGTCCCACATCTTGCCTTCCAGCTCGCCGGTGCGATCGGCCAACACCAGGTTGAGATAAGGCTTGCCCGCCTTGGTGGTAGCCAGACTTTTGTTGCGCAGGTAATAAACCCCGTCGACTGTCTGCCCGTCTTTCAGATCGGAGATCCAAATATGCTCCATCGCGCGCTCCTTGTTGAAGACAGTCATGATAGCCGTCGACGACGCCGCCGGACAACCCCGACAACTTGACACGGCCGGAAACGAAAGAGTACGTTTGATTCGATCGCTTCGCCAACGTGCAAAGGATAGGTGTATCCATGCAGGCAAAATGGCGGTGTTTTCCGCTGGTTGTCGCTTTGATTCTGTTTGCCCTGCCGGCTTGGGCCCAGCAGGGCGGACGCGTCACCATGGCCGCCGACGTCGGCGCGCTGTGGCCTTACATGACGCATCCGAAAGCGCGCCATTTCGACGAAGAAGTCGACTTCGTCTTCGGCGGACACATCGACTACGGCATCAGCGACCACGCCGGCATTCAATTCGGCATGTTGCGCAGCGATCAAGAAGTGGAAACCGGCGCCCGCGATGCCAATACGATGACCATGCAGGAATTGTACGCCTCGTTCCGCTGGAATTTTCTGCTCGGCATCGCCCAGCCCTATATCTTGTTGGGGCCGTCCTACCACATCATCAATCTCGACCCGCCGCTGGAAGACGAAAGCGTACCGGGCGGGATGGTAGGCTTGGGCGTAAACGCGATATTAACCGACAACATCTCGCTTGGCCTGAACAGCCGCTTCACGTATATTTTCACGCGGGAGTTCGATTCGGCCCGCCTGATCACGTGCCTGGCCACTGTGGGCTTTTCCTTTTAGGAGGTTGCCTTCGACGTGCACCGTCTGCTTGCCATTGCCTGTTGCCTGACGCTGCTGCTGACCGCCGGCGTCGCTACAGCGAAGGATTTTAAAAGCAACACCGCCGTCGAAAGCGGTTACATCTGGATGTTCGGCTACGACACGCGCGCCTCGTCGATGCGCATGCCGCCCACGCTGTGCTACGGCGGCACGCTGTTTCAGATCATCGATTTTCCCTGGGCGCGCAACATGGTCGCCGAAGTCAACTACCTGTACACCAAGATCCGCGGCGAGTCTTTCGATTGGGAAGGTCGCGATTCCAACCTGTTCGATCTGCAATGGCAGAACGTCGCCTTCAACGTCGGTTACATGTTCGAGGGACGGCGCCTGCACCCCTATCTATCGATGGGACCGGGCGTCAGCATCATGCATTACGAAGACCGCGCCGACGAACGGATCAATGAGCTGAACTTCTCGTTCAACCTCGGCGGCGGCGTGGAATACACGTTGTGGGAAACGGGGATGGCCGCCCTGGAGCGGGTCGACCTGGGCGTGCGCCTCCGCTATTTTTATATCGACAAAAAGGAAATGTTCAACGACGGCAACAGCGGCGTCGCCTTGACGCTGCGCCTGAATTTACGGTGGTGAAATGCGTTTGCGATTGATTGTCTGCCTGACCGCCCTGCTCGTTGTTTTCGCCGCGCCGGCCTGGGCGTTGCATGAAGGTGAATTCGCCCTCGCCCCGCAAGCGGGTATGGTTACGACCAGCGGCGTTCCGGGTGGTTTGTTCGCCGCCGACTTCGGCTACGGCGCAGGCTTCGGTTACGGCATCACCGATATCTTCGGCGTCGAACTCGACTTGCTGTACAGCGAACACGAAGAACTGGACGAAGACGAAACCGGCGAATTGAAGTTGACCCACTTCTTCGGCGGCATCGGCCCGCGGGTCAACTGGAACACGCAATACGTCGTGCCCTACCTCGCCCTGTTGGGCGCGGTGAGCTTTCTCCGTTACCAGGCGGATTGGGAAATCGGCAAAAACAGCTTTGACGACCAGCAAGACGCGCACGCGTTCGGCGGCGCACTGGCCGGCGGATTGGACGTTTACGTTGCCGACGGCTTTACCGTCGGGCTGGCCGGTCGCGCGGGTTTCCTCGGTTCGAACCTGACCTACAAACACCGCGACACCGACGACGGCGATGCCGGCGCTTTCGGCTACTTCGCCGGTTTGCTTCGCCTTACGCTTCTTTTCTGAAATTGATCAGCGCCGCCAAGACCGCCGCAGCCCGCTCGGCGGTGGGGTAGATCGTCAAGAAATCGCCGAAGGCTTCCTGCACCAAACGTCGAAATTCCGAAAAACCCACGTGCGAAACCAACACCGGTTTACGCGCGGCCGCCTCACGCAGGGTGTCGAGGTCGCCGACCAGGGATTCCATCGGCATACCGGCCTGCAGCATTTGACTCATCGCGCCCCAGGGAATGGCGATGTGAATCAACAGCGCGTCGACGTTATCGTCGGCCAACAACGCCTGAATGCCCTCGGCGAACAATCCCGACGGACCGACGTCGAGCGGGTTGCCGATGGTCATCCAATCCGGCGCGATCTTCTTAATGCGTTCGATCGTCCACGGCGACAACTCCGCCAGCGGCAGACCGGCCTCGGTGATCGCGTCGGTGGCGAGAATGCCCTGCGAGCCGGAGGTGGTGATCATCGCCACGCGGTCCCCCGGCGGCGTCGGACAGGCGGCGAAAGCACGGGCCAGGTCGATCAGATGCTCCAGCGAGTCGGCACGGATGCCGCCCGCCTGGCGCAACGCGCCGTCGAAGACAAGGTCGGCGCCGGCGAGGCTGGCGGTGTGGCTGCGGATCGCCCGTGCGCCCGCGGCGGTGCGCCCGCCCTTGAGTACGATTACAGGTTTCCGACGGCTACATGACGCCACGGCGTCGAAAAAAGCGCGGCCGTCGGCGACGCCTTCCAGGTACATCGCCACCGCGCGGGTGTGTTCGTCGTCGGCGAGGTAGCGCAGAAAATCGGCTTCGTTAAGATCCACCCGGTTGCCCATGGTGATCGCCTTGGACAAGCGCAGATTATCGCTCGGCGCCCAGTCGAGCAGAATGCTGCCGAACACGCCGCTTTGCGCGACCAGTGCCACGGCGCCGGGCTTCATGC
>Ga0272444_10001707_pt1 | contig 20935 bp, 16 predicted proteins | sample SSMForm13_FD_201033 | JGI IMG/M metagenome (GOLD analysis project Ga0272444, IMG submission 201033) | Marine sediment archaeal communities from Little Sippewissett salt marsh, Falmouth, MA, United States - SSM-Form-13 | ecosystem: Environmental > Aquatic > Marine > Wetlands > Sediment ... | reverse complement strand
GCTTTGACTACGTCAGCCGTTCGACGCGCGATCAGAAGGCGCGTCGGTGACTTCGTCAGTTGCAGCGTGCCAGAGACGATCTGGTTCGGATCTCCAATCTCGTCGACCTCGACGATGTAGTCGGTCCATCCCTGCTGGATCTCGATCGGGACCACGGGGTACGGTCGCAGATCGTTGGTGAGAAGCACCGTCTTTCGCGCGTACTGCGCGTCAACCGCCACGAAGGAGATCGGACCGCACGGCGTCTTACCGTAGATCCCGTTGGCGTTTCCGGTCGGGTCGGCCTGGGGCGCAGCAATGAATGCCACGTCGATAGACACATCTCCCGCCTCGACTGCTCGCCAGCGGCCGCCGTGCGAGCGAAGTACGGCCGGCTCGCGAAGCCGTCCTCCCTGACTGATGAACCGCCCGATCGGTCCGTTCATCGAGCCTTCGATCCGCGTGATCACGCCCGCCTCGATGTGGGGGATCAGCGCATCGTGCGCCGGGAACAACGCCGTCGAGAAGATCCGAAGGTCCTTGATCCCGCGCCGCGCACAGGCATCAACCACGGGGCAAATCACGCGATCGCCATCGCGGAACGAGTGATGGAACGAGATGGTCATTCCATCGGACAGCCCCGTTGCCTCGATCGCCGCGTCAATCGACGGCAGCAGCTTGTTCTCATTCGGAAGAAGGTGTTTCTGAGGCCGCGCCGCCTTGTCCCCTTCCGCCGCTGCTGCGAACGCGCCCGCGTAGGGCCGCACGGCTCGCCCTGCAATCCGTTCGGGGATCTCGCGCCCTGCCGCGTTTCGTATCACTTCACCCTCCTCGCAGACAGCCGTTCGGCAGTCCGAAGAACCCGTCGTGCGCGCTCGACTACCGGCCGGTCGACCATCTTCCCGTCAAGCGACACCACGCCGAGTCCGGCCGCCTCCGCCTCGTCGGCCGCCGCGACCACCGCCCGGGCCTGGTCCACCTCGTCCGGCGTCGGCGAGAACGCCCGATGGATCGGCTCCAGTTGCCGCGGGTTGATCGCTCCCTTTCCGTCGAACCCGAGAGAACGCGCGGTACACGATTCGGCGTACAAGCCTTCGTCATCGGCTACGTCGGCGAACACGGTGTCCGAGACCTGCACACCGGCCACAGCCGTCGCCGCGACCAGTCGAGAGCGCGCGAACAGGAGCGCGGCATCCGTCCGTGCACATCCCACGTCACGCGTGTAGTCCTCCGCACCGAACGCAACGATCGCCACCCGTTCGTCCGCTGCCGCGACCGCCTCGCAGCCAAGAACTCCGGCCGCCGTTTCGACGATCGGCATGATCCACGTCGAGCCCACTGGGATCCCGAGTTCACCCTCCAGCCGCGTCAGCTCGCCCGCAAGCTCGCGCACGTCCTCGGCCCGCTCGGCCTTCGGCAGGCAGATCCCGTGCGGATGTCCTTGGAGGACCTCGGCGAGGTCGTCGCGGCCGCCGCAACTCAGCGCATTGATCCGCACCCATACCTCCTCCGGAAATCGCGTCGCCGCCAGCAGCCGTTTCACCAGAATCCGCGCGTGGGCCTTCTGCGTCAGCGGAACCGAGTCCTCCAGGTCAAGCAGCACACAGTCCGCACCGTGAATCTCAATACCCGCCAACACACGAGGGTTGTTCCCCGGCGCATACAGCCGGCTGCGGCGCGGCTGATCCTTCTCGGACGGCGTCCGCGAAGGATGGACCGTCACGGGGATCGAGCTGCCGGCGCTGGCCAAACGAAGCGCCGCCTCCAACCGGGAGACGAGGATCACATCAACCGAGCCGAAGTCCTCGACGGTGACCGACAGTTCCGAAACGCCCGCCGCATCGAGCGCCGCCTCAACCACCTGCCGGATCCCGCGTTCGACGAGTTCCGCCCCCTTCGTCCGGACATCGATTGTTGTCGCCCCTGCCGCGGCGACCGAAACGCGGCAGTCTGCTTTCGCGTCCGTCCCAACCACGTATCCTTTACTCATCGGACCCCCTACGACATCAACCAAGCCATCACGGCCTTCTGGGCGTGCAGCCGGTTCTCTGCCTGATCGAAGATCGCGCTCCCGTTGCTGCGCGACACCTCATACGTGATTTCTTCTCCGTAGTGCGCCGGCAGGCAGTGCAGCACAATCGCCTCCTTGCGAGCCGCAGCCTGCACCGCACCATCAAGCGTGAAACCGGCAAACGCGTTCTGCTTCGAGTCCGCTGCACTCTCCTGCCCCATGCTCACCCAGACGTCCGTGTACAGGACGTCGGCGTTCCGCGCCGCCTCAAGGGGGTCGTGGAGAACCTCGACCGAGCAGCCTTGCGCCCGGGCGTCCGCGACCACGTCTTCATCGGGCTCATATCCTTTCGGACAGGCGATTCGGAACGACATCTTGAGCTTGGCACATCCGTTGATCAACGAGTGAGCTACGTTGTTGCCGTCGCCGACAAACGTCAGCGTCAGGCCCTCGAACCCACGCTTCTTCTCATAGATCGTCAGAAAGTCAGCGAGCCCCTGACACGGATGATACTTGTCACACAAGCCGTTGATCACGGGGACTGTCGAGTGTTCGGCTAGTTCGGCGACGGTACGGTGCTCGAACACCCTCGCCATGATGCCGTCGACGAACCTCGACAGGTTGAGCGCGATGTCCTCGGTCGTCTCCCGTTTGCCCAGCTTGATGTCCTCTGGCCCCAGGTAGATCGCGTGCCCTCCCAGCTGCTGCATGCCCGCCTCGAACGAGACGCGAGTTCGCAGGGACGGTTTCTGAAACACCATCGCCAAGGTCTTGCCGGCGAGCGGGCGCTGATCCACGCCCGCGCGGTGCTCCAGCTTCAGAATCCGCGCCATGTCGAGGAGATCGTAGATCTCCTCTTCCGTGTACTCCTTCAACGTCACAAGGTGTCGCTGCATTCCGCAGTCCTCCTGTCCGCGTCCTCTTGCCCTACGCCGCGCTTCGCGCGGATGATACACGGATTCTTTTCAGGCATACAGGACGTCGCCTGCCGCGCGACCGCGCAGACACTCGGGGCATGCCGCACACACAAGGCGTCCCATTTGACGTCCTGTCTCGTCCTCCCTATACTAGACCCGTATGTGCCTCTCCACACAACGGTTACGGGCGGCCGGAGCGGTTTCTGGTCGGTGGTACTACGATGTACAAGCAAGGGGAAACCCGAGTACGCGGCACCGAGGCTTGAATCACCAGCACATGCTGAGATCAGTCGAACGTGCGTATCGAGTACGGGTTTGCGCTTTCCTTGTTGTTCTCGTACATCGCCAAGCGCAGCTCTTGGGAAGCCGGTCATCCGGCTCGCAATGTTCAGTCAATCTGTGGCCTGCCACAGAAAAAGGGAGGAACACAAGTGCGTAAGGCAACTTTCATCGTTTGTTTGCTCGCGCTCGCGTCGTTCTCCGTGGCGGCAGTCGACTACCCGATCGGTTCTTGGGTAGACGAGATCGTTTATTTCAAGGAAAACGATCAGTCGAAGGTCCTCGACATGATGCTGTCGGGCGACGCACACTTCTTCGGCAACAACTTCGACTCCGACATGAACCCCGACATTCAGGCGTCGGGTCTGCCGAGCGACGTGAGTTACGGTAGCTATAACGAGTATCAGCTCAACCCCGCGGGACCGATCTGCAACGACGGAAGCTTCAACCCGTTCGGTATCGGCAAGATCCGTGAGGCCATGAACTGGCTCATCGACCGCAACTACATGATCGACGAATACTTCTACGGTCTCGGAGTCCCGATGTTCGGTATGCTTAACCCGAACTTCCCGACGGCCGGCTCCATCGGCCCGACCGAGCGAGAGCTGTCGATCACCTACGACTACGACCTCGACAAGGCCATCGACGTGATCACCACCGAGATGACCGCCGCCGGCTGCGAACTCGTTGGCGGTACGTGGCACTACAACGGCGAAGAGATCATCATGCAGGGTCTCATCCGAACCGAGGACGAGCGCATGCAGTTGGGCGACTACTTCTGCGACCAGCTCGAACTCGCCGGATTCGCTACTGAGCGCCGCTACGGTACGAGCCCTGAGTGCTCCGCGTTCTGGGTGAGCACCGATCCGTGGGACAACCAGTGGACCTTCTACACCGGTGGCTGGATTGCGAACACGATCGACCGCTCGGAGAACTCGCAGCACATCGTGTACGACACGCCCGACGGCTGGGGCATCCCGCTCTGGCAGGCGTTCGTCGTGCCGGATGAGTACTACCAGCTGACGCAGGACTTCTACTTCGGGAACTTCGCCGATCTGGAAGAGCGCAAGGCCATGGCTGCCGAGCTTGAGCGCTGGACGATGAGCGAGTACGCCAGCTTCCACATTTGGCTTCTCGTTCAGGCCGGTACCTGGGCCTGGGCCGAGAACGTGACCACGACGGTCGGTACGACGTCCGGTGTCATGGGTAACCCGTTCTTCTCGCGCGTTGCCCGCTTCGTCGATGCAGACGGTGCGCCAATCCTCGGTGGAACCCTGCTCATTGCCGATCCGAGCATGTTCGTCGAGCCGTGGAACCCGGTGGACGGGTCGAACTGGCTGTACGACGCTCAGATCTACGACCAGTGCGAAGACCGTGCCGCCTACGGTGATCCGTATACCGGCCTCTACTTCCCGCATTGGATCGATCATGCGGTCGTCGAGAAGAACTCCGACGTCATCATGTTCCAGACGATGGACTGGGTGACGATGGAGGTCAACGACAACATCGTGCCGCCGGCCGGCGCCCTGTACGATTGGGACGCGGTCAACCAGGCTTGGAGCACGATTGGTGACATCTATCCGGCAGGCACCACCGCCCGGACGAGCGTCACGATCTACTTCCGCGACGACCTGTACGACAACTACTGGCATGATGGAAGCCAGCTGACGTTCGCTGACTTCTACTACAAGTACATCATGTCGTCGGCTCGAGCGCAGCCGGAGTCCCCGTACTTCGATGCCTCGACCGTGTCGGGTCACGCGACCGGCCTGGAAACGAACAAGGGTATGCAGGTCATCAGCACCGATCCGCTCGTCATCAAGTTCTGGGATGACCTCGCGTACTTCGATGCTGAAGAGCATGCGTTCCAGTTCGCCTATGGCTTCACGCCTCAGTGGGCGTACGGTTCAATGCCGTGGCACGTCGCCGCAGCGGCCCTGCTTGGTGAAGAGAAGCAGGAGTTTGCGTTCAGCGAAGACAAGGCCGTCGAACTCGGCGTCGACCGCGTTAGCTTCATCGCCGGTCCGTCGCTTGAGCTCCTGAAGGTCGATGCCGCTGAGGCCGCGAACCTCAACTTCGTCCCGTGGCCGAGCGAACTGCTCGACGTCATGGATCCGGCCGAGCCGTTCGAGCGCTACAACAACATGATCGCGTTCCTGGAAACCTACGGTCACCTGTGGATCGGCAACGGTCCGATGATGGTCACCGAGGTCGACACCGTGGCACAGCAGATCGTGATCAGCCGCTTCGAGGACTACAAGTACACGAACGAGGCGTTCATGCAGTTCGCCACGCCGCGGTACGCGGACATCTCGATGTCCGGTCCTGAAGTGGTTGTCGGTGCCGACGGCGCCACGTACGACGTGACCCTTACCTTCCAGGGTGAGGCCTACCCGGCAGCCGACATTTCGTCGCTTGCTTGGTTGATCGTCGACGCGAACAACACGGTTGCTGCGAGCGGTGACGCGACGATCGCCGGCGACGGGGCTGCTACGATCGCTCTGTCGGCCGATGTACTCAGCGCGCTGCCCGAGGGCTCGACGACGCTCGAAGTCATCGCGGTTCTCGTGCCGGTAGCGAAGCCGAGCTACGGCTCGACGACGTTCCTGCTCACGCAGTAGCGAGTACTTGAGGAAGTAACCCTTTGGGAGCTTAGAAATAGGGGCTAAGATATCGCGGGGTCGTAGAGAGCTCCCCTCTACGACCCCTTTCTTGAAGACCCACCGGTGTGTGGGCATACGGAAAAGGCAAACGGTGTAACATGGCCGAAAACACCCCCGAACTCGTTCCTGCAGAGGAACAGAAGAAGAAACGGCGCGGGGCGTCCCGCGCTACGGCACGGTTCGCGCGATACGCGGGAAAGCGTACGCTTGCGCTGCTCGTGACCGTTGTCATCGGCGTCTACCTGACCGTCATCATTGCAAACATGGGAGGGTACGTCGACGAGCTCCGCATCTCCGAACTCACGTACGCCGTGAACGTCGCGCTGTCATCCGACCCTGGATTCCGCGTACTGCCTGCCGCGCAGAAGGCGCAGATTCGCGACGACGAGATGGCGCGGAGAATCGAAATGCTCGGGCTCAATCGCCCGTTCATCGTCCGCAGCTTCGAGTACCTGTGGGACGGCCTCTCGTTGACGCTCGGCCGCGCGCAGTTCATGACGAGCAATGCAGGGTCCAGTGAGGTGAAGAACATCATCCTCGAGCGCCTTCCGATCACGGTCGTGCTGTTCGTGACGGCCAACGTGTTGGTGTTCCTCGTCGCACTCCTCCTTGCACTGTCGCTCTCGCGGCGGTACGGGTCGTTCTTCGATCGGTTCATCGTAGCGGCCTCGCCGCTGTCTGCGGCCCCCCCGTGGTTCTACGGCATCTTCCTGATCATGATCTTCGCCTCCATTTTCGGGATTCTCCCGTACGGGGGAATGATCGATGCCCCACCACCGCAGACGACCCTCGCGTACGTCCTGAGCGTGATGAAACACATGATTCTTCCGCTGATGGCGTGGTTCCTGAGCTACCTCTTCATTTCCACCTTCAGCTGGCGCACGTTCTTCCTGATCCACGCCAGCGAGGACTACGTGGAGTTGGCGAAGGCCAAGGGCCTGTCTTCGAAGGCGATCGAACGGCGGTACATCCTGCGCCCGACACTGCCCACGGTGATCACCAGCTTTGCCCTCACGCTGATCTACGCGTGGCAGGGTGCGATCATCACGGAGACCGTCTTCTCCTGGCCCGGTCTTGGGCAGCTGTACGCCGTGGCCATCGGGCAGTATGAGACCGGCGTCATCGTCGGCCTCACCGTGATCTTCGCGTATCTGCTCGCCATCACGGTGTTTACGCTTGACATCGCGTATGCTTTGATCGACCCGCGCGTGAAGCTCGGAGCAAGAGGTGGTTCCCAGTGAAAGCACGACTCTCGAAGCTTTGGCAAACCATGCGGAACTACCCGACGATCTTCGCGTCGTTCATCATCATCGGGATTCTGCTCGGCATCGCGTTCTACGCGATGATCTCGATCCCGTTCAGCGAAGCGGCCCTGAAGTGGCGCGGAGCGGAGGCGATGTGGGAAGACACCCCACGCCTCGCCGCTCCGATCTGGTTCAACGCATTCCGGTCCGAGAAGCTGTCGGAGACGATCAATCTGACACGAGCGGACGCCACGATCACCGAGGAGGCTGTCTCGGAGACGATTCGTGAGGAGACGTGGGTCTTCGAGTATGACTTCCCGTTCGCGTCGCTCCCCACCGAGATCAAGACCTTCTTCACGGTCTCCGCCGGCGAGAAGGCACCGATGGTTACCCTGACGTGGGTCAAACCCGACGGGACAAGCTATAAGCTGACCACGATGACCGCCGCAACCGGTGATCGATACTCGATCTCCGCGGACTCTAAGTTCAGCCGTGAGCAGCTTGGCGGTGAGGACGTGAGCACCGCGTTGTACCGCACGGCGGATAGCACGGAGGAAGATCCCGTCGTCCTTACCGGAACGTACCAGTTGATCGCGTCGGTGTACCATTTCAGCCCGGACTCGCGGATTGACATCCAGTTCGTCAACTTCGGCGAAGTATACGGAGTCGCCGGTACGGACCACCTGCGGCGCGACCTGACGATCGGGCTGCTGTGGGGCACGCCGTTCGCCCTGATGTTCGGTCTCCTCGGTGCCGTCGGATCGACGTCGATCACGTTCTTGATCGCTGCGATCGGCACGTGGTATGGAGGGTTCCTCGACGCGGCAATCCAGCGCATCTGCGAGGTTCGCCTCCAGCTTCCGACGCTGCCGATCCTAATCATGTTAGGCACGTTCTACTCACGCTCGATCTTCCTGATCCTGGGCGTGATCATCGCGCTCGACATCTTCAGCGCCGGAATCAAGACGTACCGCGCCATGTTCATGCAGGTGAAGAACCTGCCGTACATCGAGGCCGCCCGCGCGTACGGAGCCAGCAACATGCGGATCATCGTCCGGTACATGATCCCAAAGGTTGCTCCCGTGCTGATTCCGAACTTCGTTACGCTGATTCCCTCGTTCGTGTTCCTCGAGGCGTCACTCGCCGTGCTGAACCTCGGCGATCCGACGGCCCCAACCTGGGGGAAGATTCTCAACGACGCGTACCGAAACGGCGCGCTGTATCGCGGCTACTACTACTGGGTGTTGGAGCCGGCGATCCTGCTGATGTTCACCGGGCTGGCGTTCTCGATGCTCGGGTTCGCGCTGGATCGCATCTTCAACCCACGATTGAGGAGGGTTTAGAGGATGACGACAGAAGGTACACCCGTACTCCGAACGGAGAACCTCCGCCTCTTCTTCCGTACGATGAAAGGTGTCGTACAGGCGGTGGACAGCGTCTCGTTCAGCATGCCCCGCCGGGACGCTCTTGCCGTGATCGGCGAGTCCGGCTGTGGAAAGACGTCGCTCGTTCGCGCCATTCTCCGGCTTCTGCCGTCCAACGTTCACACGTATGACGGAAGCGTCTTCCTCAACGACGTCGACGTAATGAAGCTGTCGGAGGAACGATTCCGAACGAACGTTCGCTGGACGAAGATGTCGCTGGTGTCTCAGGCCGCCATGAACGCGCTCAACCCTGTGTTGCGCGTCGGCGACCAGGTCGCGGAGCCGCTGATCGTTCATCAGCGGCTCTCCAAGCAGGCGGCGCTCGCTCAGGCCACGGAGGTTTTCCAGCTGGTCGGCGTATCCCCGGATTTCCTGACGCGATATGCGTTTGAGTTGAGCGGTGGAATGCGCCAGCGTGCGATCATCGCCATGGCGTTGATTACGCGGCCCGATCTAATCGTTCTCGATGAGCCGACGTCGGCACTCGACATGCTGACCCAAGCGAACATCATGAATGTTCTCAAGGGGATCAAGCGCGACCTCGAGCAGAGCTTCATCTTCATCACCCACGATGTGTCCACAACCAGCGAGCTATCGGATCGCGGGATGGTCATGTACGCGGGACAGATTGTCGAGCTCGCCAGTGCGGAGCAGTTCTACTTGGATCCGCTGCACCCGTACTCGGCGAAACTCATGGCCAGTGTACCGACCCTGAAGGAGAAGAAGGAGCTGGAGTTCATCCCCGGGCAGCCACCCAGCCTTCTCAATCCTCCGACAGGATGTCGTTTCGCAGACCGGTGCGACCGGCGATTCGAGAAGTGCGACACGGAGCCGCCGCTGGAGCAGTTGCAGGACGGTCGGTGGATCCGATGCTGGTTGTACAACAAATAGCGGAGTGAGGTCAGAGACATTATGCAGCAAGATCAAGCACTGCTTTCGGTACAGAATCTGCGCACGTGGTTCGAACTCCGGCGCTGGGCGTTTGCTCGTGCCGGCTGGGTTCGCGCCGTCGACGGCGTGACGTTCGATCTTCCGCGTGGCGAGGCGCTGGCTCTGGTCGGTGAGAGCGGTTCGGGCAAGTCGACGCTTGCGCGGACCATTCTCGGGCTGTACAAGCCCACGGAAGGCGACGTAGTGTTCGAGGGGATGGAACTCTCCAAGCTCCGAGCCAGCCAGATGCGGGAGTACCGCCAGGACATGGGCTACATCCAGCAAGATCCGTATGGCGCTCTCCCTCCATTCCTCTCGTTGCGCAGCATTCTGAGCGAGCCGCTACGCATTCACGGGATCAGGGACAAGGCGGAACAGAACCGCCTCATCACAAACGTCCTGACGGAAGTCAAGCTGACTCCGGTCGATGATTTCCTCAGCAAGTTCCCGCATATGCTCAGCGGCGGACAGCAGCAGCGCGCCGTCATCGCGCGCGCGATGATCCTCAACCCGAAGCTCATCGCCGCCGACGAGCCCGTGTCGATGCTGGACGCGTCCGTTCGTGTCGAGATCCTGAAGCTTCTTCGCAGGATCCAGGAGTCCCACAACCTGGCCGTGATCTACATTACACACGACCTGTCGACGGTTCGGTACTTCGCAGAACGCATCTTCATCATGTATGCGGCGAAGACGGTGGAGAAGGCCCCGGTCGAGTCCCTACTCGAGAATCACTATCACCCGTATACGCAAGCGCTCCTTGCCGCCATTCCGGACCCCGATCCGGAGAACGCAAAGACGCTTCGTGACGTGCCAGCCGGCGAGCCGCCAAGTCTCGTCCACCCGCCGACCGGGTGTCGTTTCCATCCTCGCTGCCCTCGTGCGATCAAGGGCCTGTGTGAAGTGGAGGAGCCACCCGAGTTCCGGCCCGTTCCGGAGCACTCGGTCGAGTGTTGGCTGTACAAAGACCGTGACACGACCCCAGGGACGGCGTAACCAATAATGGGTGTGATGAAACGAAGCGGAGCCCGAAGGTGGATCCTCGGCGCGCTGGGGCTGATGCTATTCGCGCTTCTCGCGGCGTACCTGATGTTCTTCGGCGTGATCGGCTCGTCCCTGCTTCTGAACATGCTTGCCGTGTTCTGCTCACTGCTCGGCATGATCATCGGTATGTACGGGACGTTCCTGATCGTCCAATCGAATCGCCGAAGCAAGGACGACCCAATGAACCGAGGGCGCTGACGAAGACAGGACTCATACGACGCGATGACGCGGGGCGACGACGCAGTATGTCGTCGCCCCGTTCTCCTTTCTTCACGGGCAGGCTACGGCATCGGCCGGCGAACACGAATCGAGGTCAGCCCGACACGGCAGGCCCCGAGGACGTCCGTCAGGCGTCGGTCGCCGACGAACACCGCCTCGTCGACCGGAACGTCGAGGCCGCGGAGCAAGCGGAAGTACCCCGTCTTGCGCGGCTTGCCGGCGTGGAACAGCATCGCCACGCCCTCGACGCGGAGCGCTTGCTGTGATTCGAGCGTAAGGCCCCGCCGATTGCTCAAGACACCGATGCGAAACCCGCGGGCCAACACGCCGTCTAGGAACGCTCTCGTCGTCTGCCGCAGAACCGTGGGTCTCCCGGGCTCGAGTGTGTTGTCCAAGTCGAACAGAATGGCTCGCTTACCCTGAACCATCAGCGAATCGAGATCCACGTCGAGCACGGTGTCCACGGTCTCGTCCGCTCGGAGCCAGCGCACCGGACACCTCATGGCTCGACTCGCGGGCCATCCCGTCGAACATCGCGGATCCTCGCCTGTGTCCGCAGGCGATCGAGAATGTCGAGGAACTCCGCTTCCATTCCGGCCGACACGTAGATCTTGTAGAATGCCTCGCCGTCCTGCACGGTGAACTCGCGGCGAACGTTCGCTACACCGTCGTAGGCGGAAAGGACAGCATCGATGAAGTGGATTTCGCCTTCATCGGTTGCCAGCCAGTAAACGATGACATCGGGATTCACGCCGGCGCCTCTCGACCGTCCTGCTCGTTCTCCAGCGCGGACAGCGCGCGAGCGAGCGCAAGTTCCGCATCGAAGCCCGCCTTCCAGCAGTCGCGCACGCTTCGCAGTACGCCGAGCCCAGCCTTCTCCTCGGGCGAAGACTTCTCCGCATCGTTCTCCGATACGACCGAATGCTCATCGACGAACTTCCGGGCTCGAAGAAGCACGGGCAGATGAGGCGAGCGGATTCGCCCTTCTTCGTCCCGTTTGATCTCGTGCCACGATGCGCGAATCTCCGGGATGTTTTTCTCTGCAGTGACATCCGAGAACACGTGAGGATGCCGACGGATCAGCTTCTCGCACAGACTGTCGATCACGTCATCTACAGTGAACGCGCCGGCTTCCGAAGCGATCTGGCTGTGGAGAACGACCTGCAGCATCAGATCCCCGAGTTCGTCGGCAAGATCCTCCGCCGATCCCCGCTCGATGGCCAGGACCGCCTCGTATGCCTCTTCGATCACGTAGGGGCGCAGGGAATCGTGGTTCTGTGCACGGTCCCACGGGCATCCGGTATCCGGGTTCCGGAGACGCGCCACCAAGTCGACGAGCCGTTCGAACGGGCAACGTACGGCCGCACCGGGTTCCCGCTGTGCGGCTGGGGCGACCTCATTCTCACACGTCATCATCGGCCGCCGGCTCCTGGCTCTGCGTCTGCGTCGTTGTCTCCCCCGCCGCGGTGCCGCCGGCCAGTCCGGCGTCGAGCATCAACTGCCGGACCTCGTCTGCACGATACGCCTCGTCCGTTTCCTGCAACCACTGCAGGTATGAGCTCGCCGTGTCGACATCATCCAGTTCGAGCTCGATCTTCACCAACTCGATCACCGCATCGAGGCCGTCGGTCGGGATCGCCTCGCCCGTCTCCGCACGCTCGATGTACGCGTTGACCATCGCCGCATACAGCTGACGCTGCGAGGGGGAATCGCCTATCCGGGACACGCCCCGTTTAAGGTATTCGATCGCCGTCGAGTACTCCGCTCGCGCGCTATACGCAATCGCAATGCCCAGATAGGCAGCAAGAGATGTCGGATTCTCCTCCAGCATCTGGCTGTACTGGCGGATCGCATCCGCCCAGTTCCCTTCCTGAGCAAACATCTGCGCGTAGCGAAGCCACGACTCCGTGTCGGACGGGTCGAGTGTGACGATCTTGAGAAGCAGGCGCCCCCGCTGATCATCGGTCGACGCACGAGCCAAGGAGCTCTCGTAGTACTCGACAGCCGCCTCGGCATCATTCATCGCCAGCATCAGATCCCCCATGCCTTCATAGGCCGCGGCATTGTAGGAGGAGCGGCCCAGAACGTATTCGAACTCGTCCTCCGCCGCGCTCAGCTCACCGGCCAACAAGTGGACGTTGCCTAGCTTAACGTAGAAATCAAGTGACGATTCACGCCCGACTGCGTCCTCGTACTTCTCCACCGCTCGTTCGTACTGCTCATCGATGGCGGTCGTCAGTTCGCTCAGACGTGTCTCCTGATCTGTCGTGAGCGAATCGAGAGCGAGAAGGGCAGTGCGCTCCTCAGTCGCGTTCGACAGCCGTTGAGCGGCCAGATCACCCTCCGCAACCGTCAGGCGAACGCTCGAGGGCGCAAGTGCGAGCGCACGAGCCAGCGTTGCCTCGGCGTCGTCCAGTTCGCCCCTGGCCAACTGGACGTTGACCAGCTTCAGAAGGAGGCTCGCATCGGTTGGGCGGAGCTCCAGTGCCGCCTGGTAGCGTGCCTCCGCGAACGCATTGTCCCCCGCACGCACTGCAAGGTCGCCGGATGCGACGAACGCCTGCGCGTAGGACGGATCCCGCTCGATGACCTTGGCGAACTCCGCCTCCGCGTCCTCGAGTTCACCGCGATCGGCGTACAGCGTCCCCAACAGATACGTGGCCTCTGTGCTGTTCGGATTCAACGAGAGAATTCGGTTCAGGAAGTCCTCGTCCGCCTCGACGCTCCCGTCGCCCAGTGTCGCCAGGTAGTACTCAAGCGCCAGGCTCTTGTATTCACTCCGTTTCGCCTCGGAGTCGGCGATCTCGGCCAGATCCTCCTCGGTAGGATCCTCGATCGCTTCCAGGAGGGCCACCGCGCTTCCCGCCGCATCGGCCTTCTCTTCGTACATCCGTCCGATGTAGTACGACAGGTATGGATCACTTGTGTCGCCCTCTTCGTACAGGCGCAAGTACTCGGCCAGTCCGGCCTCGGCATCCTGGACCTCGATCGAGTAGGCGTTGAGAACCGCTGACGTGATCTCAACATCGCTTGCCGCGCGAACATCATCGTACCACTTGGTCACGCGCTCGCTCGACTCCGCATTTCTGTAGTCGGCAAGGACTTCGTCCCGGACCTCGTCAAGCGTCGGCGTGTACGCGGCTTCGTGACCGGTGGCCAAGATCAGGTGCCAACCGTAAGCTGTCTCAACCGGATCGCTGATCTCGCCGACCTCGAGAGAGAACGCTGCGTCCTCGAACTCGCTGACCATGACTCCGCGTCCGAACCAGCCGAGTTCGCCGCCATTCGAGTTCGTGCCGGCGTCCTCCGAATACTCCGCGGCCAGGTCGCCGAACGTCGCTTCGCCGGCCTCCAACATTCCCTTCAGCATCAGGGCATCCTCCTGGCTGTCCACCAGGATGTGCGACGCTTCCACCTGTTCGGCGACATCGTAGGCGGTGATGTTCGCTTCGTAGTACGCGGCCAGCTCCTCCTCCGTGGGATCGATCACACCGACGGCGGCGTTCTGCACGGCCTCCGTCATCAGGTCCAAGCGAGCGCTGGTCCGAAGGCCGTCCTTGTACTCGGACAGACTGCTGCCAACCTGCTCCAGGTACGTCGCCAGGTCGTCCTCACCGACGCCGTACTCGTCAAGGAACGCCTGGTACTCGCTATCGAATCGCGTCTGCACCGCCGAGTCCGCAATCCGGATCCCGAGGCGATCGGCCTCTTGCGCGACGATCACTTGCTGGATCAGGCTTTCCAGCGCTTGATACAGCAAACCCAGCTGCGCGTACCTGCCCTGAGCCCCCGACAGGTAGTCCGCCATGTTGATCCCGGCTCGCTGGTAGTAGGAGTACCAGTTGGAGTACGAGTTCTCGAGCGCCTCATACCCGATCGCATCGCCGTTGACCGCCGCCGCGTACGACGGCTCGTCACTGCCAGACGATGAGGAGGACGAAGACCTCCCGTCGAGCAATCCCGCTTGCTGTACAGCGATCAGCCCGACGCTGATGACGAAGATGATGACAATACCCCAGATGATGGTCTTCTGATGCCGGTCGAAAAACGTGGACATTGTGACTGGTCACTCCTCCTGCAAACGGATCCTACGGTTTCGGCACATGGTACAGGCCGTCAAACCTCCAAGCAAGACGCTGTCAGTACTCCTGTCATCTCGCGTGATGTCCTGCTGTCTACAATCGATGCCGCGTCACGGCGCACCCTACTACTACGCGCTTTCCCCGGACTCCCCGGGTACCGTTCCGGTGAACGCTCCATGACGTGTGCGGACCGAGAACCGGATCGCCGTTCGTTCCTCACTCGTCTCCGCGACGCGGATGGTTGAGAAACTCGGGACGAAGTACGCGTCCACTCCGTTGGAGGCCACGTACCCTCTCGCCACGGCGATGGCTTTGACCGTCTGGTTGACGGCCCGTGGCCCGATGACCAAGACGTCCACGCCGCCCGACTCTCGAAGCCCACGAGCGATCGCTCCGGCAGCGGCGGCCGGGTCGGAGTCCGCGGACATCCTCATCACGTCGATCACGAGATCCTCCGATACCTCTTGCTACTTGGCGCTTTCCGTGAACTGCGTCTGGCGGATCACGTTGACCTTGATCTCCCCGGGGTAGTTCAGCTCTTCCTCAATCGCCCGCGCGATGTCGTATGCAAGCTTCGCGGAGAGGTCGTCGCTGGCCCGATCTGGATGAACCAGAATCCGTACCTCACGCCCTGCCTGCAACGCGTACGCTTCCTGTACCGCGGGGAACGACCGGCACAGATCCTCCAAGTCGTGCAGCCGTTGGACGTACCGCTCGTACGTCTCCTGGCGGGCGCCCGGCCGAGCAGCAGACAGCGTGTCGGCCGCTTGAATCAGGATGTCGACGACGTTCTTCGGCTCGATGTCCTCGTGATGCGCAGCGATGGCCTGTACGACAGCCTTGGATTCCCCGTACCGTCGTGCGAGGTCGGCGCTGATCAGGGCGTGCGGGCCGTCGACCTCGTGGTCGACCGCTTTCCCGATGTCGTGCAGTAGACCGGCTCGCGATGCCACCGTGGAGTCCGCACCGAGCTCCGCGGCCAGGATCTTGGCAATGCTGCATACTTCAACGGAGTGCATCAACTGGTTCTGTCCGTAGCTCGTACGGTACCTGAGACGTCCGAGTAGGGTCGCAAGTTCGGGATGCAACTCGATCCCGAGATCGAACGAAGCCTTCTTTCCCTCTTCGCGCACGCGCTCCGCTGTTCTCGCCTTCGCCCGCTGCACCTTCTCCTCGATCTGCGCCGGGTGGATTCGCCCATCCTCGATCAGTCGGGACAGCGCAACCCGCGCCACCTCTCTCCGGAGCGGATGGAAACACGACAACACGACCATTTCCGGCGTATCGTCCACGAGGAGCTCGACGCCCGTCAACGCTTCAAACGTCTTGATGTTCCGGCCCTCTCGGCCAATGATCCGGCCCTTGAACTCCTCCGACGGCAGCGGGACGCTGCTCACCGCATTCTCCTCGATGTACTCCGCGGCATACCGCTGGACAGCCGTGGCGATGACCCACGCTGCGCGTTGCTCCCCTTCGTCCTTCGCCCGCCGCTCGACCTCTTCGACCTTCCGGGAGAAGTATCGCTGCGACTCGGTTTCCACGACCTTGAGCAGATGGTCGCGCGCCTCTTTCTGCGTCCATCCGGCAACCCGTTCCAACTGAACTTTTCCCTCGTCCAGCAGCCGGGTTCCCTCCTCCTTCAGCTTGAGCAGTTGGGTTTCGTCTTCTCGGAGTGAGTCTTCAATCTTCTCCAGAGCCGTTGACTTCTTGCTCAGGCGATCCTCTCGGCGTAGAATCCGTTCCTCAGCGCGCGCCAGCTCGTCCTCGCGACGCTTCGAACGCTCCTCGAGTTCGTCGCGAAGCTCTTGGATCTCCTGCCGGGCTTCAAGGAGCCGTTCGCGCTTGACCTGCTCGGCCTCTTCCTGCGCGGACTGAAGGAGTTCCTCCTCCTTCCGCTTCCTGGGGATGCTCCCGAGGAGGAGACCCAGCGCAAGGATGGCGAGCAAACTCATGCCCCATCCGATATACATGTACATACGTCTCTCCCATCAGACGCTCAAACAGCCATCGAGAGTCCGATTATAACCGCTTCCCGCCTTCCACATGGAGCACCGCAGGCAGGAACACGAGACTGAATACAAGAGCGAACCCAATGCCAAGCAACGCCGACACCCCGAGTTGGCGTAGACCCGGGGTACGCGCCGCAAGAAGGCTTCCGAATACGAGCATCGTGGTAAGCGATGTCACGATAACCGCAACCGCTGTGGTGCTCATGCTGCGCTCGATCGCTTCGTCGATGCGAGCCCGCCGCTCTTCCATCGTGCGATGCAGAATGTGGATCCCGTTGTCCACGCCGATGCCGATTAGAAGCGGGGAGATGGTGATGCTGAAGAAGTTGAAGTCGATCGACAGCAACCTCATCCCGCCGAGCATCCAGACGTACCCGAGCAGCAGCGGGGTTGCCGCGAGGAGAGCACGCATCCACCCCCGCAGGCTGCGCCAGAGAATGAACAGGATCAACACCGCGGCAATGGCAGTCGACAAGTAGAAGTCGCGTTTCATGTAGATCTCGAGCTGCTGCACGACGAGCGGCAGGCCGAAGTACTCTGCGTCGAGCGTGTCCGCAACCGCGCAGAACGCTTCCAGGTTTCCCTTCTCGAAGATATCTCGCGCAACGCCCACCTGGATTACGAATCGCCCATCCCCGGTCAAGTACTGCGAGCGGATGCTGTCCGGGTACGCCAGAAGAATGTCGCGAAGTAGCGTCTCGACCGGCGGCAACTCACGTAGCTGCGCCAAGTTCTCATCCAACTCGCCAAGCGCTTGGACCAACGCCGAGACGTTCCGTGTCGCGGCGTCGGTGTTCAGATCCTGAAGCTGAAGCTGTATCGCCCGCAGCTGGCCGAACACGTCCCGGCTGAGGAGCGACAGGCGAAGCTCACCGGACACGGTACTGCCGAACTGAACCAAGGAGAACTGCGCCAGCAATGCGCGAATCTCGGCAAGGATCGCTGGACGCTCGTCGATGCTCGCCTGCAGGAGTTCCAGCTGCCGGATGTACGCCGAGATGTCCAGGCTGTTCAGAAGCTGCTGTTGCTCGGTGAGATTCACCGGAAGGATCCCAACGGCCGAATCGACGGACTCGACCAGATCGTTTGACTCAAGCCAGTCCACGACGCCGCGGAGTCCCTCCTCGCTGTCGGCGTAGAACGTAAAACTGGTACCGAGGCTGGCCAGACTGATGTCGAACTCCTGCATGATCTCCGCCGTGACGTCCTGCGTTTCGACGTGCGGCACGAGGTCGTTGCTCGAGAAGACGAACGCCGTCTGTGCGGCCTGGAACGCAACAAAGAATGTCAACACGAGAACGATGACGAAAATGGCGCGTCCCTTTCCGGTGATGAAACGGAATACACCCGCGAGTCGCGCCGAGCGGTTGTGGAATCGCTTGACCTTCGTCTTCCGGAACAGGAAGTGAGACAACGTGATCAATGAGGGCAAGAGCAGCATCGTCGCCAGATACGCGATGATCACGCTCACGCCGCTGATCACGCCCATCTCGAACAGCGCTCGCGACCGCGCCGTCAGCAGCCCGACGAAGACCAGCGACGTCGTCAACGCAGCCACCAGGGACGCCTCTCCCTTGTGTCGCACAGCAAGGTACAGTGAACGATTCAGTGACTGGCCCCGTTGCCGCTCTTCCGTGTAGCGGGACAAGAGGTGGATCGCGTAGTCGATGCCGAGCCCTAGCACGAGTGCCGGCAGGAACGTGGTCACGAGATTGAATCCACCGAGAGCCAGCTTCGCCCAGCACATCGTGAGAAGCACGCTCACCAGAAGGGGAACCACGGCGATGATGCTGTACGAGATCGACCCGAAGGCGAGGAAGAAGATGACGAACACCCCGATGGAGGAGATGATCGTCGTTCGCACCATGTCGGAACTGACGACCGCGTTCGTCTGATCGTTGAACGCGTACGTTCCGGTCATTCCGACCGTTACGCCGAACCGATCGAGGTCCGCGTTCTCGATCGCCCGATCGATCCTGTCGCTGACGAGTTCCGAGTACGTCACCCCCCGCTGCGACGGGTATCTCGGCTGGACGGTCATGACCAACCGCGTTCGATCCTCGGACCAGAACGCGCTCGTCTCGTTCTGTCCCACGTCGAGCGACGGAGCGAACACGCCGCTGAGCGCGACAACGGCGTCAGTCACCGCTGGAAGCTCGTCCAAGCCGGCAATCGCTTCAGACACGAACCGGTTCAGCTCCTGCAACGACTGAAGCTCATCCGAGAACCCCGTTGCGGCAGTGCCGACCCCCTGCTCGGACAGGTCCAGTTGATACAGCGCATGATCCAGAGAATCCCCGATACCCTTGTAGACGGAGCCAAGCGATCGATCGAGAACCACCGACGTCTCGCGGACCGCAATCACGTCCTGCGCCAGTGTAATGCTCTCCTCGATCCGCCGGAGTTCATCCTTCCCCAGTTGGAACAGGTACAGATACTGATCGGGGATGTCGGGCGACACGTCCTGAACGTACTTGACCTCGACGAATTCCGGATCATCGCGCAGACCGACTGCAATCGCTTCCGCGGCAGCCAGCAGGAGCTGCTTCCGCTCGGATACCGCGTCGGGCACGTTCTCCTCAAGGCGCAGGAGTAGCGCGACGTAGTCCACCTCGCTGTACTGCTCGTTCTCCCGATACTCGTCGATCAGCGGGTCGTTCGTCGGGAGAAGGTCGAGGAAGGAGCTGCGAAGCGGAATGTCCATCCCGTAGTAGACACCGAACCCGGTGACGACCGCGAAGAACAGAAGCGTTGCCCACGCGTACCGCCGCCCGACTCGATACATCCTGCGGAAGAGCCGATCCGTCAGCGAAGACATAGATGAGGGCTGACCTACGATTCAGACTCCGATGGACTGCTGACCTCGATGTCGTACCCGACGAGTTTCGCCGTTAGACGCACGTTCTGTCCCCCCTTGCCGATGGCAAGCGACAACTCGTCATCCGGGACGAGAACCTTCGCCGAGCGTGTCTCCTCGTCCAACTCCACGCTGATCACCCGAGCGGGCTCGAGGCTGTTCTTCATCAGCTGAACGAGATCCTCGCTCCATCGGATCAAGTCGATCTTCTCGCCCGACAGCTCGCGGGTGACCACACGCACGCGTGCCCCTCCGGCACCGACGCAGGTTCCCACGGGATCCACATTCCGGTCCAGCGATTCGACGGCCACCTTCGAGCGGCGTCCCGCCTCCCGTGCGATCTTGCGAATGACGAGGACCCCCTCTTCGATCTCGGGGACCTCGAGGCGGAGAAGTTGCTCGACGAACGCAGGCGTCGCCCTCGACAGAGTGATTCGGGGATCACCCTGTGTCTGTTCCACGGAACACAGGTAGCAACGCAGACGCTCTCCCGCGTGGTACCGTTCGCCGGGGATCCGCTCGTCCTCCGGGAGAACCGCCTCGGCTTCTCCGAGGTTCACCCACACGTCCTTGCCCGCGAACCGATGAATCGAGCCGCTGATGATCTCCCCAACGCGGTTCACGTAGAGGTCGTAGATGATCTCTCGTCGCCGCTGCACGATCTCCTGGCGGATCGTCTCCTCAGCCTTTTTCGATGCAATGCGTCCGAACTCGATCTCGACCAGCCGCACCCCGTTGATCGTGATGTCGCCGGAGTTCTGATCGATCTCGACCGCGACGTCGTCCTCGATGTCGTGCTCCTCTTGATACGCCACCGTGAGTCCTTTGCAAATGGCATCGTAGAGGTCCTCGCGGGGGATCCCCTTCTCCTTCGCCATCTCCTCTAGCGCTTCGATGAAGTCAATGTTCATGTGCGTAGTCTCCGAGGCGCTCCGATCTGCCGCGCCGAACGCTTCTTTCCCGCTTCGTGCCCGTTCTCTTCTCCCATCAAAAACGAAGGCCGTCCCTGGTGACGACCCGCCGTTCGCGTCGTTCCCAACACGATCTTGCTATTATACGTCCAGGCATGAACGGGGACAAATCGCAACGACCGAACCAGAGAGAGTTTGTCGTCACCGAGAACCTCCGCGGCGAACGCATTGACCGCGCGCTTGCTGCAGAAGAGCCGGACCGCTCCCGATCGCGCATCCAGCGGGAAATCGCCGACGGCCGTGTCACCGTCGACGGGCGGGTGGTGCAGCAGCCGTCCGCTCGCCTTCGAGTCGATCAGCGTGTCGTGT
>Ga0272444_10001706_pt1 | contig 20936 bp, 21 predicted proteins | sample SSMForm13_FD_201033 | JGI IMG/M metagenome (GOLD analysis project Ga0272444, IMG submission 201033) | Marine sediment archaeal communities from Little Sippewissett salt marsh, Falmouth, MA, United States - SSM-Form-13 | ecosystem: Environmental > Aquatic > Marine > Wetlands > Sediment ... | reverse complement strand
TCCCGGCGCAATCCAAAATGACGGCAAAAAAACACTGGATCGCTTTTTCAAAGAAACCACGAGGAAAGTTGATGATTGACGATGGTGGAAGAGAAGCTGTCGTCAAAGGTGGGAAAAGCCTTTTGCCCTCCGGAATCTGTGGCGTCGATGGGGGATTTGAGCGGGGTGATGCGGTTCGCTTGTGTGATCGAAATGGCCAGGAGTTTGCTCGGGGTGTGATCAGTTATTCTTTGGCTGAAACACTTCAGATCATGGGTAAGCAGAGCGCGGATATTGAAAAAATTCTCGGTTATAAATATCGTGATGAGGTTGTTGATCGTGATTATCTGGTGTTGACGGTGGACGAAGAGGAGGAGGTCGACCGATGAGTGTTTATGAGGATATGCTCAAATGCGCAAAGGCCGCTCAACAGGCATCAAGAACAATGGCCACTCTGTCTTCAGAGACCAAAAACGCTTTACTTTTGCAGATGGCTGAAAACCTGGAGAGTGCTCGGGAAGGCCTGCAAAAAGAAAACGACAGGGATATTCAGCAGGCCAAAAAAAACGCCATGGCAGCGGCACTGCTCGATCGCTTGACGCTGACGACGGACCGTATCAAGGGAATGGCCGATGGTCTGCGTGAGGTTGCCGGACTGCCTGATCCGGTCGGTGAGGTGACCGGGATGTGGCTGCGCCCGAATGGGATCCGTGTCGGGCGGCAGAGAATTCCACTGGGCGTTATCGGCATCATTTATGAGTCACGACCGAATGTGACTGCAGATGCTGCCGGCCTCTGTTTGAAAAGCGGTAATGCCGTGATTCTGAGGGGTGGGTCCGAAGCTCTTCATTCCAATCGGGCAATCGGCAAGATTCTCCAGCAGAGTTTGCAGGGTATGGCTTTACCTCAGGGTGCCTTACAGGTGGTGACGACCAGTGACCGTAACGCAGTGACTGAATTGTTGAAATTGGAAGATCAGATTGACCTGATTATCCCGCGTGGCGGTGAAGGATTGATCCGCTTTGTTTCAGAGCATTCCAGAATCCCGGTGATCAAACATTATAAAGGCGTGTGCCACACTTATATTGACAGGGTGGCTGATCTGGATATGGCGGAACAGATCTGCATGAACGCGAAGGTGCAGCGTCCCGGTGTCTGTAATGCGATGGAAACCCTTTTGGTCCATCGCGAGATTGCTGCGGCTTTCCTGCCAAAGATTGCTGCGGCGATGAAGAAAGCCGGTGTCGAACTTCGTGGTTGTGAACAGGCTCGCGCTCTGTGTCCGGATATGATACCGGCAACGGAAGAAGACTGGTTTGCAGAATATCTGGATCTGATCCTGGCCATCAGAGTTGTCGACTCTTATGAGCAGGCCCGGGAGCACATCCAGACCTACGGTTCTCTGCATACGGAAGTGGTGGTTACTGATGACTATCAATGTTCCCAGAGGTTCCTGCGGGAAATTAATTCCAGTGTGGTTATGGTGAACGCGTCATCCCGTTTTTCCGACGGGAATCAGCTGGGTTTAGGTGCTGAAATAGGGATATCAACGACAAAACTCCATTCTTTCGGCCCCATGGGTCTTGAGGACTTGACGACACGTAAATTTGTAGTCCTGGGGGACGGACAGGTAAGAGGCTAGCTTCGACGTTCGATGTTCGACGCTTAACTTCGAACGGAATTCAACGGGATTTTGATGCGTATCGGTCTGCTGGGTGGCACATTCAACCCGATCCATTTCGGGCATCTGCATATCGCTGAAGAGGTCATGGAGAGCTGTCGGCTGAATCAGGTGTGGTTTGTTCCCACCTGCCAACCGCCGCATAAACATCTGGCCGCTGATGTCTCCTTTGCTCATCGTCTGGCCATGGTTGAGGCGGCCATTGATGCTTTTCCCGAATTTAGAGCCTGCGACATTGAAGGCCGTCGCGGAGGCGCCAGTTATTCAGTAGAGACACTTCAACAGTTGCATGATCTGTATCCGGATGACGAATTTTTTTTCATCATGGGACTTGATTCGTTCCAGGAGCTCGGACTCTGGAAAGACTACCCGCGACTGTTCGATTTTGCCCATATCGTTGTGACTGCGCGACCTGGTTTTTCCGGCTCTTTGCAAGAGCTTCTGCCAGTTGCTATCGCAGATCGCTTCTGCTATGATTCCGATTCCCAAAAGCTCCGGTGCGATACGGGTTTTTCGTTGATTCAAGTCGCCCATACGTGTCGCGATATCTCATCAACGGATGTTCGTCTGAAGTTGTCGTTGCAGCAGGATGTCAAGGGAGAAATCCCGGAAGTGGTGATTGAATATATCAAGCTTCATCGTCTTTACCAGTGAAAGAGAAGGTCAAATTTGTCAACCAGTAAAACAGTAAATTCAGCCGTCGATTATGCCCTGGATAAAAAGGGTTTCGATCTTAAACTTTTTGATGTTCGCGAGCTGTCTTCTTTAACCGATTTTCTTCTTATTGTGTCAGGTCGTTCTGATCGACAGGTGCAGGCGATCGCTGAAAATATACGTACCGAGTTCAAACATCAGCATCATCTTTTGCCGTTGGCTGTAGAAGGGATGGACCAGGGACGCTGGATTCTGCTGGATTACGGCGAGCTGATGATCCATGTTTTTCAACCGCAGGTCCGGGAATTCTACGATCTGGAAGGGCTGTGGAGCGAAGCGCCCGTAGTTGATCTGGAACGGGCTGAAGCGGAGTGAAGCTCAAACTTGTTTGTGTCGGCAAGTTGACGGAGACATGGCAGAGAGAGGCTGCGGAAGATTATACCGAGAGGTTAAGACGTTATTTCTCTCTGGACATTGTCGAGCTCAAAGAAGAAAAGGGTGGCCGGAAAGCGGATGTGGCGGGTCTGCTCAAACGCGAGGGCGAACGTATCCTCGATAAAATTCCCGAACAATCCTATGTCATCCTCCTTGATGAGCGGGGGCGCCAGATGGGTTCGGAGCAGCTGGCAGAGCGGTTGGCAGACGATATGTTGCACGGAGGTCGTGACTGGTGCCTGGTTATTGGTGGGCCCTATGGTCTTGACAGCGCTGTTCGTCAACGCGCAGATCTCATGCTGTCTCTGTCAAAGATGACATTCACGCATCAAATGGCCCGAGTGTTTTTACTTGAACAACTCTATCGTAGTATGACCATTAACAGAAATGAACCCTATCACAATCGATAGGTAATACTTGTGTTTTGGAGGCGGATAGACTGATGGATGAAGATAAACTGGCAGAAATTAAAACGCATCTCCTGGAGATGCGTGAAGAAGTTTTGAAAGAGTCGGAACGGGTCTACGCAGAAGCACAATCTTTAGGAAAAGATGGTGTCCCGGACATTGGAGACATGTCGTCCAACAGTTACAATCAGGAAGTTCTGATGAATCTCAGTGAAACGCAGCGTTCACGGGTGCGAGACATTGATGCGGCACTGGAGAGAATTGACCAGGGGGTTTACGGGCTCTGTGTTCGTTGTGAAGAGGAAATTTCACCACGGCGTTTGGACGTCCGCCCATTTTCCCGTTATTGTATAGATTGTAAAACAGAAGTCGAAAAGTTCGGTGAATAATAACCACGGTTTGCTCCCCGGTAGACCAGACTGGAGATGGCCATGATTGTCATTGCTCTGTTCATGTTTATTTTTATTATTTTTGCTTTGGGTTTCCTCTATTTCTGGGGGATTAATCCGGGTGAAGTGACGGTGTTCCTGACCAGCGATATGAGTTATACCCTGCCGACAACGATCATGTTGATCTGTGTCTTGCTGTTGGGTTTGCTGATTGGTAACGGGGTGCATATTTTCAGTGCTTTTCTACTTTCATTCCGCAACTGGAAGGGGGGGCGTCAGCAGAAAAAAGCTGAAGAAATCAGCAGCATTTATCGTAGCGGGGTTGGACGACTTTTATCCGGCGATTTGAAAAAAGCCCGGACTTTGCTGAAAAAAGCCCTGGACCGAGACCCCAGGCGGGTCGACAGCCATCTGGCCCTGGCGAGCGTGGCTTTACAGGAGGGAAATACCCAGGAAGGAATTGACCTGCTGCAAAAAGCCCGTGAGCTGGATCCGAAAGGGATTGAAGTTCTGTTCAAGTTGGCAACAACTTTTGAGGAAGCGGACCGACTTGAAGAAGCGATGACGATTTATAAAGAGCTGCTATCAAGTGACGCCGATAATCGTAAGGCGATGCGGGCCTTGCGTGATATCCACATGGATCTGGGGGGGTGGCAGGACGCTCTCGACTTACAGAAGAAAATTATCAAAGTGTCATCCGGACCCAAAGCCGATACGGAAAAGACCATCCTTCTTCAGTTGCGATACGAAGTTGCCCGTCAAAATCTGGAAAATGGTGAACGTGACCAGGCGATTGAAACCTGTCGTGACATTATTAAGAAAGATGCCAATTTTACTCCGGCGCGGGTGACTCTGGGTGATGCCTATCGTCAGGCCGGTCGTGACGAGGAAGCGGTCAAGATTTATCAGGACGGCTACAAGGCTCTCAAAAAGAGTGTTTTTCTCGCCCGCCTGGAGGATCATTATCTTCATGCCGAAGATCCTGCGGCTTTGTTAGCTTTTTATCGCAGCCAGATGCAGGCGGATGCGGAAGATCTGCTGCTCAAGCTTTATCTCGGGCGCCTGTGCCTGAGGCTGGAGATGGTGGATGAGGCCATGCAGCACCTGACCGACCTTGAGACCAGCAACATTGAGTTCACCAAACTGCACTTGCTGCTGGCCGAGGCACAGCGGCGGCGTAATCATATTGAAGAAGCTGTCAGCGAATACCAGAAAGCATTGGGGATTGATCACCACCTGCGTCTTGGTTTTATTTGTGAAGCCTGTAATGCAAAGTTTTCCGAGTGGCATAGCCGGTGTCCGGAATGTAAGACATGGGATTCTCTCGTTCTTCCGGAGCGCAAGCAGATTCAGGATGCTAAACTTCTTGAAGGACCCAAAATGATTCCTCACGGTGCCCGGGAGGAGTAGATGACATCAGGTCCGGTTGCATTGGTCATCCTCGACGGATGGGGAATCAGGGAAGATTGTGACAATAACGCCGCCTGTCAGGCGCGGACTCCGATTCTCGACAGTTTGCGCCAAAAGTGGCCGATCAGCCGTCTGGAGACATCGGGTCGCAATGTCGGTTTGCCTGATGGGCAGATGGGTAATTCGGAAGTCGGGCATTTGAATATCGGCGCCGGGCGGATTGTCTATCAGGATTTAAGCCGTATCAGCTTGGCGATAGAGGATGGCAGTTTTTTTGAAAACCAGGCATTGAAGAGGGTCTGCGAACGGCTTGTCGTGTCCGGCGGTAAACTTCACCTCCTCGGATTGCTCTCCGACGGGGGAGTCCATTCTCACAATACCCATCTGTATGCTCTCGTTCGTCTGGCTCAGAAAGTCGGGGTCAAGGATGTCTGTGTCCATGCTTTTCTTGATGGCCGTGATACTCCGCCTCAGAGTGGTATAGACTACCTGCAACAACTTGAAACGCAATTGGCTGAGATCGGCCTGGGCCGGATCGTTACCGTTACGGGACGTTATTGGGCGATGGATCGTGACAACCGCTGGGAAAGAATTGAGAAGGCTTATCTGGCGTTGACTGAGGGCGTGGGGCAGGTTGCGGATTCTTCAGCGGCGGCCATCGCAGAAGCCTACGCGGCTGGTCAGACCGATGAATTTGTCGAACCTTGGATCGTCGGAACCTCGGGTACGATTGATGATAATGATGGTGTTATTTTCTTCAATTTTCGTGCTGACCGGGCGCGTGAGTTGACCCGGGCGTTGACTCTGGAGACTTTTGACGGATTCGACCGCTCCAGAACTCCCGATCTGGTCGATTATGTGTGTTTGACGGAGTACGATGAAACATTTTCTCTGCCGGTGGCCTTTCCTCCTGAAACCTACCCTGATATTCTCTCTGAGGTTGTCTCAAGGGCGGGGATGAAACAACTGCGGATCGCCGAAACGGAAAAATATGCCCATGTGACATTCTTTTTCAACGGGGGTGTCGAAAAGGCCTGGCCGGGAGAAGACCGTGTGCTGATCCCCTCTCCTCAGGATGTTGCGACCTATGATCTGAAGCCCTCCATGAGCGCTGAGGCGGTGACCGATGAGGTGGTGAAGCGTGTTGAGGCGAATAATTATCAACTGATCGTCCTTAATTTTGCCAACTGCGATATGGTCGGACATACGGGGGTCTTAAGTGCCGCGGTCAAGGCGGTTGAAACCGTCGACACCTGCCTCGGCCGAGTCGTTGATGCCGTCGTCAAGGCCGGTGGTCAATTGCTGATTACGGCTGACCATGGAAATTGTGAGCAGATGGTGGATAGCCAGGGGCGGCCGCATACGGCGCACACGAGCAATCCCGTACAGCTGATTTTCATCGATTCGAAAGGACAATATCAAGCGATTGGCGATGGCATTCTGGCTGATCTGGCCCCGACCATTTTACAACTGCTCCATCTTGAAAAACCTGCAGCGATGACCGGCCACTCTCTGTTGGAATCCTGATAAAGGTTTGGAAATGGGGGGATTTCCACAACTCAGGCCGTTGGTCACGTCACTGTTCCATAGCGTTTTTCCACCAGCCTGCCCTCTTTGTTTAACAACATTGCCTGCCAGGTGGAGCGCTGCTTTCTGTCCTGAGTGTTTGGCAGATATGAAACCCCTTCCCAGTGCTCATTGTCCGCGCTGCGCACTCCCTTTTCGCGCAGGAGAGGGTAGTTCTCATCTCTGCAGCCAATGCCTTCACAAACGACCACCCTATAGTCAGGTTTTTGCCTACGGACTGTACGAGAAGGCCTTGCGTGATGCTATCCATCAATTTAAGTTCAATCGCAAAGTTGCTCTGGACCGTTCTTTAGGGCGGCTTCTGGACCAGGTGATCAATCCTGAACTGGACGTCGATCTGGTTGTGCCCGTGCCGTTGCAGAAGAATCGTTTGAAGCAGCGGAGCTATAATCAGGCTCTGCTTTTGGCCCGTGAGATCGGTCGGCTCAGGTTCTGGCCGGTGAATAACCATCTTTTGCTCAAAAAGAGGGAAACCGAAGCACAGCATGATTTGCCGGCGAAAGAAAGGAAAATGAACCTCCGCGATGCCTTTCATGTGGTGGATGACATCGGTGGTAAAAGAGTCCTCCTGGTTGATGATGTGATGACGACTGGTGCGACCGCTGCCTCCTGCAGTCGCGTTCTTGCGGAAAGAGGGGCCGCTGATGTCAGTGTTGCTGTCATCGCGCGGGCGGCGAAATGGTGACAAAAACGAGTGTCTGGTGTGTTCACTTCATAATTTGATAGTAGAATAAAATCTTCATCTCACGCGGACAGGATGCTATAGTCAAACAGGTTTCGGTTGTTCACGCTATTTTCCGCCGGGAGATGCGATGAGATCTAACCTTTATCGTTTGTTCGCTGACTACCCCCTTGATACCCTTCTGCAAACCATTCCGACCGGATTGTTCCTGGTCGATACTGACAAGATCATCGTTTACTGGAACGCTGAAGCTGAGCGCATAACCGGTTATTCTGCAGCCGAAGCTGTTGATCGACACTGCTCTTTTCTCCATGGGATGCCCTGTGACCAGGAGTGTAACCTTTTTTTGGAGAAGACAACGAAACCCCAGACAGGCTTAACCTGTTCATTTCAACATAAAGACGGTCGTACTATTACCTTGAGCAAAAACGTCGATCTGCTGCGCGATAAGAATGGTCGCATTATCGGTGGCATAGAAGCATTTGTTGATATCTCCCGCCTGAAAGAGTTGGAAGACAACTTGCGCTTGATAGTAGATAAGCAGACGCAAGAACTTGAATTGGAAAAAGCCGCGTTAAGAGCCGTCCTTGATGGCATGATTGATCCGGCTTACATCTGTGATCGCGATTACAGAATAACTTTTGCCAACCGCGCTATGCAGGAAATCGTCGGTCAAGTGACAGGCCGGGTTTGCTATGAAGCAATTTATCAACGAGATGAGGTCTGTGAAGGTTGTCCACTATCAGAAGTTTTAAAGGGAAAAATCCTCCGTGAGGAGAGAAATTTTGAGGAAGCGGGCCGAACTTATGAAGTCATCCATTCTCCCTACCCATTAGCCAAGAATCCGACCCATAAGCTGGGAGTCTGCCGAGATATTACCGAGCGGATTGAGGTGCGGCGCCGTTTGCAACAGACGAACCGTGAGCTCGATGCTTTTGTTTCGACTGTTTCTCATGATCTGCGCTCTCCCCTGACGCCGCTGATCGGGTTTGCCGATCTTCTCGATGATCGTTATGGCGACCAAATGGACGAGATCGGTCGAGAGTGTATTCTTGAAATCAAGAAGACAGCGGGGAAAATGAAAGACCTTCTTGAAGACCTGCTTTCTCTGTCACGGGTCGGCCAGTTAAAAGAGCCGAAAGAATTTCTCGATGCGACACAAATTGTCGAGGATGTAAAGCTTGAACTGGCGGACAAAATTCTTGAGCATCAAGCCCAGATCAAAATTTCTCCGTTGCCGAAGGTCAAAATCCCCGAACCGTTATTGCTGGATCTGTTCAGAAATCTATTGAGTAATGCTTTGAAGTACGCCGCAGATGATAATCCCCTTATCGAGATTTCAGGCCAGGAATTTTCTGATCGGGTTCGGTACGTTGTTGTTGATCACGGTCCGGGGATTGATCAGTCGGAATGGGATGATATTTTTGAGCCGTTCCATCGCGGTAAGAACAGCAAAAAGTCTCCAGGTACGGGAATCGGGCTTGCAACGGTGGCGAAAATAGCGCGAGTTTATGGTGGCAACGCCTGGGTTGAAGAAACCCCGGGAGGTGGCGCCACGTTTATTGTGGAATTTCTCCACCCCTCCAGCTAAGTTTTCACCTTGTCCCATCTTCGAGGATTTGGACCAATCTGCCAGTCAATAATTCTGTTTGAGGAAACCCTGTTCCTCAGTAAAGATTTTACACCGCTGCTTGTAAAGCGTACGTCAACTTAATCTTATCGTTCTGATTCTGTGAGGGGCAGTAACCTGCCTATATGCTTATAATCCAGTTGACAAGTATGTCTGTAAAAATATATGTTTATCTGGATGATTTGAGGATTTATGCTAGAATATAACGTTGTTTTTTTGTTCTTCACCCCCATTTCAGTAGGAGAAAATTTATGGACAGAAGAGGGTTTATCAAGAATGCAGGTGTCGGAGCTCTGGCCGCAGGAACAATTGTAGCGGGAGCCCCCGCGGTTCATGCGTCAAAAAAACTCCGTTGGAAAATGGTCACAACCTGGCCGAAAAATTTCCCGGGATTAGGAACTGGTGCCAACAACCTGGCGAAATATATCACTGAGATGTCTGGTGGGCAGCTGGAAGTCAAAGTTTACGGTGCCGGTGAACTGGTTCCCGCCTTTGAATCATTCGATGCCGTATCTCGCGGAACGGCCGAAATGGGTCATGGCGCGGCTTATTACTGGAAAGGCAAGTCTGAGGCCGCACAGTTTTTTGCAGCGGTTCCTTTCGGCCTGAACGCTCAGGAGATGGGTGGTTGGATCTATCATGGTGGTGGCCAGGAACTCTGGGATGAACTTTATGGACAATTTAATCTCAAGGCCTTTGCTGCAGGAAATACCGGCGTTCAAATGGGTGGTTGGTTCAACAAGGAAATCAACTCGATAGACGATTACAAAGGCCTGAAGATGCGTATGCCGGGTCTGGGCGGTGAAGTCATCAAGCGGGCAGGGGCTACTCCGGTGTCTCTTCCCGGTGGTGAGATCTTTACGTCGCTGCAGTCTGGGGCGATTGATGCGACGGAGTGGGTCGGTCCCTACAACGATCTGGCCTTCGGTTTCTACAAGGCGGCCAAGTACTACTACTGGCCAGGTTGGCACGAGCCGGGAACAGTGCTCGAGTGCTTCGTAAATAAGAAGGCTTATGAAGAGCTTCCGGAAGATCTGCGCAAGATCGTCGATCACGCGATGAAGGCAGCCTATCAGGATATGCTGTCCGAATTTACCGCGAAGAATAATAACGCCCTGGTTCAACTGGTGAATGATCATGGCGTCAAGCTGAAGCGCTTCTCTGATGACGTTTTGGCAAAAATGGGTCAACTCAGTCAGGAAGTTGTCGCGGAAGTGGCGGCTAAAGACCCGATGTCAGCCAAGGTTTACAAGTCTTTCAACGAATTCCGCAAGAACTCGATCAACTGGAATAACATCGGTGAGGCAGGCTACAGCCTGGCACGGAGCTTAACATTCAAATAGTCGCTGACAGGCAATCAATTCAGCGGATTTTCTGCTCTTGTTGATTGTAACCAAGGGACATGTAATTGTTACATGTCCCTTGGTTTTGTTTTCACGTTAAAGCAGTGCCAAGAGCCTGTTTGTTTCCCTGAAGGTCGTTTTTTATGCTCGTTAAAATTGCCGATACGATTGATGCTCTCAATGAATGGATCGGGAATACAGTCGCATGGTTGAGTCTGGCGATGGCGGTGGTCATGTTTCTGACCGTCATCTTGAGGTATGTGTTTGATACCGGTTGGATCTGGATGCAGGAATCTGTAGTCTATATGCATGGTATTCTGTTCATGGTCGCCGCGGGGTTTACCCTGAAGCATGAGCAGCATGTCAGAATTGACATCGTGTATGATCGGCTGACACAGCGAAAAAAAGCCGCTATTAATTTGCTGGGGACAGTTGTTTTGCTTCTGCCAACCTGTTTTGCAACTTTTTATTATGCCTATCCTTACGTTTCCGACTCCTGGGCTGTTCATGAAGGGTCTATGGAGGCGGGAGGAATTCCCGCTGTGTTCCTGCTGAAAACAGTCATTCTGGTTTTTCCGACGGTGGTCGGATTGCAGGGACTCGCCAAGGCAATACGGGCCATTCTGACGCTCACCAATAGCGACGAAACACCAACCACACCATAGATTGAAGCTTATGCCATACGAAATTTATCCATTATTGATGTTCGGGTTGACCGTTGGAATGTTGCTGCTCGGTTATCCGGTGGCGTTCAGTTTAGCCGGGACAGCGATTCTCTTTGCGCTGTTTGGCTTATCGATGGATGTCTTCAGCCTCTCTTTTCTCGGCGCCTTTCCCGAACGTGTTTACGGTATTATGGGGAATCAGACGTTGATCGCGATTCCTTTGTTTATCTTCATGGGAGTCATGCTGGAACGTTCCAAAATATCTGAAGATCTGCTCGATACCATGGGCATGCTGTTCGGAAGGCTCCGCGGGGGTTTGGGAATCTCCGTCTGTATTGTTGGTGCTCTGCTGGCGGCTTCAACCGGGATTGTTGGCGCGACGGTCGTGACCATGGGTCTGATCTCCCTGCCGGCGATGCTGAAATACAAGTACTCCCCGTCTCTTGCAGCCGGGATTGTAACGGCTTCGGGAACGTTGGGTCAGATCATTCCTCCCAGTATCATTCTGATTATTCTCGGTGACGTTATCAGTTCTGCCCATCAACAGGCACAATTGGCCATGGGGAACTTTTCGCCGACCTCGGTTTCTGTTGGCGATCTGTTTGTCGGTGCTATTTTCCCTGGGTTGGTTCTGGTCAGTCTTTATATCGTCTACATTGGGATCATTGCTGCGTTAAAGCCTGAAATGGCTCCAGCAATTCCGCCTGAGCGGAGAAAAGAGATGTCGATTGATGGCGTCTGGATCAAAGTTTTAAAGGTCATGGTTCCACCGTTGATTCTGATCGTCGGAGTGCTGGGATCGATTCTGACCGGTGTAGCGACGCCAACAGAAGCTGCATCGGTCGGTTGTATCGGCGGCATTATCCTTACGGCCCTGAAGCGGCAATTTAATCTGAAAATGCTTAAAGAAGTCATGGTGACCACCACACACGTGAACTGTATGGTGTTTATCATCCTTCTGGGTGCGAGTATGTTCTCGTTGGTCTTCCGGGGGTTTGAAGGTGACGAGGTCATTCATGAGATTTTGACCAGTTTGCCGGGGGGTGTGACCGGGGCTTTTTTGGCGGTCATGCTGCTCATGTTTGTGATGGGCTTCTTCCTCGATTTTTTTGAAATTACCTTCGTTGTTGTTCCTATCGTCGGGCCGATTTTATTGCAATTGGGTCTCGACCCGATCTGGTTGGGTGTCATGATTGCTCTGAACCTGCAAACGTCCTTCCTGACCCCCCCGTTTGGGTTTGCCCTGTTCTACCTTCGTGGGGTGGCACCACCAGAGGTCTCAACCATTCAGATTTACAGAGGTGTGATTCCTTTTATCGCTCTGCAGATGTTCATGCTGATTATTCTGTGGTACTGGCCACAATTGGCGACTTGGCTACCACATGTCGTTTACGGATAAGGCTCAGCTGAAAGGAGATCCTTGAATGTCAGATGGATTATCAGTTTGCTGTTGAGTCAAGAAATAAACGGACAAAAAAGAAGGGTCGCTCTAAAGAGCGACCCTTCTTTTATATCTGTCGTTGAATAAAAGTTTTTATTCGCGAACGAATGTATCGATATCGGTCTCATGAACCATACCCATCAGGCGGGCATATTCAGATTCGATGATGATGTAATGATTTTCTGTTGATTTGGCATTTTCCAGGAAAACATCGCGAACTTCCGGATCTTCAATTTTTTCTGCCATGGCGCGCAGGCTTTCTGCCAGACGCTTTTCTTTTTCCATCGCCAGTTCCATGGCTTTGCGGTCGTCAAACTTCTCCAACAGCGCTTTGTCGAGATCTGAAAGCCACTCACTCTCTTTTTTCGGGGGTGCTTCGATAAACTCTTCAAACGGTGGCAGCAGATCTTCACATAAACATTTGTCGAAAAAATGCTTGGCATGTTCACGTTCTTCGCGGGCTAAAAGCTCAAACGTGGCAATAGCATCCTTGTTTTTCATCTGTTTGGCGGCTATTTCGTAAAAATTCATAGCATTTTTTTCAGTCTGGACCGAACTGGCCAGGGCTTGTTTTACTTCTGTCTCGTTCAGCATGTGATAATTCCTCCTTCTCTCGTTGATTAAAAAAGAAACAGTCTGTCTCTATTCTCCTTCGCTTATTGGAACAAACGTGCGTTTTGCCAGCTCCTGATCAATCATCATCAGTCCGCGACCATCTTGTTTAACTCTTTTAAGTTTCGCAATGATATGGCTGACGCTCGCTTCTTCCTCGACCTGCTCAGTGACAAACCACTGCAGGAAAATCTGTGCTGCATGATTTTTTTCCTCCTGCGCCAGATCCATGAGGGCATTGATTCGCGCCGTGACTGATTGTTCGTGCTCAAGAGAGGCTTCAAAAGCTTCCAGGGGGGAACTGTATTCATTCCTTGGGGCTTCCATCTCTCTCATCTCAACCCGGTTTCCTGATTCACAAACAAATTGGAACATTTTTTCAGCGTGGGACATTTCTTCCTGGAATTGGACATCCATCCAGTTAGCCATGCCGGGGAGGTCTTCATCTTCAAAGTACGCCTGCATCGCTTTGTAAACAAAAGCGGAATGATATTCGTATTGAATCTGACCGTTAATGGCATCGACAAGTTTTGTGCTGAGCATTTATATTCTCCTTAAGATGTGAATAGATTAGGGCATTAATACCTAACCATTATACTCTTAAATACTTAGTTTTGCAAAGAAAACTGGAGCATAATAACAGAAAGCCGTGCACAATATCACTAAAAATCACCAGTTTGTAAAACTTTATTGATGATAGGATTGTACACTGTCGACAGTTGCCAAAGTCTCTTCACTGGGATATTCTCCTGAAGTTCAAGACAAATATTTTTCAGATTAGGTTGGTCATGAAAATTTATGCGACAGAATTTATTAAAAGTGCAACCCGTCCAGGAAATTATCCGCCACCGGTATTGCCTGAGATCGCTTTTGCCGGGCGGAGTAATGTCGGTAAAAGTTCATTGATCAATGTTCTGGTTAACCGAAAAAATCTGGTGCGTACCTCATCAACTCCCGGGCGCACACAACTGATCAACTTTTTTTCCGTCAACAGTCAATTTAATCTTGTCGACCTTCCGGGGTATGGTTTTGCCAAGGTACCGCTTGCAGTTAAAAAGGCGTGGGGACCGATGATTCGGACCTACCTCGAAATACGTGAGACTTTGAAAGCTGTCGTATTTATCCTTGATATCCGGCGAGTTCCGCGAGAAGAGGATATTAATATGCTCGACTGGCTCGAAGAATTCGGTGTGCCAACGATTCCGGTTATTACCAAAATCGATAAGGTCAACCGCTCTCAACGGGAGAAGCAGCTCAGTGAGATTGCTGCTGAAACCGGGCTTATGAAAGATGCGTTCAGCCTTTTTTCAGCTATGAGCAAAGAGGGTGCAGAGGAAATATGGGAGAGAATAGAAGATGCCTTATCTCTGAACTTTCTGAGCGATGAACAGAATTGAGCGAAAATGCAAGAAATTCTCAGCCTGATACTGATTCTTTTACTCTATTGGAATTAATATGAAAGCGACACGGGTTCATCTGTTGCGCCACGGTCAGGTCAAAGGTCACGAAGCCAAACGCTACAATGGCCAGGGGGATACTCCGTTGACGGATCTTGGACGGCAGCAGTCGGCGGCTTTTGCCGGACGTTTTCAATATCTTAAATTGAGTGCTATCTATTCCAGTGATTTACGTCGTTGTCGCATTGCTGCTGATCAGATCGCTCTGCTTCAGGATGTCGATCCGGAATATCGCGAAGAATTGAGGGAATTGCATATTGGCGATTGGGAAGGTCGGGAATGGGAGGACCTGCAACGCAGCTATCCGGAACTGTGGCAAGCACGTTTGAACGATATCGTTCATGTTGCTCCCCCTGACGGTGAGAATGTTCTGGAACTGGCAGAACGTATTCGCCCGATGGTGAAAAAAATAATTTCTGCCCATCCGGGTGGAGAAATTGTTATTGTTGGGCATGGTGGTGTCAATCGTATCGTGCTATTGGATGCCATCGGCGCTCCACTTGAGTGCCTGTTCCATATCGAGCAGGATTATGGCTGTCATAATATTATCGACTACTTTACGGATGGGATCGCTGTCGTTAAAAAGCTCAATGGCTAACGACCGCTTCAATGACGGGACGTAGTATTTTAATTTAATCTCATCGGGAGACAGAAATGAAATCGATTCATGTTATCGGTGCTGGTATCGCTGGTCAGGAAGGCTTTACGCCTCAGGCGCTGGAACTGATCAATCAGAGTGATCTGCTGTTCGGTGCAAAACGTTTATTGGCCCTTTTCCCCGAGTATGGCGGACAGCAATATCCAATTGATGACCAGAATCTGAGTGACATGGTGACTCAGCTGCAGGATTGCGAAAAGCGCGCTGTTGTCCTGGCCTCAGGAGATCCGCTATTTTTCGGAGTTGGTCGCTACTTGCTGCGTAACCTGCCGGATGAATTGATCGAGTTTCTCCCGAACGTCACGTCGGTTCAATATGCCTTTGCCAAGATTCGTGAGCCCTGGGACGATTCAATTTTTGTTTCAGCACATGGGAGAGCTTTGAAAGATGTTGTCGATCGGATTGTTGCCAACGATAAAGCGGCGATTTTAACCGATGAAATCAACACTCCCGGTATGATCGGTCGTGAACTGCTCAGCCGCAGACGCGGTGGCTATAAAGCATATCTGTGTGAAAATCTGGGAACAGATGATGAAAAAATTCGCGTGACTGATGTGAAAGGATTACTTGAGCTGGATGCTGCATCTCTCAATGTCCTTCTACTGATCAAACAGTATGAGGATGATGCTCATGAATATATTCCGACCCTGGGGATCCCGGACGACGAATTTGTCAGTATTAAAAAACTGATCACCAAGGAGGAAGTGCGTGTCGTGACTCTGGCAAAGTTGAAACTGCGTCACGATATGTGTCTCTGGGATGTTGGTGCCGGATCGGGATCAATCTGTATTGAAGCCGACCATCTGCTACCGAACGGACGTATCTTTGCCATTGAACGCAACGAAGAGAGTTGCCAGTTCATCAAGGAAAACCTGGAAAAGTTCAACGCGCGTAATGTTGCGCTGATTGAGGGCGGTGCGCCTGATTGTCTGGAGGAACTCCCCGACCCGGACCGCGTTTTTATCGGCGGTAGCGGCGGACGACTCTGGGACATCCTTGATGTTGTTGATCAGCGTCTGGCAACAGGTGGGCGGATTGTTATGAATGCCATTACTCTGGACACACTGACGGCAGCCAATGAGTTTTTCGGTAACGCGGGATATCAGGTCGAGGTCGTAACGGTGAATATTGCCCGCACCCGCCCGCATTCGAACTACAAAATGTTTGAAGCTTACAATCCTGTTTATATCCTGACGGCAGTCAAGGAATAGTCGCTGGGGAATATAGTGAACAGTCGTCGCTCTGTTCAGGCATCACATGGCTCAGTGCGCATTGATGTTTTTGACACAGTTTTTTCCAGAGGCTTTAGCGGCATAGACGCTCTGATCGGCAGCCTTGATTAAGTCTTCAGGGGCTTTCATCAATGCGGTTCTGACACCAACTCCAACACTGATACTGCCCTGCCAGGCTCCACCGGGAACAGGAACACTAAGAGCAGCAATCCTGGCATGAGTGAATTGAGCAACATGGAATGCTCCTGCCTGATCTGTATTCGGGCAGAGAATAAGAAACTCATCACCCCCCAAACGACAGACAATATCGTCGGTTCTCACCGCATATGTCAGTTGTTTGGCGAGTTCACGTAGAACGATGTCTCCAGCATCATGGCCATAGTTGTCGTTGATTTCTTTGAATCCGTCAGCGTCAATCATCATGCAGGCCAATGGACGATGATGTTCAACAGCTTCCTGCCATAGTTGTTGCAGCATATAGATCGCGTGGCGACGATTTGGCAGGTCGGTTAACGCATCAGTTGTGGCCAATTCTTTTAACTGTTGATTGGCCTCAGACAGGGCCCTGGTTCTTTCTTCAACTTTTTCTTCAAGTGTTTGATTTAATTCAACGAGTTTGCTATTGCGTTCGGATACTTGCGTGAAAAGATTGTGCAGGGCCATCAGGAGTAGCTCAGTCGAGCTTTCAGCTTCTTTTTCTCCACACTTAAAAGCTTTTTCCGCCTGCTGACCTGATTCGATAGCGGCAAGTTGTCTGGCCATGCTTTTGTCCGTGCCAAGGATGTGGTAGACAAGCCAGTTGATCAGGAATTCAAAGAGATTTCTGCCTGAGCAGCCATCCTCACAATCAATTTCATCATGCATGAGTGACACTTCCTCTATGAACCCCTGATGCTGGCGTTGATGATTTTTAAGGTGTTGTGCCTCCAGACCGGCCGCTTTCATCAATTTTTCTTCTTCAGAAAAATGATATTTGGTGTAAGCGACCAGTTCGTCGAAGAGTTCCTCGGTGGCATGAGAGTTGACGTCATTTAAAGCGAGAAGGTTGCCGAATGTATTTATCACTTCCATCATGTGCTGATGTTGTTGATCGACGGCAGCTATCCCTGTCTCTAAATTTTTATTCCACGTGAAAACGTCCATAGCTGCTCCTCATCACTGAGTATTTGACATGATCGGAAGGCGCCTATTGATGCATCTTGTGGGTCAATGCTTAATATTTGTCCTCCCAACGCTTTGATTTAGCGGTTTTTATCCAGCAGCTCTTTTTGTTTGCGAGTGTCAAGGATCATTGTTTGATCAAGGTCGTCTTTGTTCTTTTCTGCAGGATTAAGGTAGTGAAAAACAAGGCTATGTTTGCCGATAATCACTTCATCACCATCAAGCAGTTCATATTTTTTGATTTTCTTTTCGTTAACGAAAGTTCCATTTGTGCTTTCGAGATCTTCGATGTAATAGGTGTTCATAACTTTTTTAATCACGGCATGAGAGCCTGATACGGCAAGATTATCGATCTGGATATCATTTTGTCGATTGCGACCGACATTGATCTGTGTATTTTCGGTCTCATAAGTCGCGAGCTTTTTCCCCTGGTAATTCAATTCAATTGTCAGCATGTTGTTCTCCTTTATATTGTGTCATCCGTTTATGATGTTATGAATCAAGTTTGTCAATTTGAATTAGTATGACGGTGATATTGTCTTTACCCCCGGCCGATAGGGCTGACTCAATCAACTCCCGGCAGAGGGTGTCGATGGTGGTGTTCTGGACCATGATTGTTTTTATCCGGGCGTCGTCAACCATGTCAGTCAGCCCGTCGCTGCAGAGGAGTAAACGATCCCCTTCTTCAAGTGGAAAGTTTTTCTGGCAGATGTCGAGTTCCGATGTGATCCCCAGTGCCTGAAGAAGAATATTTCCCAAGGTGGAATGACGTGCCTGTTCCGGCGTAAGGATCCCTTGACGGATCTGTTCACCGACCAGGGAATGATCATCACTCAACTGTTCGAGATGCGAGTGGCGCAATAGATAAATCCTGCTGTCCCCCACATGACCCAAATAGCCGCGGTTCTGATGACACAGGAGGAGGCTCAGGGTTGTTCCCATGCCCACCCAGGACTTATTGTTGCTGGCAGCGTTCTCGATGTCCCGGTTTGCCTGCTCTACAGCGGCTCTGATTTGCTTCTGGGGGTTCTCCGCAGAGACAGATTGAATCTTTGTTTGACAGCTCTCAACGGCAATTCGGCTGGCGACATCGCCCGCCGCATGTCCACCCATTCCGTCTGCAATGACAAACAGCCCCAACCCGGTATCTGCTGCATAGCTGTCCTCATTATTGTGACGACTGAGGCCGACATCACTTTTTGCGCAGACCTGTAGAATCATTTTTTCTCCAGTTGCGTCATCAGGTTGTTCAGATCCTGACTGAGTCCTGTCGCGGATTTATAGCGGCGGGTCAGGTTTTTCTGCAACAGCTTGTTAACAATAGTGTAACAGGCCTTAGGCAACCCGGGTTGAATCTCCGCGAGCAGAGAGTATTTGCCATGAGATATGTTGTATAGCAGTGTTGTAAGATCGTCACCCGTGAAAGGTTTGATTCCACTGAGGAGCTCATACATGACGGCACCGAGAGAAAAAAGGTCGGAGCGACCATCTACTTTTTTGCCACTCACCTGTTCGGGAGACATGTAGCTCGGAGTCCCGAGAACAATCCCGGTTTCGGTATGTGAATTGGATGCCACCTGGGCAATTCCGAAGTCAGCGACTTTAATCTGTCCGTTCGGCTGTAAGATCATGTTCGCCGGTTTGATGTCCCGATGGACGATATCGTTTTTATGAGCATAACTGAGGGCTTCGGATATCTGGTGGATGAGATCAATGACCCGCGAGACCGGAAGACGTTTCTTCCTGGTGCAGAAGTGACTCAGGTCCTGCCCTTCGAGAAGTTCCATGGCCAGAAAGGCGAGATCGCTTTCCTCTCCCACATCATAGATTGTTACAATATTGTGATGTCTCAGTCTGCCGGCGGCTTCCGCTTCTCGGAAAAAGCGTTCTTTTGTTTTTTTCAGTTCACCCGGTTCAAGTTTTGCGTATTCTAGAGTTTTGATAGCGACCTGACGGTTTATCTTCGGATCAATTCCCAGATAAACCGTGCCCATGGCTCCCTGGCCGAGTTCCCGTTCAATTCTGTAGCGTCCCAGAGTTGGTTTTTCTCTTCCCGGACTCAGTATGACGGTCTTAGCGTTTCTTTCATCGCTGTGCTGTGATTGATCAAAATGCTCAATTTGTTGAAGACGGCTCTTGGTGTCGCGAAAACGACCGAACTGAAGCAGGTGTCGGTAAATTACGGCGGCGCTCTCCGCTTTCCGCTTGCGCTCGAATTCGAGCCCCAGACTATAGAGAAGTTCTTTGTCTGCTTTGTCGCCGGGTCTCAGCTGCAATGCTTTTTCGAGCGCCAGATCCAGTAAGCCCTGTTCTTTAAAGCGTTCGATGAAAAGGCGATTGTTCTCCCGGTCGGAGCGTTTTTTTGCATTGCTGTTAAGCTGCCAGTGAGTCACGATGAATCCACACAGACAGAGGAGAGTTGCCGGGATGACTTTGAGCCAGATGCCGAAAAGGATCAGGCTGCCCATGACGGCTGTTCCCCAAGTGGCTAAGAAAAATAACAGGACTGCCAGCCCTGACATGAATGACAGCATGGGAATCAGAAAAATAAGCAACAGGGCAAAGTAGATTGTTACGGCGCTTTCAATCAGCCAGGTCCAGTGGGGGCGCTTTGGAGCCGACCCGTTAAACAGGGTTGATGTGGCCAGAGCCGCAATTTCGCTGGTACTCATAAATCCATATCCCGCAACCAGATGACGATCGCCGTAGCTGGATGTCGGACCGACCAGCACGGTTTTTGATTGTAGACTGTCTGCTGGAAGCTGATCATTGAGCAGCTCACGATACGAATAGATCTGAAACGGAGGCTGTGGATGACTTTGATCGAAGGCAAGGCGGTAATAACCTTGCACGGGGATAAATAGTGAACCTGCTTTGAGCGTTCCGTTCAGCTGACGAGGGATTAAGTCGATCTCTTTGATATGAGTGGAATGCTCTTGCAGGAGCAGTATTAACGGCAGAGACGGGATTAAATGATCCTGCCAGGGGAGAAACAACGCCTGATGACGGATCTTGCCGTCGACATCGGGTGTAAAAACGAGATGACCCGATTGCTCGCTTGTAGAACTGTTAAAAGTCCAGTCTTCGGTTTGATCAAGACGTAAAAAGGCAAGCGGGTTGTTAAACTCGACCAGCAGTTTTTGAGCGCGGGGGAGCGTTATGCATTCCGGCAGCATATCGAGCCCATCCAGACTGGATTCATGGACCGATTGTGCACCGTTCGCTTCTATTGGTGTGATGATATGTCGTAACCTTGGTGGAAGCTTCCCGGCAGTTGATTTTGATGTCAGCAGGGTAATGGATTTAGCTCCTGATTGCTGAATTTTTTTCAGCAGAAGGCCCATCTGCTGGTGGTCCATGGAAGTAACCGGGCGCACAGACGAAGATCCTGCATCGCTGGAAATCAGGACAATCTGTTGGTTCAGCTCAATGTTCCTGAACTTCTGAAGGCGGTCGTAAAGTGGATACTCCCACTTCAGTAACGTCGGCTGCTCAATCAGGGATGCCAGGATG
>Ga0272444_10001705_pt1 | contig 20940 bp, 23 predicted proteins | sample SSMForm13_FD_201033 | JGI IMG/M metagenome (GOLD analysis project Ga0272444, IMG submission 201033) | Marine sediment archaeal communities from Little Sippewissett salt marsh, Falmouth, MA, United States - SSM-Form-13 | ecosystem: Environmental > Aquatic > Marine > Wetlands > Sediment ... | reverse complement strand
ACCAGGTGCAGAGCTGTTAGCTGACCCCGTTCCTCGATACGGATATTGGAGGAATCGAGATATACGTACTGCACTATACCGATATCCGGCACCAGGTAGAAATACCCTGCGTGCCCGCCGCCGTAGCGGCTTTCGCGCACATACTTGTAACAGATGTAATCGCCGAAAGGTGTCTCGACTTTCGCGTTCGTCGAGGCTACCCACATTACGAATTCGCTGTAACCGCCGGTGATCCACAGATCGTTGACCGCCGCCGGGTATTTGAACATCAGCGACCAGTCGGCCGCGGTGTCGGGAAGATACCACAGACCGTTATTCTGGTTGAGAAACCAGTCCTCGCCGTTGGCCACAAAGCTGATCACGTCATCGGTGGTATCGATTCCCACGATCAGAATGCTGTCGAGATACTTGTAGGGAGTGCCGGAACCGGGAAAAGCGTACACTTCGTAGTCCCAGCGATTGCCGACCTCCAGCGGCATAATATCCCCCGAGGCCACCGGCTCGGGCTGGGTAGCCTCATCTTCGCCGCAACCGGCCAGGATGACGGCAAAAGCGATCGCCAGAGCAGTTGATAATATGCGGCGGGACATCAGAACAAGCTTTCCTGGCCGCCGTTGTCCAGAAGCTTGAGTCCCATGTGTCTGGCCGCTTCGGCTGAGACAATCCGCCCCCGCCTGGTCCGTTGGATAAACCCGACTTTAAGCAGGTACGGTTCGACCATATCCACCAGGGTATCGACCTCCTCATTAAGCGTCGCCCCGAGAGCATCGATCCCCACCGGACCGCCGTTGTAGTACTTTATTATGGTTTCCAGCAGCTTGCGGTCGAGATTATCCAGCCCCATCGAATCGATACCTTCGATCTCAAGCGCCGCCACGGCGCTCGCCGTCGTTACCTGTCCGTTGGCTTTGACGGCGGCGTAATCGCGGACCCGGCGAAGCAGCCGGTTGGCGATCCGGGGTGTGCCCCGCGACCTCAAGGCCACCACCGCAGCCGCCTCTCGGTCGATCTTGATATCAAGCAGACTCGAGGATCTGAGGACAATCTCTTCCAGGTCCTCCGCCGGATAGAAGTCAATGTGGTAGTACAGGCCAAACCTGTCCCTGAGGGGCGCCGAGAGCATCCCGGCACGGGTGGTGGCGCCGATCAGGCTGAAGCGCTTGAGAGGGACGTTGATCACTTTGGCGAAGGCCCCCTTGTCGACCACGAAATCAACCTTGAAATCTTCCATAGCCGGGTAGATGAACTCTTCGATCACCGACGACAGCCGATGGATCTCATCGATGAAGAGAATATCCCCTTCGGTCAGATTCGTAAGAATCCCCATGAGATCCCCGGCCCGCTGAAGGGCGGGACCTGAGGTCGAGATGATCTTGGTTCCCATCTCGTGGGCTACAATGTGGGCCAGGGTTGTCTTACCGAGGCCGGGCGGGCCGTACAGCAGAAGATGCTCGACCGGTTCGCCGCGCCCCCGGGCAGCTTCGAGCACTACTTCAAGCTTCTCCCGTAACTCTTTTTGCCCTATATACTCTGACAGACTTTTAGGGCGCAGCGAGTACTGAGTGAGGTCCTCATCGGGGCCCATCTGGTCGCCGGTTACGATCCGTTCGCGTGCCATCAGTCAGCCCCTCTCGCCTGCTTGCCGGAGCGGAAGATTATCGAAATGAGCTCCTCGGCCCGGTCGATTTTAGGATTCGCCTTGACGGCGGCCTCGATCATCTCCCTGGCCTCATTGGCCGAATATTGGAGCTGTTTCAGGATCTCCAGGGCTTCTTCAACGAACGGCTGGGGCGCGCTCCGCTTGGCGGCCAACGGCTCGGCGTTGCGGGCGAGCGCAAACTTGGCCGTCTTCCCGTGAAGTTCGGCGATAATCTTGTCGGCCAGACGTCCGCCCACACCCGGAAGGCTCTTAAGGCGGCCGGACTCTTTCGTCTCAATAGCCGCGGCGATTTCACTGATCGGCAGGACCAGCGACTTGAGCGCTTTCTTGACTCCCAGCCCCGGCACCTGTGTAAAGAGGTTAAAAAACTCCCGGTCGATCGGATTGGTAAAGCCGACCAGCCTCGGATAGTGATTGGACTTCCTGTCCCCCGCTTCGATATAGTATATCGTCTCGAAACAGATCTCGCTGCCGATCTTGCCGTCGTCCTTGAGCCGGTCGGCCAGGGCCGAGGGCAGCAGAACCTCGTACGACATACCGCCGCTGCGCACCAGGGCGTGCTGGTCGCTGATTTGAATAAGAGTACCTTCGATACGACTGATCATGGCAGGCTTACCTCCGGTCGTAGCGAGCGACAATGGCACAGAGCTATCGCCAGGGCATCGGCGGCATCGGCCGGCTCCGGGATATTCGTGAGTCCGAGGGTGGAACGGATCATCAACTGCACCTGCTTTTTGCTGGCCCGGCCGTTGCCCGTCAGGGACTTCTTGACCCGGGTGGCGGCGTACGGAAACACGGGTATCCCCGCTCTGGCTGCCCCCGCGAAAACAACGCCCCGGGCGTGTCCCATGATAATGGCCGTTCGGGGATGCTGATAATGCGAATACAGCTCCTCGATAGCCATGGCATCGGGTCGAAACTGCTCGATAATCCCGTCGATTTCTCCGGCAATCTCGTTGAGCCGCTCGGCCATCGACAAGGCGGCGTTGGTCCGCACCACACCGGCTTCGATAAGGCCGATCCGCTGGTTCTCGCTGTCGAGTATACCATACCCCGTAATGTTCAGGCCGGGGTCTATACCTAAGACTCGCATCCTTGAATAATACCTGCAGTCCCCTTCGATTTCAAACAAAAATCTGTATCGCAGGTTTAATGTGACACCTCCCGCCGAAACCCCAGCCCCGTTTTAGTTGACAAACCTATCTACAATTGACACCTTGACAAGGAGTCACTCTTTAACCGGGAGCGTTGAGCGTATGCGTCGAATCTGCCTTTTGACGGCCGCCCTGCTGACAGTGCTGTGCGGGGGCAGCTACTCCTCTGAAATAACCCTGCGCGGCTCTTTCTTCGGCGGCTGGAAGTACGCCGTGGACGGCGGGACGTTTCATTCGATCGGCTCCGCCGGAGATTCCATATACCATGCCATGGAAGGCAATGCAGCTGCTCAGAATGAGGTGCTGAAGTACCGATCCGGCAAACGCTGGAGCAACGCCGTAATCTGCGGGTGCGCCGCCGCGATCGGCTTTACGATAATCAGCCGACTATCTTCCGACGACTGGGAGAAAAAACACACGGTGCTGCTGGTCTCGGCGGTCCCGATGAGCCTGCTGGCAATCTCCCTGGAGAAGAAGGCCTCTGAACATTTGAAGAAGGCCGTCGGGCTCTACAACGGTCAGGAGCAGGTTCTGAGGCTGGATGCAGAATTCCGACCGGGTTATTCAACCGCCTCTTCACAAGTCAGGCTTGGCTTGTCGCTCCACTTCTGAAGAACGTCTTCGACGCCTGCTAAGGCTTCCGGTGGATCATGATAAAGTCAAAGGCGGCCCCCTGAATGGTGTTCATCCGGGAAACATCTTCCAGGTGCTCCTTCACGAAAGCGAAGCGCGGATCTATTGTGACAGGATCCACCCTGGCTTTGCGGACCGATTTGACATAAGATTTCAGGGGGACGTCGGTAATAAAGAGCGGTGAGAGGTTGTCCTGTATTCCGATCATCAGGGTAACATCAGCCCCCACTGCGCGCGGCCACTTCGAGAACAGCGCTCCCTCAACCCCGAAGTCCGGATTAGGCGTCACGACGTTGATAACCAGCACAGCCTCCCCGGGAGAAACCATGTCCACCTTGAACGAAAATTCGTACAGACTGTCTGCTTTCACCGGACCGAGAACGCAGGAGTCAAGGCCGCTCACTTTCAGTTCTTCGCTGTGACTGACCTGCCAGGCAATACCGTAATCGAAGTCGCGATAGGGGATCACGCTGCCGAGCACTGTCCTCTGCCCGGGGTGATCCTCAACCGCCTGCATCCTTATTTCCAGGTCGAATATCTCGTCCTGAGGGTTGTAATTGGGCCGGTTGGAGAGTTCCAGCCATTGAAGGTCCGGCTCGGGATAGCGGGGTTCAACTCTGAAAATCCTGTCTTTGGAGAGGAGTTCCGGCGATGGTCCCAGGACGGTCGAAAAACGCTTGGAGACGATGCCGGAGGCGATACCGAACGTCTCCCCGTCGGCGTTCAGGATAAACGAAATGTCCTCCATCGCGCCCACTCTAACCGACTTATCGGGAATCAACTCGACGTTGTCGTACAGCACAATCTGTAACGGAATGATTCCTACCTGAAGGGGCGTGATCAGGAACTCGGCGACGAGGGTGTCCCCCTGCAAAATCGGACCGGGAAACAGCCGGGCATATTGCGGCATGTGGAGCATGACCCGATCTACCGCCTCTCCCCTTAGTTCGACCACCATACCGCTGTCGGTGCCGAACAGAGCGTAATGTTCCACCGTTACTTTGGTCTGCACTCCGTACTCCGGGAGCGGATCAAAAGTGACTTTTGTCGTCAGCAACGAATCGATCCCGCCATCGATAGCCGGCAGCTCGTAGTACGTCAACACCGGATTCACTATGTCTTGTGAGGGTGCCGGAAAGGCGACCGCCGTCAGCGCCAATAAGGCGGCGGCAAGTGATTTCCCGATCAAGAGCAGTCTGTTCCCCATTTTTTCTCCACGCATCCTTATTTCAATTACCGGCGTTCCTTCGCCTCATCGATTACTACACCTGTTACCTATGCACCGACCAGCCCCGGAAGGTCCGCGATGGAATCGATAGTCAGGTCGGGCCTGACTTGTGACTGCCGTACGAGTTCTTCACGATACTTGCCGGTTTTCACCAGTATTCCCTTCATCCCGGCGTTCTGGGCGCCGCCGACATCTGAATCTATATCATCGCCGACCATAGCCGTCTGCTCAGCCGACAACGCCAAATCGGCCAGGGCCAGGCGGAAGAACTCCTCGGAAGGTTTCCCCATTACCCTGGCCGTTTTTCCGGTCACGTATTCCAGGCCGGCCACGAAAGCGCCGATGTCCACCCGGAGACCTTGCTCCGTCTGCCAGAACTTACCCCTATGCAGGGCCAGAAGTTCCGCCCCGCCGGTGAGAAGAGCGAAGATTTCATTCATGAGATTATAATCCCACTGCTTGCCTATATCCCCCACCACTACAAATTCGGGGTTGGCGTCGTCCTGGGGGAATTCGGCAAACTCACTCCGCGGCCCTTCAGTCAAAAGGAACTTGCACGCGGGACGGCCTCGCTGCTTCAAAAAAGCGACCGCTGCCTGAAGTACTCCGAAGATTTCGTGTCTCTCAACCGCTATGCCGTGACCGGTCAGCTTGTCGTGAAGCTGCGTCAATGAACGGGTGGTCGTATTGGTGGTAAATCTGAGGGGAATACCCCGAGACTTCAGGCGGCTTACGGCCTCCGAGGCGCCCTCGATAGCGTCTTCTCCCACATATAAAACGCCGTCGAGATCAATTAACAGGCCTTTGACACTCGACGGCAGATCCTTCATCGTGCAGTTTCGGACCGATCCAGCAGCCTTACGAGGCGAGCTTCTCCAGGAGCGCCTGATCGATGTCGAAATTGGAATAGACCTTCTGGACGTCGTCGTTTTCTTCCAGCAGGTCGAGCAACTTCAGCATCGACGAGGCTTCCTTTTCACTTTCAATCTTCGTCGTATTCTGCGGCAGCATAGTGACTTCGGCCGACTCGATCTTGATCCCTCTGGCTTCGATCGAAGTCCGGACATCGTCCACCGCGCCGGCGTCCATGGTGATTTCGAAGGCGCCGGAATCGGACGTCATATCCTCCGCTCCGGCTTCCAGGGCGATTTCAAGAAGGGTGTCCTCATCCGCGGACTCCAGATCGACCGTAATCACCCCCTTCTTATCGAACATCCAGGCCACACAGCCGTTGGCGCCCAGATTTCCGCCGTACTTGCTGAAGATGTGGCGGACATCGGCGACCACCCGGTTCTTGTTGTCGGTAAGGACTTCAAGATAGATCGCCACCCCACCGGGACCGTATCCTTCGTATGTGGCTGACTCGTAGACGACGCCGGGGAGTTCCCCGGTGCCCTTCTGGATTGCCCGCTTGATGTTGTCGGCCGGCATGTTTTCGGCCTTGGCCGTGGCGATGGCGGTGCGAAGCCGCGGGTTGCCGTCGGGGTCACCTCCGCCTTCACGGGCTGCCACCGTCAGTTCTTTGATAAGACGGGTGAATTTCTTGCCGCGCTCAGCGTCGGCCTTGCCCTTCTTGCGTTTAATGGTCGACCATTTTGAGTGACCGGACATGCGACTTGTCCTCCCTGTATCTGAAAATCCGTAACTTCAACAACGATTGTCGCCGGCTTTAAGACCGGCGCGAAAGTATAGCAAATCGGCCGGTTAGAAGCAAGTGGGAAGCCGTCACATGGGCAAGTCCGGCACGCCCCGGGACCAATAGCTATTGACGGCGCCGGCTCCCGGTGTTATGGTGCACGCCGCGAGCAAAAACCAGCCCCTGCTTCGGTTCAATCGGCCAGTCAGAAGGAAAGCGAGTTAGAGCCATGCCTACTGTTTTCACGAAGATCATCAACCGGGAACTCCCGGCAAAAGTATTCTATGAGAACGACCGGGTGATCGTTATAGCCGACCACCGCCCCCGGAAGCCGGTGCACTTGTTGATAATCTCCAAGCAGGAACACCCTGATTTTCAAAGGACGCCTTCGGAAGTCCTGACCCTGCTGTGTGAAACGGCCAAGGTCGTGGCCGAGAAACTGGGCATTCCGGATCATTATCAGTTGGGCGTAAACAACGGCTACGGGCAGGAAGTGGACCACATCCACCTCCATTTCATGTCCAACCGGGGGGTGGATAAGCTTGTCTACCGGAACGACTAGACCCCTGTCTCGGCTATAAAGACCCAAAAAATGGTGCTTTACGGGACCTGATTGACCTCAGCTCTGTTGACAGGACTAGTTTTTTGAATATATTAGTCGATAGACAAGTACTGTATTTGGTACGAATAACTGCAACCTTATTCCCCGGTGAAGGGGGTGTTTGTATTTGACCGGCGTTAGAGTTAGAGATGACGAATCCTTCGAAAGAGCGCTCCGGCGTTTTAATAAATTCTGCGAGAAATCAGGTGTTTTGTCCGATTACAAAAAGCACCAGCATTACGAGAAGCCGTCTGAAACCAAAAAACGCAAAATGGCCGCCGCCCGGCGTAAAGCCCGGCGCACCAGGTTTTTTGAGAAGAGGTAGACAACTCAGTGTCGATTTCAGAAAGAATTGACAAGGATGTGATTAAGGCCCTGAAAGCCGGTGAGAAAGAAAAACTCACTGTGCTTCGGGGCCTTAAATCTGACCTCAAGTACCGGCAGATCAGCATCGGCAAAGAGCTGACCGAGGAACAGGTGCTAGAGGTCCTGGGCAGCGCCGCCAAAAAACGGCGCGAGTCCGCGGAGCAGTTTGCCGCCGGGGGACGCCAGGAACTGGCCGACAAGGAAAACTCCGAACTGACTATCATCCAATCCTACCTTCCCGAACAGTTGGACGAGACCAGGCTGCGCGAAATCATCAAGGCCGCTATCGAGGAGACCGGGGCCGATTCTCCGCAGAAAATGGGCCTAGTCATGAAGGCCGTTATGCCGCAGGTTAAGGGGCGGGCGGACGGTAAACTGGTCCAGAAATTGGCCTCGGAATTACTTGCCAACTGATTTAACAATTCCCTTAATTGATTAGTCAGCGCACTTACCACAGGGAGCGGTTTATGAACTGGGTAGACGGCGTCCTTATCGCTTTGCTACTGGCCTCGGTTATTGTGGGTTCCAAGAAGGGGCTCGTCAGAGAACTGATGGCTTTTGTGATCTTCTTCGCGGCCATCGTTTTCTCGGTCAACTATATCGACAATTTCGCTGTGTGGGTCTACGAACAGGTAGGCGGCTCTCCCCTGATCTCGGCCTTCCTGTCGTTTGCCATCCTGCTGGCCCTCTCCTATGTTGCGTTCAAACTGCTGGGCTATCTGTTCTATAAGGTGGCCGACATCAAGAACGTCAAGCGGCGAGACCAGATGGGCGGTGCCATTATCGGCTTCCTGAGAGGCTGGGCGGCCATCGGCTTTGTCACCTTCTTAGCCTTCCTGCTGCCGATGCCCGATAGATTCTATACTGATTTCGAGAACTCCTTCATCGGCCCGACTGTCGCCAAGACTCTCCCGCTGATGTACGAAGGTACTTCGGTGGTTCATCCCAACAACCCGAATTTCATCGACAAGATAGAGAACACTCTGATCAAGGCACCGTCCTCCTCCGGAACCGGAGAAGAGATGTTGTCCGAGGACAGGGCCGAGGTCTACCGCGTCATGTATCAGATCGACCGATTCTTCAACCTGGGCTCGGAAGAGAGCTAAATTCATTTTCATCGTCAGCTGCAGGACATATATTAGGACCGGCCGGAAGGCCGGTTTTCTTTTGCGTTCCGGGAATTTAACGAGATGATACACCGACACACATCCGACACGCTGGAGTTCCCCAAGGTCATCAGCCACATACACGGCCGGTGTATCACACCGTACGGGCACGGCGGGGTCGACCTGTTTGAACCTCTGTTCGATCGGAACGAAATCGTCAGGCGCCAGTCTGAAATCGCCCAGATGAAAGACATCATCAATTTCGGACTGGCTTTCCCCCTTTCTCGGGTCGAAGACGCCCGGGAGATTCTGGACAAGACACGAGTCGAGGGCCTGTTTCTCGATCCGCGCGAGATCCAGATCGTACTCGAGTTGGTCGAGGTATCCATCTCGCTGCACGGCTATGACCGCGAGGGCCGGGAGAAATTCCCGGAAATCGCCGAATATCTGCAGCAAATACGGTCTTTCCCCGAACTCAAGAAAGAGATCAACCGGGCTATTGATCACGACGGCAGTATCAAGGATTCCGCCTCTTCGCAGCTCAAGAGAATCCGGATCAACCTGGCCTCGAGCAAACAGAAGATCCTGGCCCGCCTGGACAAGATATTATCCGCTCAGCAGAAACAGGCCGGCTGGCAGGACGATGTTATCACGCAGCGCAACGACCGTTATGTAATCCCGGTGGTGGCCAGTCAGTACCGGTCGAACCAGGGGATTCTCCACGACCGCAGCCAGTCCGGGGCTACTTTCTATATCGAGCCCAACGAAACGGTCGAGCTCAACAACCGGGTCAACCTGCTGGCGCAGGAAGAAAAGGCGGAGATTATCCGCATTCTGAAAGCTCTCTCCGCCGAAATCGCCCAGCGCTCGGACGCCTTGAAAGAAAACACCAGGTTGATCGGGCAGCTCGACGCTATCCATGCGGCGGCCGATTTCGCCAACCAGATCGGCGGCAACCGGGTTAATATCGAGGGCGTGGCGCATTTTGACCTCGCCGAGGCCCGCCACCCCCTGCTCGTGCTTCAGTTCGGTTCGGCCGAGCAGGTCGTCCCCCTGGCGCTTCGCCTCGACGAAAACCGCCAGGCGGTGCTGATCACCGGTCCCAACACCGGCGGCAAGACCATCGCCTTGAAGACGATCGGGCTGATGGTGCTCATGGCCCAGTCCGGGCTCCTGATACCGGCCAAAGAAACCTCGACCGTGGGGATATTCCAGCAGGTTTTCGCCGATATCGGCGACGAACAATCGATAGAGCTTTCCCTGTCGACCTTCTCCTCGCATATCAAGAATATTTCGGAGGCGGTAAATAACGTTACGGACACCACCCTGGCCCTGCTCGATGAGATCGGCGCCGGCACCGACCCGAAAGAGGGCAGCGCCCTGGCCGAAGCGATAATCCTGCACATGGTTGAACGCGGCGCACGGCTGGTCGCCTCGACTCACTATTCACAGCTCAAGACGCTCGCCCTGGATCACCAGGAAATCGAAAACGCTTCTCTGGAATTCGACCGCCAGACGCTCGCTCCCACCTATCGGCTGCAAATGGGCATACCGGGGTCTTCGTACGCGGTGGAGATTGCCGGAAGGCTCGGGGTACCGAAATCGATCTGCAAACAGGCCACGGAACTTCTCGGCACCGGCGAACGCTCGCTGGGCGAGCTGATTGCCTCGCTCGAGGCCGAACTAGCCCAGGTCCGCGAAGACAAAGTGCGCCTGACCGACCGGCTGGCCAAGGTCGAAGAACTCGAGCGTTTCTACAAAGCCGAGACCGAGAAATTTCACGCCGAAATAGAAAAGTCCCGTGAAGACGCCCTGGGGCAAACCGACCACTTGCTCGAGGACACCCGCCGGGAAATAGAACGCCTGGTGGCCGAAATCAGGAAATCCCAGGCCGAGCCCAAAAGTGTCAAGCAGATACATCACCTGCTAAGGGACAAGAAAAATCACGTGGTCAGGATTCGCGGCGAGCGGAAGCAGAAGGAATCCAGATCAACAGATCCGGCGGTGCTTGAAGTCGGCGATGCCGTTCGCATCATCTCGCTTAATAAAGAGGGTGAGATCGACAGTCTTATCGGTACCGATAAGGCCCGCGTTCGCGTCGGGGCGGTTAATACCGTTGTCGAGCGACGCAACCTCGAAAAGCTGGCCGGACCTCGAAAGAAAGAGCTGAATTCAACTGGCGCCTCTACCCCCGACACCGGCGAGATGAGCCCCGAGATTCATCTTCGCGGCATGACCTCCGACGAGGCCACCGAAGCCCTCGACCAGTTTCTCGACCGCGCCGTGGTGGCCGGGCTGACCCAGGTATATGTCATTCACGGCAAAGGCACCGGAGCGCTGCGAAAATCGCTTACTTCTTTCCTGAAGGGGCATCGCGAAGTTGATTCCCTGAGATTAGGCAATTGGAACGAAGGCGGCGCGGGCGTTACAATCGTGAAGCTTAAGAAATGATCCCGCAGGAAACCATAGAGCAGGTCCGCCAGGCGACTGATATCGTTCAGATTGTCGGCGAATATGTCCGCCTCAAAAAACGGGGTCGCGACATGTGGGCCCCCTGCCCTTTCCATTCGGAGAAGACACCTTCGTTCAAGGTCTCCCCCGACAAGCAGTTCTATCATTGTTTCGGCTGCGGCAAGGGGGGCAATGTCATCACGTTCCTCATGGAACACGAGAAGATGTCGTTTGTCGAGGCGGTCCGGCATCTGGCTGCCAAAGCCGGGATCACCATCCGTGAAACCGGCGGGGATCATCGCCGGGAGACGTTTGAGCGCCTCAACTACGCCCACACCGTGGCGGTCGAATATTACCACAAGCTGCTCTTTGAGAAAAGATACGCCGTTGTCCTGGACAACTACCTTCGCCGGAAACGGCAGATAGAGCCCGAATCAATTGAGTTGTTCCAGCTCGGCCTGAGCGGCGAGACGTGGGACGGCCTGATCAACTATGCGGCGAAAAAGGACGTCAGCGGCGAAGAACTGATGAAGGCCGGACTGGCGGGGAAGTCCGATCGAACCGGCAACTATTTCGACCGCTTCCGCCAGCGGCTGATGATCCCGATTTACAGCCTCAGCAACAAACCAATTGCGTTTGGGGGACGTACGATGAAAAAGGGCGAGCCGGCCAAGTATATCAACTCGCCGGAAACGCCCCTGTACAGCAAGAGTAACGTGCTCTACGGTCTAAATTTCGCCCGTGACCATATCCGGGAGGCCGGGTCGGTGTATGTTGTTGAGGGATATTTCGATGTCATTTCGCTCTGGCAGAACGGGGTCAAAAACGTGGTGGCTTCGTCAGGGACGGCTTTCACCCCGCAACAGGCCCGCCTGCTGGCCCGCTTCGCCGAGGAAGTCTATCTGTTTTTCGACGCCGATTCGGCTGGACGTCAGGCCGCTCTGCGGTCTGTCGATTCCCTCTACGACGCCGGAATGGACGTAAAAGTAATGGTAGCGCCGCAGGGCGAAGACCCTGACTCGGTTGCCCGCGAGCACGGGGCCGAACGAATCGAGGAACTGAAGAAGGCGGCCATGGCCTACATCCCGTTCAGAATTCATGACACCAACGTCGAGAGCGCCGGGATTATCGCCAAGGAAAAACTGGTCAAGGAACTGGCTGCACTGGCCTCGAGAATCGCCGATCCGACCCGTCGGATGCTTTTTGTCCAGGAGGCCTCGGAACGACTGAACATCCAGCAGACCGTCTTCCAGTCGGCCATGCAACCCCAGGGAACGCCGGAGCCCGGCATGGGTAACGGGCGCGCCAAATTCGACCCGAGGGAGTTCGAGCTGCTCTCCCTCATGCTCAACAGCCCCTCGGCGGTCGACCGGGCGTTCGAGGCGATAACCCCGGATGACTTTGATTCCAAACAACTTGCGCGGATTTTCGCCGCTATGGCGGCCCATTACGAGAGAACCAGCACCCTCAACGCCCATCGGTTGATAGAGGACCTGAGAGATCAGGATATCAGTTCTATTCTAACAGAACTGGCGAGTTATGAGTGGGATGCCGAAGAAATAGATGTAGAGGCCCGAAAGGCCATCCGGCGGTTCCACGAGCGCAAGCTGGAAAAAATCCGCTCCCGTCTCAAGAAAGAGCTCAACGAGGCCAGCGCGCACGGGGACCAGAAACGTGTCAATGAAATCGTGCAAGAGATGAAGGATCACGGGCTGTACGATGCTTAGTTATCTGAAAATCAAGAATTTTGCGCTGGTCGAAGATGTCGAACTGACTTTTGACAAAGGCATGTCCGTTCTTACCGGAGAGACCGGCGCCGGCAAATCGGTGATTGTCACCGCCCTGGGGCTGGTCCTGGGTGAAAGGGCCGACCGCGAGCATATCCGCCACGGCGCCAGCAAAGCTACAGTCGAGGCTACGTTCCGGGTGGAACGCCTCGGCCACCAGTACAAAAAGGACTTCGCCGACTATCTCGAAGACAACCAGTTTACCGTGGTTCGGGAGGTCTCACGCGACGGTACTTCGAAAGTCAAAATCAACAACGCGGCCGCGACCGTCGCCCGCCTCAAAGAGCTCGCCTCTCCCCTGGCCGAAATTCTGGGCCAGCACGCCAACCAATTGCTGCTGGACGAGGACAATCACCTGCTCTTCCTCGACAAGTTTGCCTCGCTTGAAGAGATGCGCGAGGAGACCGGCGAACTTTTCCGGCGCTGGGAGAAAGTAGCTGCAGAGCTGAAGCAGATTCGAAACCGCCGCGATGAACTCGTCAAGGAGCGGGAGCTGCTCCTGTACCAGCAGAAGGAAATCGAAAACGCGCACGTCAGGGTGGGTGAAGAAGAAGAGCTTATCACCGAGCGGAAGATTCTCGATTCGTCGCGCACGCTTATCGAGGCTGCCTCGAATATCCAGGGCCTCCTGGATAACGATGAGCGGTCGGTACTCGGCGACCTTCGGCTCCTTCGCAAGGAACTCGACCATATGTCCGAAGTTGATCCTTCGCTGGAGGCCCAGGTCTCACAACTGACTGATCTCGATATTCAACTGGAGGAGTTCCGGAGATTCATCGAGAAGTACGGATCATCCGTGCCCGATGATCCCCATCGCCTGGAAGAGATCAACCTTCGTCTCGACGAACTCTACAATCTCAAGCAGAAGTACGGCGACTCCGAGGAGAAAATCCTCAAGGCGCTGGAGCGGATCGACCAGAAACTTCTTGACCGACAGGACATCGACGCGTACCTGACCAAGCTCGAGAAAGAACAGGATATGCGGCGGGCGGAGTACGGACTCAAGGCGCTTGCCCTTACCGAGGTCCGCAAGAAGGCGGCCCAGTATCTCGAGAAGCTCGTGGTCAAGGAGCTGTCGGAGTTGGCTATCGACGACGCCCGGTTCGAATGCGAGTTTGTATACCAGGATCATCCGGGCGGAATCGAGATGGGCACACAGACGGTCAAGCCGTTCGAGCACGGTCTGGAATCGCTGCGCTTCAGATTCTCCGCCAACCCCGGCGAGCCGCTTAAATCGCTGGCCCGGACTGCTTCGGGTGGAGAGATCTCCCGCGTCCTTCTTGCCCTCAAAGCCGCCGAGAAGAAAAACCACCGCATGCTGAATTCACTGATGGTGTTCGACGAAGTCGATGCCGGCATCGGCGGACAGACGGCGGTTGAGATGGGTCAGAAGCTGAGCAGACTCGCCGAGGACTGTCAGGTGTTGGTGATCACGCATCTTCACCAGATCGCCCGCTTCGCCGATCATCATTTCCTGGCCGAGAAATCACAGACCGAAGGCAAGCGGACGACGATCGAGGTCACTCTTCTGGACGCCCCGGCGGTGAAAGAAGAGCTTGACCGCATGATCGCCCTGCCCGAAGAAGCGCTCGACGCCTCGGTGTAGTCTCGCGGTGTGATCTTGTAGGGCAGGTTTGTCTTCAAACCTGCCGGTACTTGGGCGGCAAACGCCCCTGCCCCTCTTGCAGGTCGGCGTTCCGAGCCAGCGGGCGAAGCCGCAGCGAGAAACCCGACAGCTCTCTCAAGCAAGAAGATATCAGCACATCCCACCATAGGAATGATGGGCCACCCGGAGGTCTCGTCTCGATCCGTAGCGAATGCATTGTCGGGTTTCAAAGGCTCTGACAACCCTTTGGAACCCGACCTGCATTTATCGGGCGACCTCAAATACCCGCCCCCATGTGTTTGTTGTGTATTGGATAGCCGATGCGTAACTTCCCTTCTGTTCCTTAGATGTAAATGAGCGGTCAAACTGCAGCGGGAGGGTCCGGTGAAAAAATCTCAGGTTTCGATCACGGCGGTTGTTGTGGCGGTGCTGGCGGGCATTCTTGGCTCGTGGGCCGGGGGCCTGATCTTCCAGAAACCCTCGTTCGATGCCATGCTGGTGGAGGCCGCCCAGGAGATCAACAAAACCTGTCCCTTCCTGGTGGACAGGGATACGAGGCTCGACGGGACCCTGGCCGGCCCCGGCATGAAGTTCACCTACACCTACACGATGATCAACTACCTTCGGGAAGAACTCGACAGCACGGCTTTCCGTGATTATATGGTCCCCCAGATTGTCAACAACGTGCGCACGCATCCGGAGATGGCCCGGTTTCGGGAGCAGAAGGTCACGCTCGTTTATGATTACAAAGACAAACTGGGTAACCTGATCACGAGCATCCTCGTCACACCCGAGGATTACGAGTAGCCGGGATTAGGGGGCGGGCGACACCCCATCTACCGCTTTCATCGAAGATAGGTTCCTGCCTCCGCAGGAACGACGGATGGGGCAGGAACGACGGGAGGAAAAAGGCACAACGGGCCGATGCCCGTCTCAAGCGTCCCCCTTCGACAAGCTCAGGGTGACTTTTATGCCACTTTCATAAACCAATCAAGTCAGGCTGAGCGTGTCGAAGCCTGCACGGCTTGATTGGCCTCTCGTGTCCTTCAACAGGCTCACGGCGACTTACGACACCCTATTGCTCAACAATCTTCTTGATGATAGCGTCGTCATCCGGGAGAAGGTCCGCCTTGACGAGGCGCGGCACGAGCGTCCGCCAGTTCTCGTCTTTTGCGAATATCTCCTTGAATATCGGCAGGGAGCGTTCCACCTCCCCGATCGACACCAGCGTCGCCGCATGCCAGAACTGGATTTCGAGATTCCCCGGCGCCAGTTCGGCGGCCGCCGCATAGGCCGCTGCGGCCTCGTCCACCTTGCCCTCAGCAAGGAATACATCCCCGGCTTCCATCTTATCGTAGGCGCGAGTGATATTCAGGAGCCGTTTCAGCTCCTTCAGCGGTTCGGGGGAATCGTCCACCCGGACGTCCACCAGCTTGTCTTTCCACGGCTGTCCGGTCGGGTGCGCCGCAACGACAATCATCGCCGCCGACTGCTTCCCGCGAATATCTCCCCCCTCCGCCTGGGCGGCCTCGAGCGCCGCCATCATTTTGTCGGCGAGATCGCCCTCGGTGTTCTCGAACGCGGTAGCCATCGCCCCCCAGACGGTGTTTTTCTCCATCAGGTTGGCCTGCACCGAGTAGTTCTTCCCGACCAGATGGCCCGCCTCGGCGATGCACTTCGCGCCGGTGTGGGCAACCACGCTGCCGTTGACGTCGATCATCGCCACCTGCCGGACGTTTTCGCTCGGGTCGCTGGCGATCAAACCCTTGAGGGCTTCCTCGGCGCTCTTGCCCATCTTCATCATTTTCAGCCCCAGCGGACCGTAGCGGTAATCGGAAAACGACTGCGTGGCTATCGCCCCAACGGCCGGCTCGGCCCAGATAACGTTGGCCACCTTAAACCAGTGCGACTGCACCGCTGCGCCGAGCTGACCGGTGGCGGAGTCGTAGCAGACAATCGAGTAAGTGGTGACCGGGTGGAAGGGAGCAATCTCCCGACCGGTCTGGCCGCTCTGGGCCATCGCCGAGCTTGCGATCAGCAGGACCGCGATGAACGTAACAACGCTTTTCTTGAACATATCCCTGTCCTCCTTGTGTGCTTGCTGACGTCCCTCTCTGGTGTACTCCGTGGGCGGCAGGCGTCCCCGCCTGCGCCTTTGTCTGGATTCCAGCCTTCGCTGGAACGACGGGCTGGAGCCCTTCTCAAACGTCACCCTTCGACAAGCTCAGGGTGACTCTTTCTCCCGCAATCTAAGCCAATCAAGTCAGGCTGAGCCTGTCGAAGCCTGCACAGTTTGATTGGCCCCAGACCCCCGCACCTTTTCTCTTGCCTAACAATAAATACTGGAATAACTTAAGTCGCAGCAACAAAATAAGCGATTTCTCGAAAAACCTTTGAATATTGCGCCGAAACCCCGGTATGACCAGTAGGACAGAAAGCGAGCCGATGATAGCCGATTCTGAGCTGGTCATGAATATTAAGGCAGGGAACAAAAAGGCCCTTCAGGCGCTGGTTGAGCGCCACAAGAAGGCGGCCTACCGGATGGCATTGGGGCTCGTGGGTAACCGCGACGATGCCTATGATATTTCGCAGGAGGCTTTCCTGCGGGTTTATCGTTCGGCCGGAACCTATGACCAAAGCCAGCCGTTCCTCCCCTGGTTTTACACGATTGTGGCCAATCTCTCGCGGACCTGGCTCAGAAAACGCAAGCGTACCGACCATCGGATGGTCGATGTCGACGACGCCTCTTATCTTCTAATCAGCGAGGACAACCCGGAACGCTCGCTGATCAACAAAGAAACGATTAACGCTCTTCGCAACGCCCTGATGAAACTGTCGTTCGAGGACCGGGAGATCATCACCCTTCAGCATTTCCGCGGCATGTCTTACGACGAGATCGCGGAGCTTCTCGACATCCCGCGCGGCACGGTAATGTCACGGCTCTACTACGCTCGCAAGAGATTGGCCAAACATATGGGGCGTGATGATGGATGAAAGGCACCGAGAACTGCTGGCCGGGTATGTCGACGGCGAACTTTCCGAAAAGGAACGGGAGGCTTTCGAAAAGGAACTGGCGACCAGCGCCGAACTGCGGGCCGAACTGGAAGAATTCAGAAAATTGAAGGAGGTAACCGCCGGTATGAAGTACGCGGATCTTCCGGATGAAGTCTGGGAGAATTACTGGTCCAACCTTTATCGCAAGACCGAGCGAGGCCTCGGCTGGATTTTAATATCGTTAGGGGCTGTGATATTGTTGAGTTTCGGCCTGTTCGAGGCTTTCAGCGCACTGTACGCCAATCCCGACAACCCGCTGTGGCTGAAAGTCGGCGTCAGCGGCGCCGCCCTGGGGGCCGTGATTCTACTGGTCTCGTTCGCCCGCGAACGGATCTTTGCCTACAACCGTGAGAGATACCGTGAGGTTGACAGATGATCATGGTCACCACCGAAACCGTCCCAGGTAAACGGATTGTCAAAGCCCTGGGGCTGGTGCGCGGCAATACCATCCGGGCCCGGCACATGGGCCACGACATAGCCGCCAAATTCCGCAATATGGTCGGCGGAGAAATCACCGACTACACTAAAATGATGGCGGAGTCGCGCGAACAGTGCATGGACCGCATGGCCGAAGAGGCCAAGGCTCTCGGGGCCAACGCTATCGTCACTGTACGTTTCTCAACCTCCTCCATGATGCAGGGGGCGGCCGAACTGCTCGTCTACGGAACGGCAGTGGTGGTCGAAGACGAATAGACTCTGCTGCACCACCACCTGGTCATCGCAGAGACAAAAAACCGGCGGGGCGTTGAAGGCTCCGCCGGTTTTGATTTCTTTCAGTTGAGGCCGAAGTCAATCGCCATTCTTCTCATCTTCTCCCAGTGCTTCCCGCTCCACAGAATTCTGCTTCTTGGCGAAGCCAAGGAGTTTGTCTTGAAGCCGGTTGTACTCTGCATTCACCTCTAACACATCATCCTTCAGAAAGGGCTCCATCAATTTGCATAGAACGAAATTTACTTTGTGGGCAGTCAATAACAGATTTTGAATAGCTTGTCCCAGGATGACCCGCTGTGCTTCGTTGATTGGCGTATCAACCGCAATTGAATCTTGATTACTGACGAATTCGTGGTTGGAATGCACTGCATGGCACCAGTCACTGTACGTTTCCTTCCATGATGCCATGCCCTGTGATTCAAGAAATGTGCCTATGCTTTGTGGTCGTAGTTGCTCGCCAGCTAACCAATTTCTATATGACTTACTGTCACCATGTAACGTAAACAGTAGATGACAGAACTCCAGATACCATCGCAGGTTCACATGTGCGGCAGTGAAAAGCCGCTCTCTACCATGTTCCGAGTAGAGTCTATCGCCTCCATCGAAAGCCTAGAGAAATCGCACGCGGTCCCGACAATCGGGGTTCTGTCCTTCACTACAAGGCAAAGCTTGTACAGTTGTCGTGTAAATTTTCTTACTTCATCAAGGGCCTCGACTTCCTCTAACAAACGGCCGTTAAGTTCGGATGTGAATTTCATTTCACCCCAAACTCCCCACTGTCTTCTCGACCTCCTCGAGAATCTCACCCGACTTGACCAGTTCCTTCATCTTCGTGTTGTCCGGATACAGCGGACGGTCGACATCGAGGAAATCTACATACTTGCGCACGATCTGCTTCGCTTTGGCGACACCAGCGCCGAGTTTGTACTCCCGGAAATCCAGCGCCTGGGCGGCGGCCATCATCTCGATCCCCAGCACGCCGTAGGCGTTGTCCAGGATCTGGAAGTTCTTGATAGCCGTGTTCATGCCCATCGAAACAAAATCCTCCTGGTCGGCCGCGGCCGGGATTGATTGCACCGACGCCGGGTTGGAGAGGATGCGCTGCTCGACTATGAGCGAGTCGGCCGTGTACTGCGCCAGCATCAGACCGGAGAACATCCCGGCGCCTTTCGTAAGAAACGGCGGAAGTCCGACCGACAGGGCCGGATTGTTCAGACGGTTCATGCGTCGTTCGGACATGACGCTGACCATCGTAATCGCCGCCCCGACCATATCCATCGGCAGCGACACCGGCGTCCCCTGGAAATTGGCCCCGGAGAGTTGAAGATTTTCATCCGGGAAGAAGATCGGATTGTCACCCACGCCGTTCAGTTCGATCTCCACCTGCGACCGGGCGTAAGCCAGGGCATCGTGCGCCGCCCCCACCACCTGCGGCGTGGAGCGCATCGAATAAGCATCCTGCACTTTGCAGGGGACGCGCTGTTCGGCAAGGTCGCCGCCGGCCACCAGCTTGCGGATCGCCTCGGCGCTTCGCACGGCGCCTTTGAATCCGCGTACTTCGTGCAGCTTGGCGCTGTACGGTTTCATGTTGGCCTTGAGAGCCTCGAGCGACATCGCCGCGCCGATCTCGGCCTGCCTGAGCCAGCGGTCGGCATCGTACAAAAGAATCCCGCTCATAGCGGTCAAAAGGTTGGAGCCGTTGATAACCGCCAGACCATCGCGAGCTTTGAGTCCTGGGATCGGAATTCCGGCCTTGTCCATAGCTTCCTTGCCGCTGAGCAGGTCGCCCTTGAAATAGGCCTTCCCTTCTCCCATCATAAGCAGGGCGATCTGGGACATCGGAGCCAAATCACCGCAGGCTCCCACCGAGCCTTTCTGGCAAACGAAAGGCGTCACACCCTTATTGAGCATGGCAGCCAGTGTTTCCGTGATCACCGGGCGCACGCCGGAATTCCCGTGGGCGTGCACGTTCATCCGGGCGGCCATCGCCCCGCGCACGTACTCGATCGGGGCCGGATCGCCGATCCCCGCCGAGTGGTTGTATATAAGGTACTTCTGGAATTCCTTGACCTGGTCATCGTCGAGCACCACCTCGGAGAACTCCCCGATGCCGGTGTTGACGCCGTACATGATTTCGTGCGCCTCGATCTTCTTCTCCAGCATGGCGCGGCACTTTTTCATTCTTTCGAGCGCTTCCGGATGCAGTTCAACTTCTTCGTTGAACCGGGCGATCCTGACCAGCTTCTCGATAGTCAATCCTGAACCGTCCAGAACTATGGCCATAACAAACTCCTCTATTTCGAAACATTCTCACGTCATATCTATGTAGTTTTGTGGGGAACGGGACGCTCCCGGCTATCGCCGGGGATCAGAGAGAATCAAGAATCCTGAAGGCCGGAGGCGCGCAGAGAGTTATATCGCTCGGCGTAGGAGCCGACCGGCTTGGTAACCGGAGCGGGCAGGTGTTTTTCTACCACGGGAACCATAATCTCATTGCCTCCTTACCAAAGATACGCAGCAAATAGGAATTGTCAAACAGATTGAAAAGGGCGATACTGAAGGATGCGCTGGCAGAAGATGGACGACGACTGGCTGCAAAGCTTCGATTTTGTTGCTTTTGACACCGAGACAACGGGCCTTTGGGCCCCCGCCAACCGGGTGGTTGAGATCGGGGCGATCAAGTTTCGCCTGGGGCAGCCCCGGATCGAGCAGTTCCAGACGCTGGTGAACCCGGAACGGAAAATCCCGATCGAGACTATCAATATCCACGGCATAACCGACAGCATGGTCTTTCAGGCGCCCCTTATCGAGCCGGCGCTGAAGCAGTTTGCCGAGTTCTGTGGCCCGGACAGCGTGCTCATCGCCCATAACGCCATGTTCGATATAAGCTTCATCGGGTGCGAAGCCGACCGGGTGGGGGTGCCGCTGCCCGAGAACCTGGTTCTCG
>Ga0272444_10001704_pt1 | contig 20945 bp, 14 predicted proteins | sample SSMForm13_FD_201033 | JGI IMG/M metagenome (GOLD analysis project Ga0272444, IMG submission 201033) | Marine sediment archaeal communities from Little Sippewissett salt marsh, Falmouth, MA, United States - SSM-Form-13 | ecosystem: Environmental > Aquatic > Marine > Wetlands > Sediment ... | reverse complement strand
TCACGGCCACCCTGACGACGACCGACAGCTTCGTCACCCTTACCGACGATTTCGAATCGTACGGTCTCATTCCGGGCGACTTCGGTACGGTCGATATTGCCGGCGCTTTCGGCTTCGACGTGGCCGGCAACGCCCCCGACGGTCATAACCTGTCGTTCGACCTGGCCGTGTCGGGTTCCGACACGCGCGGCGACACCACCTGGACCAGCTCGTTCACGCTTCCCGTTTACGCGCCGAATCTGGTCTACGTCTCGATCCTTCTCGATGACGGTGTCGGCGGCAACGGCAACGGCAAGCTGGACCCGGGCGAGACGGGCGACCTGGTGGTGGTTCTGGAGAACACCGGCTCGGCCGACGGTCTGGGCCTGACGGCCACCCTGTCGGAAAATGACGGTTATGTTTCACTTCTCGACGACGCCGGCTACTACGGCGATATTCTGACGGGCAACACCGGCGACAACGGCGGCGATGTTTTCGTGGTTTCGGCCGACGCGGGTGCCCCGATGGGTCACCTTTTGAGCATGACGCTTTCGCTGACGGGGACGAGCGGTTATGCCGGCGAGGTCACTTTCGACTTCGTCGTCGGCGACCGGGTCGTCTTTTTCTCGGATGATTTTTCGTTTGACCAGGGCTGGACGGGTCTCGGCGGTTCGGGTGAATGGACCATCGGGCCGGCCGTCGGCGGCAGCGGTTCGGACGGATCGGGCGGTCCCGATCCGGACACCGACCACACGCCGAGCAGTGACAATTACGTCCTGGGCAACGACCTCAATCCGGGCAGCGGCGGCGACTACAACAGCGGCCTGAGTACGACCTACTGGGTTTACTCGCCCCTGTTCGACTGCACCGACATCACCGGGGTACAGATGACCTATTACCACTGGCTGGGCGTCGAGAGCAATTCGTACGACCATGCTTATTTCGAGGTTTATGACGGTTCCGGCTGGGTGACTTTGTATGAGAACGGTTCTTCGAGTGTCAACGAGAGTTCCTGGAACGGCGAGTTTTACGATCTTTCGGCTTATGCCGACGGCAACGCCGACTTCCAGTTGCGTTTCGGAATCGGCAGTTCGGACGGTTCGGTTCAGTATTGCGGCTGGAATATCGACGACATCGAGCTGAAAGGTTACGGCGAGATATCCCAGGGTTATCCGACGCTTTCATTGAGTCCCGGGTCAATCGTTGACAGTCTTCATCCGGGCGAGACGGTGGTGGCGGAAACGCTGAAGGTTTACAACGAGGGCGAGGCACTTTTGCGTCTTCGTTTCACGGCGGGTGCCGGCTGGCTTGAAGTTGACGAAACTCAGCACAACGTGCCGGTCGGTGACAGTCTTCTTCTGCCGGTGACGATTGAGACGACGTCTCTGACGCCGGGCGACTACGCCGGCGAGATCGCCTACAGTTGCAACGACCCGCTTTCTCCGAGCGGTGTTATCGCCGTTTCCCTGCACGTTTATTCGCCCGATTTACAGGTATCGGAGAGCTCGATCGAGGAGAGCTGCTCGGGCGGCGATCAGGTGATGCATCCGTTCATCATCACCAACGCCGGTCCGGGTCGTCTCGATTACGATATAACCCGTTTGATGTTCAACGGTAAACGTGCGGTGGCGGCCAAAACGGCCGTGGCGACGCCCCTGGGTTACCGTCCGGCCGACGGTGAGAAGTCGTCCGCCGGCGAAAGCGAGCCCTTTTACGCGCCCCGGACGAAAGGCAGCGGCGGCCCCGATCTGTGGGGGTACAACTGGGTCGACTCGGATGCCCCCGAGGGTCCGGAGTATGCCTGGGTTGATATTTCCGGCGTCGGGACGTTGCTGGATGACCTCGGCGACGATGATCACAGCGATGCCATCGCGCTGGGCTTTTCGTTCCCGTACTACGAGAATTTCTATGACCAGGTGTACGTCGGTTCCAACGGTATCCTCACCTTCGGGAGCGGTTCCGATGAGCGGACGAACACCGGCCTGCCCGACGGCAGTGTTCCCAACGACCTGATCGCGGCCTGGTGGGATGATCTCGATCCCCGCAAGGGCGGCGAGATTTACTATTACGGCGATGCCGCCAACGATCGTTTCATCGTCAGCTTCATCGATATTCGCAATTACTATTCGACGACGGGGACCGGTTCTCTGACCTTCCAGGCTATTCTGCATGCCAACGGTAAGATTCTTCTCCAGTACGGGACGATGGATCCCGGTGATGATTACGCCGGCCTGGCCGGAGCGACGATCGGTATCGAGAACGCGGCCGGCGATGACGGTCTCGAGGTGGTTTACAACGCCGAATACGTTCATGCCGACCTGGCGGTTCAGTTCACGGCGGCCAGCTGGATGTCGCTGGAGTCGTCGACCGGTTCGATCGACGGATTCGAATCGGACACCATCACGGTCAATTTCGATGCCGCCGGTCTGCCGGATGACACCTACAACGGTCAGTTGACGATCAACTCGAACGATCCCGACACGCCGGAGCTTGATATTCCCGTGACACTGATTGTCACCGGAGCGCCGCCGGGTGAGCCGACCCTGGAGAGCCCGGCCGACGGTGCCGCGGACGTTTCCCAGCCGGTGGTTCTGGACTGGAGCGACGTCAGCGGAGCCGATCAGTATCATGTCATGCTGGCCACCGACACCGGTTTCAACGATCGCCTGGTGGACACGGCGGTGGTACCGTCGAGTTTCGAGGTTTCGGGACTGGCCGAGGGTATCAAGCATTACTGGAAGGTTCGGGCCCACAACAGCGTCGACTGGGGTAACTGGAGCGAGAGATGCAGCTTCACCACCGAGATTACGTGGATTTGCGGTGATATTAACGACGACGGTTTGATCAACATTCAGGACATCACCTATCTTCTCGCTTACCTTTACCTGGAGGGTCCGCCGCCGCCGGTGATGGCTGCCGTCGATGTCAACGGTGACGCAACGGTGAACATCCAGGATGTGACTTATCTGATCAATTATCTTTACAAAGCCGGTCCGGTACCGGCCTGCCCCTGAGCCGGACGGATAAATGGAAACGACACGGGGATGGAAATAATCCATCCCCGTTTTTTTATCCGTTTGCCTTTACCCGTCGGACGAAACCTCCTTCCTTAATAATCGTATATTCCCGATATGCTCTGCCGTTTCTTTCCGGACAGGTCCGGTTTGCCGGTGACGGCTTTTTCCGGACGCATGAAAAGCAGATTCCTGCCGATGGTCGGCAATGACCGGTGGCGGGGTACGATCCGAAGTCGCAGCCCCGGCAGTTTTTTTTCAAACGGCAATATTTGGGGCGAATTTAAATCGCAAATTCATTATACTTATCACAATCGCTGACAAAGCAAAAGTAACTGGAAGGAGCCAGATATGTTCTGTCACAAATTGTCAAGCCTCTTGGTCCTGGCCGCGCTTTCGTTATCCTCGTCGGGAGCGGCCGCCGACAATATTCGTATTGGCCCCCCGCCGCCGACTCCGACGCGGCCGGTGACCGATACTCTTCACGGAACGGTCATCACCGATCCCTACCGCTGGCTGGAGGACCAGGACGCCGCCGACACCCGGGCCTGGCTCGAGGCGCAGACAGCCCATACCGATTCCATATTGCATTCACTGCCCGGCCGCGACGAACGTATCGAACGATTCGAGCAGCTTCTTCGGACCGACCAGATAACCATGCCGACCCAGCGGGGTGACCGGTTTTTCTACTATAAAAGAGAGGCCGACCAGGAGTTATATTCGATATATATGCGGGATGGTCTCGACGGCCGGGAGATTCTCCTGCTCGATCCTCACGCACTCAGCGATGATCTGACGACCAGTGTCGGGTTCGAGAACATATCCGAAGACGGCCGGATCATGGCCTATTATATCCGCGAGGGCGGGGCCGACGAAACGGTCATCAGGCTGATGAATGTGGAGACCGGAGAGGATCTGCCGCTGAAGATGCCCGAAGATGTTTATTTCGGCTTCGCCATGACTCACGACATGTCGGGGATATACTATTCGCGTCGGATGGAGGCCGGCTCCCGCGTATACTACCATAAAATGGGCACTTCTATCGATGATGACATTGTGATTTTCGGCCAGGATTATGGGCCGGACAAAATAATCGGTTGCTGGATCACCGCAGACGGTCAATATCTCATCATCGGTGTATCCCAGGGTTCATCGGGCAGCAAGGATGAAATCTACTACAAGGATCTGGCCTCGGACGGCGATATCGAGGTACTGGTCAATGACATCGAGGCCAATTTCTCGGCGCATTCGGCCGGTGACATGATGCTTCTGGAAACCAACTGGAAGGCTCCCAACGGGCGTGTCCTGGCCCTCGACATGAAAAACCCGGGGCGGGAAAACTGGCAGGAACTGGTGAGTGAAACCGAATCGCCCATTCAGTCCGTCGGCAGCGGCGGCGGAAAAATATTCATCAATTACCTCGAGAACATGGTCTCCCGCGTGGCCGTCTATAATCCCGACGGTGCCTATATCGGCGATCTGCCCGATCCGGCCCCGGGATCGATCTACTGGGTGCGCGGCCGATGGGAAAGTCCTTATGTCTTTTATATTTTCAGCTCCTTTCATGTTCCCTGGACGACGTACATGTATAATGTCCCGAAAGAGGAGCAAATCATCTGGCACCAGCCGGACATTCCCTTCGATTCGGAGGATTTCACCGTGCGACAGGTATGGTACGAATCGAAAGACGGGACTCGCGTGCCAATGTTCCTGATGCACCGTAAAGGACTCGAAAAGACGGGCGACAATCCGGTTCTGTTGACGGCTTACGGTGGTTTTCGGGCCAGCCAGACCCCGAGTTTCAGTGCCTATGCCGCCACCTTGGCCGAAAAGGGCGGAATTTACGCCACCCCGGGAATACGCGGCGGGGGTGAATTCGGCGAGGAGTGGCACCGGGACGGCATGCTCGACAAGAAGCAAAATACTTTCGATGATTTTATCGCGGCCGCCGAATGGCTCATAGAAAGCGGCTACACCAATCCTTCCCGGCTGGCTATTCGCGGCGGCAGTAACGGTGGCCTCCTGGTCGGGGCGGCCATGACGCAGAGGCCGGATTTGTACCAGGCCGTCATTTGCACCTATCCCCTGCTGGACATGCTTCGCTATCACAAGTTCCTGATGGGGCCGTACTGGATTTCCGAATACGGCTCCGCCGACGATCCCGGGCAATTCGAATATATATACGCCTATTCGCCCTATCACCGGGTTGAGGAAGGGACCGATTATCCGGCGGTATTGTTTATCTCAGGCGACAGCGATACCCGCGTCGATCCCATGCATGCCCGCAAGATGACGGCTCTGGTGCAGGCCGCGACCGCCTCAAAGCGACCTGTCCTGCTGAAATACGACATCAAGACCGGCCATTCCGGGGGATCGCCGGTTTCCAAAACCATCATGGACATGGCCGACGCGCAGGGTTTCCTTTACTGGCAACTGGGCATCGAATAAAGCCGGTCAATATCACATTTCGGCCGGTTTTGGCCAAACCGGCCTTTTCAATCCTTGCCAATTAGGCAGCAAGTCTTTATTTTGCTCGGAAACAGTTGCCATTGAATCCGGAGACCATGAAAGGCATCAAGATAGAACCGCTCTGCTTCGTTCATTGTTCCGATCTCCATCTGGACAGCCCCTTTGCCGGTCTGGGTGAAACTCAGCCGGATATCGCCGAGCTTCTCAAAAGGGCCACTTTTGCCGCTTTCGACCGTATTGTCGATCTGGCCGTGGCCGAGAGAGCCGACTTTATTATTATTTCCGGAGACATCTATGACGGCGCCGATCGCAGTCTGCTGGCCCAGATTCGTTTCCACGAGGGACTCAGCCGGGCCGCCGAGGCGGGCATAAAGTCTTTCATCGCTCACGGCAATCATGATCCTCTCTCCGGCTGGGAGGCCGGTCTCGTCTTTCCGCCCGAGGTTTACCGATTCGGCGGAGACCGGGTGGAAAGCTACCGGGTAAAACGTGATGGAATCGACCTGGCCTCTGTTTCCGGCATCAGTTACAGCCGGTCGAAAGTCGAGGAAAATCTGGCCCTCGGATTTAAAGCCGATAAAAAAGCCCCTTTTAATATCGGCGTTTTGCACAGCAACCTGGGCGGCGATCCCAACCATGATAATTACGCCCCCTGTGTTATCGATGATCTGATATCGTCCGGCATGGATTACTGGGCTCTGGGACATATCCATAATCGAGCGATCAAAAGAGAAAACCATCCGACCGTGGTCTATCCGGGTAACCCTCAGGGAAGATCGCTGAGGGAGACGGGGCCGCGGGGTTGTTATCTTGTCCGGGTCGATGAAAGCGGTCAGGTGACACTCGAGTTCCACGAAACCGACAGTGTCCGCTGGTTGATCGAGGATATCGATATATCCGACCGAAGTACCGAAAACGACCTGATCGACCGATTATTATCCAGGCGCGATGCCGTCAGAGCCGCCGATCATAATCTAGGCAAAATACTGACAATTCGTCTTACCGGTCGCGGAGCTCTTCATAAAGCGCTTCAAAGGCCGGAAAACATCATCGATATAACCGAAGAAATGCGATCCGGCGAAAGCGAGCGAAAGGATTTTGTCTGGCTTGATTCCATCCGGGTGAATACCCGGCCGGAGATCGATATTGAAAACCGCCGCCGCATGGATGATTTCGTGGGAGATTTCCTCAAAGCGGCCGAACGTCTGCGCCGCGATGAAAATGCCGCCGCCCGGCTCAGAGAATTCCTGATGTCTCAGCCGGGAGGCGCCAGGATTAAGTCTCAGATTGAAAACCTCCCTGAAAGCGATTTGTATGATATAGTCAATCGGGCCGAAATCGAGGGCCTCAACCTGCTTTTGCCCGATGAGGAGACCGGCACCGGTGCGCCTTAGAAATATCCATATCGATGACTTCGGGTTATACCATCAGGTTGAAATTCCTTCTATCGCCGATGGTTTGTCGGTTTTTATCGGCAACAATGAAAGCGGCAAAACGACCCTGATGGAGTTTTTGCGATTTCTTTTATTCGGTCCGCCCCGATCGCGCTCGAGGTCGTACTATCCCCCCATAAGCGGTCATAAGCATTCCGGGCGAATGGTCATGGCCACCGATAAGGGACAGGATTTCATCCTCGAGCGAAAAAGCCGGAACATTTCCCTGATCGACAGGAACGGGGCGCCGGTGACGGCTAACCCGACCGATTTCATTCTGGGCGGCCTGGATCGCTGGATGTTCGAGCATATTTTTGCCATCGGGCTGGATGACCTGCAGGGTCTCGAGGTGCTGTCGAAAGAAAGCCTGCGCGGTTATCTTTTCGCCGCCGGGGCCGGGTTACCGCCGACGGCTATCCCCAAAGCGCTCCAGACTATCGAAAAGGAAAGCGGCGAGCTTCTGAAACCAAGAGGGAAAAACCCGACCATCAACCAATTACTTGACAAGCATAAGTCCAATCGCCGGGATATCGGGAATATTCAGGCCAACGCCGCCGAATATGCCGAGGTCTGTCAAAAAATCGAAAAGCTCGAATCGGAGATCGCTCGCCTTTCGGAAGAATACAAACAGACCGAACTCGACCTGGACCGCACCTGGCTTCTGATCCGGTCGATAGAACTCTGGACCGAGTATTCCCAGGCCCTTGAAAAGCTGCGGTCGCTTAAAAAAATCGACCACTTCCCGGCCGATGGACCGGAGCGGCTGGAGGAGCTGAAATCGAAAATCGAAAAACTCCGGGACGAGCTGCTCCCGCTGGAAAAAGAAGCCGCTAATAAGGAAAATCAGGTTGGGTTTATCGCCGTTGACGAAACGATAATTGCGCGATGCAGGCAAATCGAATTGCTTCTAAAGGATGAGGAAAAATTTTCTGCCGCCTTGCAGGACCAGCCCAAAGTGGAACGCGAGCTGGCCGCTGAAAAGAGGAATTTCGAGCGAATGCTGAAGTATCTGGGTCCCGACTGGAATCCTGAAAAATTGAAAAAGGCTGATATCTCAATTCAGACCACCAAATGGGTTGAGAAAATGGGGCGGGAAATCCAGTCCGCCGCCGACAACTTGAAACAAGCCGAAGTATATTACAGGCAAAAAAAGGAAGAATATCAAACCGCCAAAAAGGCTCTCGATGAAATAACCGATGAAATAACAAACAGCCCCGCTCCATCGATAACAGACCGCAATGAAATAAATGAAAGAAAGAAAACGGCTCGAGAAATCCTCAATAATTTTTCACGGGCGGTCCGCCGTGCCGATAAAATAAACTCAAATATGATCGTGGTCCGTGAAAAACAGGCTGTAGTCGAGCTTATGCGACACCAGGCCGATAAGGGTGGACGAATCCTGCCTGTCCGGGTTGCCCTCCTGACGACCCTGTTGGCTTTGATAGCCGTCATTGGCTTTTTCCTGGGCGATCATTATATGTGGGCGGCCATTATTATGGTGGCCGCCATAGCCATAACTTTGGCCCTGTCCGTTCTTCGCAAAAGACAGGGCCGGCCGGGGGAGCTATCCGAGCAGCAAACAAAGATCGACCTGGCCGAATCCGAAATTCAGAATCTAAAAAATGAGGCTGTATCTCTGGAAAGGGAAAAGTCCGTTCTTGAAAACACCAGAAATGATTTATCGAAAAAACTGAATATTGATCCCGATAATCTGCCCGCCGCCGCCGAAGAGTTTCTTATTCAAATGGATACCCTCTCCGATCAGGCCGCTGAATTCATCCGGCTGACCAGGGAAAGGGATAAATCTGAAAAACGAGTTCATGATCTCGAGGATAAACTGAATCGGGCCGAACACGATCGCCAGGAATGTCATAGTCATAAAGAAATACTTCACGATAGATGGGCCAAGTGGCTGAAAGACAACGGATACGATAAAGACATCACTCCATCTACATTTGAACATATGATTTCCAAAATCGAGGCGGCCAGACAGGTTAATAACGAAGTGCTGAAATATCGGCAAAGACTGAACGAAATTGCCGAATATCTCGACGAAATTCGTGGCAAAATCTCTCAGGAGTTTGAAAATTGCGGTCTGAAGCCTCCTTCTGAGACGATCGAAACCAATGATTTGACTACTCTTGAAAGGGAGCTGAAAGAAGCTCAAAGCGCAGCCGAAAAGAGGCAGAAAATCAAAAGGGAACTGGAGAAAACCAGAGACAGTATCGACCTGGTCGAAAACCACTTAAAGGAAAAAAAGGATGAGCTTAAAGAGCTTCTCAGCCGTGGCGGCACTGATGACGAGGAGGAATTTCGTCGGCGGGATGAAGAAAACAGCGAAATAATCCGTCTGGAAAAACTGGCCAATGAAAAGCGCCTGGAGCTTTTAACGCTGGCGGGAAATGATGAGGCTCTGAAGTCAGTCGAGGAAGAATTGAATCAGACGGAACGGGCCAGAATCGAACAAAGGAAAAAACATCTCGAAGAGCGTCAGGAAAGGCTTAAGCGAACTCTTGATGACAAAAAGGAAGAACTTCCGCAGTTTCGGCTTAGAGCGAAGCAGCTTGCCCGGAATGAGAAATTGGGTGAACTGAACCTGGAGAAAAACGTTCTCGAGACGAAGCTGGCTGAGGCCACCCGGCGGTGGGCAGCGCTGGCTTTGACCCGGCAGCTCCTGAATGAAGCGCGGTCAGTCTATGAAAGAGAAAAACAGCCGGAGGTGATGCGGCTGGCCAACCGCTATCTTAGGATCATTACCGACAATCGTTATCGGCTGGTATCGAGAATCGATGATAATTCGGTTCGCCTTTTCGATGCCTCCGATAAGCCGAAAGATGAGCCGGTCTGGAGCAGCGGCCTCGCCGATCAGGTCTATTTGGCCGTTCGTCTGGGACTGGCCGAGGAATTCAGCCGAAATCATCACCGGCTGCCGGTTGTTCTCGATGATATTCTGGTCAGATTCGATCCAGGCCGTCAGCTTGGGGCCGCCCGGGTTATTCTTCGATTCGCAGCCCGGCACCAGGTTCTCCTTTTTTCGTGCCGGCCTGAAATCAGAGATATTTTCGCCGCGGCGGCCCGGGAAGTGGAAGATGAAAAGGCTGCTGTCGACGTCTATCTCATTGACAATGGGCATATTATAAAAGACGGCCGGCCGGAATCGACAGAAAACCCGGCCCGGCCGGAGCGATAAAACAGGGAAATTGTCGATTACCCTGCTTTCATTATCAGAATACCCTTTTTGCTTGACTTAACGGGCATTTGGACTAAATTGGCTAAGTGAAAAGTTTCACTAATTTTTGGCAGGATTTTCTATCGAGGATCATGGTATGGCAAAAGCGGCGGATGCAGTAATCATCGGCGGAGGAATCATCGGGCTGTCCACGGCATATCAACTGGCCCGTCTCAAATACGGAAAAATTGTCGTTTTGGAGCGGGATATGTTCCTGGGTACTGGGGCCACCGGTAAATGTGCCGGAGGAGTCCGGGCCCAATTTACCACCCGGGTTAACATTGAAATGTCCATGAAATCCGAAGCCATGCTGGCCGGTTTCCAGGAGGATACCGGCTATCCACTGGTTTTCGACCAGGTTGGATATATGTTCCTGCTGGCCGATGAAAAAGAGGTGGCGCAGTTCACGGAGGCCTTCAATCTTCAGCGATCGCTGGGGCTCGAGGTGACCATGATCGACCCCCCCGAGATAAACCGGCTGGCTCCTCCGGTTCGCACCGATGACATTATCCAGGCTACTTTTTGCAAAAGCGATGGTATCGCCGATCCCAATGACATGATCCAGGGATACGCCGCCTCGGCCAGAAAGCTCGGTGTGGAAATAATCAATGAAGCCGAGGTTACCGGTCTCAAAATCGAGGGCGGTAAAATTAGAGGTGTTGATTCCTCGGCCGGGGATTTCGAAACCGCACTGGTCATCAACGCTGCCGGACCCTGGGCCAGGCTGATCGGCGAGATGGCCGGCATAAAGCTTCCGATCGAGCCGATCAAACGCCAGATCGTCACCACCGGCAAGCTCGATTACATTGATGCCACCTTTCCCATGGTGGTCGATGTTAAATCCGGACTGTACTGCCACAAGGAGTCACCGGGGCTTCTTCTGGGCTGGGCCGACAAGGAAATCAAGCCCGCTTTCGATGAATCGGTCGATCCCGACTATACCGACCGCATTTTGATGAAGGCTCTCGATCGCATTCCGCGGCTGGAGACGGCGGAAATCTCCAAAAGCTGGGCCGGCCTTTATGAAACGACACCCGACCATCACGCCATTATCGGCCCGGTCAACGATATCGAGGGATTTTTTATCGTCGCCGGATTCTCCGGTCATGGCCTGATGCACGCTCCGGCGGCCGGACTGGTGGCGGCCGAGGCTATCTCCGGCAAAGAAACATCGGTCGACATCATCCCTTTGGCACCCAATCGTTTTGCCCGGGGCGCCGTCAACGAAGAAACCAATGTCATTTGATGCCGGCATCGCCCGTTTTCGACCGGTCGTTCCATAAAAAATCGGTTTACAAAAGGCCGTTGGTTTATTATAATTCTAATCTTTGAGAAACTGCCGGAGAGGCAAAAAAGTGGAGTCTCGTATCTGCTTGAAAAGAGTTCATGTAAGTGAAAAGGAAATGCAGGATTTTTAGATAGGTAACATATGGCAAAAATGAAGCCCGAAGATATTAATGTCATCCTGGCGACCGACTGTGGTTCGACCACGACCAAAGCCATTCTGATCGAGAAACGCGATGGAGAATTTCGCCTGATCGTTCGCGGTGAAGCCCCGACCACGGTGGAAGCGCCGTTTGAAGATGTTACGATGGGCGTCCTTAATGCGGTCGCCGAAGTCGAGGAACTATCCGGCCGCACCCTGCTCGATGAAAACGGTAAAATCATCTCCCCGGCCAAAAACGAGAAGGGAGCCGACGTATATATCTCGACTTCATCGGCCGGCGGGGGACTGCAGATGATGGTCGCCGGTGTCGTCCGTTCGATGACGGCAGAATCCGCCGAAAGGGCCGCTTTAGGCGCCGGAGCCATCGTGATGGATGTTATCGCCTCCAATGACAAGCGTCTCCCCCACCAGCAGATCGAAAGAATTCGTCACCTCCGGCCCGACATGATCCTTCTTTCCGGGGGTATTGATGGTGGCACGACAACGCATGTGGTTGAAATCGCCGAGCTGATCTCGGCGGCCGATCCCAAGCCGCGACTCGGATCAGGCTACCAGTTACCCGTGATTTATGCCGGCAATATAGACGCCAGGGAAAGCATCGTCGAGACTCTTGAGGAAAAAGTCGATCTCAAGGCCGTTCCCAATATCAGACCGGTTCTGGAACGGGAAAATCTGGGCCCGGCCCGTGAGGAAATCCACAATCTCTTCATGGAGCATGTTATGGCCCAGGCGCCGGGTTACAAAAAGCTCATGTCCTGGACCGATGCCCCGATTATGCCGACTCCGGGAGCGGTGGGCCTGATTATCAAGACCATCGCCGATATGGAAAACATCGAGGCGGTCGGTGTTGATATCGGCGGGGCCACCACCGATGTCTTCTCCGTTTTTCGCCCGGAGGGAAATGACGAGGGGGTTTTTAACCGAACCGTTTCGGCCAATCTCGGTATGAGTTATTCGGTCTCGAATGTTTTTGCCGAAGCGACGCTGCCGATGGTCATGCGCTGGGTGCCGTTCCATATGAACGAAAGAGACCTTCGCAATCGGGTCAAAAATAAAATGATCCGTCCGACGACCATTCCGCAGTCTATGGAAGAGCTTATTTTCGAGCAGGCCATCGCCAAGGAGGCGCTTCGTCTCGCTTTCGTTCAGCACAAGAATTTCGCGACCGTTCTGAAGGGTATTCAGCAGCAGCGGACCATTGCCGATGCCTTCGAGCAATCCTCGTCAGGCGCCACCATTGTCAACATGATGTCGCTTGATATTCTGGTCGGCTCCGGTGGCGTTTTATCGCACGCTCCCAAGAGACATCAGTCGGCCCTGATGCTTATCGATGCCTTCCTCCCGGAAGGTATCACCCGGCTGGCCGTCGATTCCATTTTCATGATGCCTCAGCTGGGCGTGCTGACCACGGTTCAGCCGCAGGCGGCCACCGAAGTCTTCGAAAAAGACTGCCTCATTCATCTTGGAACCTGTGTGGCCCCGGTGGGCGAGGTTAAAAAGGGCGGTTCGGTATTGAACTATAAAATCTCCCTTCCGGACGGCAAAACCGAATCGGGAACTCTGGAATACGGTCAGATGAAAATGATCAAACTGGGCGTGGGCGAGGATGGCTTGCCGCTGACGGCCAAAGCCGAACTGGAACCGCTGAAAGGGCTCGATCTGGGTTATGGAAAAGGCCACAAAATGGAAAAAACACTATCCGGCGGCGTCGTGGGAATAATTCTCGATGGACGCGGGCGCCCCTTTGAGTTGCCCCAGGATGACAAAATCCGGATTGAAAAACTGAAAGAATGGATGACGGAATTGGATATATACGACACTGATGCCCTGGAGCACGAATAACGGACTTTGACATGTTTATAAAAAAAATGAGATTGCCCGGCATTACCGTTCTGCTAATGATTTTACTTTTGGTTTTATCCCTGGCCGTTTCGGTTCAGGCCAAAACTTTCATCGACTGGCGGGCCGGATTTTATGTAACCTATCCCGATGACTGGTTTCATGTTCCTTATCAGCAGGTCAGTCAGTTTCTGATAGCCCAGGATATTTCCTGGCAGGATTTCGATTATGACGCCGTGCTGGCCCGGAAGACCGATCGGCCTTTTTTCCAGGGCCCATATATTTTCATGGTATTTCAACCGCGCGGTGAATTGACTCAGATACAGATTGATTCGGTTCTGGAAGAGCTGTCGGCCGAGTACAAAAGCACCCATAAGGAGGGCGCGCTGGTCGGAGATGTGATCTTTCCGATAAACAGGCCGGTTTATGACAGGCAACAGCAGGCGATTGGCGTCAAAACCAGAATCACCTCGGAAACAATCGATAAAATCCTGATTGAACTCTGGCGTTTTTACGAAAAAGGGGTGGCTATCTTCCTCTGCTATGCGCCCAAGGATGTTTATAATGAGGTGCGTCCGATATTTATGGACATTTTCAATTCCTTTTCCACGAAAGACATCGATCAGATTCAACCTGAGGACAGCTTTGAGGTTGTCGACCTCGCCGGACGGGAAATGATCGTCGGTGACATGGATAATCCCGACCCCGGCAGAGGCGGAGGCACCGCCGAATTCAGTAAATTATATTATTGGCTGGCGCTTATAATAATCGCTGTCGTGGCCGTGTGGCTGATTTACAGACAGCGAAAAAGCAGGTTTTTCAAAACCAAAACTAATCAATGAGGCGATAAAATGGGCCATGCATACACTCCCGGATTGAAAGTTACCAAAAAGATACTCCTGACCAAAAATCGCATTTTGCCTCTCAAGGGCGAAGTGGTCGTCAATAAAGGTGATAGGCTCAACCCGGACGATATCATTGCCAAAACCGACCTTCCCGGAACGGTCGAACCGATAAACGTCGCCAACATTCTCGGCCTTCCGCCCGAGGATATCGATGACGCCATGATCAAGAAAGAGGGCGACCATGTCGAGGAGGGCGAGCTGATCGCGCTGTCCAAGTCGTTTTTCGGGCTTTTCAAATCGCGGTGTTTCGCCAAGATTTCGGGAACGATCGAGTCGGTTTCTCATGTTACCGGGCAGGTCCTTCTGCGCGGCGCGCCCATTCCGGTAACGGTCAAGGCGTACATCCAGGGAGAAGTCATGGAAATCTTCCCTCAGGAGGGCGTGGCCATATCCACCTGGGCCTCTTTTATTCAGGGGATTTTCGGCATCGGCGGCGAAACGCACGGCGAAATCAAGGTCGTTGTCCCCGACAACAATTCCGTTCTGACCGATGACCTGATTGACGATAGTTGTCATGACAAAGTCGTTGTCGGCGGGTCCATGGTTACCGCCGAGGCCATCCGGAAGGGCATTGCCGTCGGCGCCGCGGGGATTGTCGTGGGTGGCTTCGATGATAAAGACCTGCGTGATTTCCTGGGTTACGATATCGGTGTCGCCATCACCGGCTCTGAGGAGCTCGGCCTGACTTTGATCGTTACCGAGGGATTCGGGCAGATCAATATGGCCGACAAGACCTTCGGGCTTCTCAAGGAAAAAGAAGGGATCATGGCCTGCATTAACGGGGCCACCCAGATTCGGGCCGGCGTCATCAGGCCCGAGGTTATCATTCCCCTGGAAGGCGACGTTCATATGAAGCAGGACAAGGCCGACTACTCCGAACAGGGGCTGACCACCGGCACGCCGGTTCGTGTCATCCGCCATCCGTATTTCGGACAGCTCGGCGAGGTCACCAACCTTCCGGCCGAACTGGCCGTCCTTGAATCGGGCTCATCGGCCCGTGTCCTGGAGGTGAAATTCAAAGACGGCACCAAGGCCATTATCCCCCGGGCCAATGTCGAAATGATAGAGTCCTGATAACCAGCCGACCGGTTCCGGTCGTCCGAGTGAAATAAAAAAAAGGGAGAGCCATTTCAATGGCTCTCCTTTTCTGCATACTTCGGTTTAGATGATTCCTGAATCTTTGCCGCAATGACGAGATCAATGTCCCTCGTGCTCGCCGGTTGTTTCGGCGGCGGTCGTGTCCATGACCTCCATCGTATCCATCATGGCCGACGTATCAGGCGGCGCCGTTTCCACCGGCTCATCCATAGGAGGCTCGGGTTCCGGTTCAGCCTCTTCCTGCTTTCCGCAACCATACAGAAAAGCCGCCACCAGAAGAACCGCCATAAAAATCACCAGCAATTTCTTCATAACACTTTCTCCCAACTTAAAGTAGTTCCCGCTGATATTTCGCCAAATTACGCTTTCAAAAGTCGTTGTCAATAAAAAAGTTTAATATTTCTGACCGGCCCGACCCAGCTTTTTATTGACGCCCCCGTTTAACAAACGTATAATTGAAAAATTAATGTACATGGTCTTACCATGGAAATATGAAGGGACCTTTCAACGGCTTGAAACGTAAAAAAGGACAAGTATGACAGCGTTAGTGACATGGCCGGTAGGTTTGTTTTCGGGCAGCTTGTGGCAGATTATCGGGCAATCAAGCCTTTTCGGTAGCCTTATTCTGCTTATTCTGGCCTGCTTTTCGGTGATCTCCTGGGGAATCATGTTCAGCAAATGGCGCCTTTTTAAGCGCGTCGAAAACGAGAACAACAAATTCCTCGGATCATATAGAAACGCCAAACAACTGTCGAATCTGCTCGGCCAGGCCAAGACATTCCGGCTGACGCCTCTGGCGGCCATTTTTATCAAGGGTTACAACGAGGTCGGTGAAATCGTCTCGGCGCGCAAGGCGGACGGATTGATTACCGATGAAAACCGGCCCCTGAACAAGGATGATGTGGAGACGGTGGCCATGACGCTCGATCGGGTAACCGCCGAGGAAATCGCCGGGCTGGAAAGGCGGGTCGTCTTTCTGGCAACCGTCGCCAATGCCTCCCCTTTTCTCGGCCTCCTGGGGACGGTGGTCGGAGTGATGGATTCTTTCTGGTCGATCGGTGAGCGGGGCTCGGCCTCGCTGGCCGTGGTCGCACCCGGTATCGCCGAAGCTCTCCTGGCCACCATTGTCGGTCTCGGCGCGGCCATTCCGGCCGTGATCGGTTATAACTGGGCCAACAACCGACTCAAACAGTTCTACGATCGATCGGCCAATTTCTCACTGGAGTTTCAGGGGCGGATTAAAAAGGACATGACCTGATGAGGAAAAGAGAATACAACGCCCTGGCCGAAATAAACGTCACCAATCTGGTCGATGTGGTGCTGGTGCTGCTGATTATTTTCATGATCTCCGCGCCGCTGCTTCAATCGGGCATCGATGTCGATCTGCCGCGGACTAAAGCGGCGGCCATTGATGAGCAGGCCGAGGGAGTCGTCGTGACCATAGACAGCAAAGGCGGTGTTTTTGTCAATGATGTATGGGCCCCGACGGATAAATTCGAATCTCAGATCGATCGCGAGCTGAGAAAAATCGGGACCGCTTCGGTCTTCCTCAGGGCCGACTCGCTGGTTCCCTACGGCGTCGTCATAGGTGTTATCGGCCACCTGAAAACCATGGGCATCGAGGATCTCGGTCTGATCACCGACCGGGAAAACAGCGGGGATTAGAAGTCGACATGAAACAGGATTATGTCTTCTCGGTTCTTCTTCACCTGGCCTTTATTATCGTCCTGCTTACAAATCCGCCGTTCGAGTCACGTCATGAAGTCGATCTCGGCGAGGTGATCAACGTCCGCCTGACCGCCCCGCCTTCGGCCAAAGCCGAGCCTCCGGTCGCCATCGAGCCGCTCAACATTCCCGCCCCGGTAACCGCCGATGAACCGCTGGCCGTCGTCACCGATGCCATAACGATCGACAAGGCCAAGAAGGTCGACAAACCCAAGCCGAAACCGAAGGAAGATAAACCATATCAACCAAAAACCGAAACGGGGAACAAGGATGTCGCCGGTCTCGAGGATGGCCAGAAGGATATCAGCGATGAACTCGGGCAGGGCTCGCTTTTCAGCGGGGCCTCGATCGACAACGCTTCTTTCGATTATCCCTACTGGTTTATCCAGGCTTTTTCCAAGATCGAGCGCAACTGGAGCAATCCCATCCCGGCCACGCAACCGCTCAAATGCGTCATCTATTTCCAGGTAATCGCTTCGGGAAATATTCTGAAAGCCGAGATCGAGCAATCCTCCGGTATCCCGGCCTTCGACAACGCCTGCCAGCGGGCGGTTTTGCTCTCGAACCCGCTGCCCCAGCTTCCCCGTGATTTCGTCGATGAAATATTAGGCATTCACCTCGAATTTCCGTATCAGCCATGAAGAATATTATCGTATCATTGATCGCCTTTATGGGCGTCCTGCTTTGTTTCGATCGGCCTGCCGCGCAATCGGGTTTGCGCGTTCAGGATGTCTACGGGACTCTCAGCCCGAAACGAACTTTCGAGCCGACCCGAATATCGGTCGAAATGGCCCGCTACGCGGGTATCGAGTCGATCAACCGCCAGGATTCCGTCCTGTTGAGAAACTGCACGGTCATACTCCAGAACGATCTCGATTTCTCACCTTATTTCGAAATCGTCCACCTCGACACCTTTTACATGCGGCACATGGAAATCACGGAAATGACTTTGCTGGCCTGGAAAACGCTGGGCGCCCGGTATAGTGTCAAACTCGAGGTGGAATTCCCCCGGGATAAAATAAGTGTCAGATATCGTCTGTTTTCGAACGAGGATGAACGCGAAATACAAAAAGAAAGATTTGAAATCGCTCGCAAATATTACCGTTCCGCCGTTCACGAAATCGCCAATTCCATTGTCAAGTTCCTGACCGGCGATGATGGCGTCTATCGGACCAAAATTGTATATTCCCGGCAGATCGACGAGGCCCGCGAGCTGTTTATCGCCGATTTCGACGGCCATAACCCCAGGCAGCTGACCAATAACAATTCGGTCAACATCTCCCCGGCTTTTTCACCCGATGGGCACTATCTATATTTCACCAGTTACATGGATGACCAGCCGAAAATCCATATGCTCAATCTCGAGACCAATGAAATCGATGTTATCGCCGAATACGCTGGCCTTAACGCCGCGCCACAGGTATCGCCCGACGGCAAATCGATCGCCTGTGTTTTATCGAAAGACGGCAATTCGGAGATATATCTTCTGGACCGCAAAGGTCAGATCAAACGCCGCCTGACCAACAGCTGGGCCATCGAGACCTCGCCGACCTGGTCTCCGGATGGCAAGGAAATCGCCTTCACCTCGGATCGAACCGGTTCGCCGCAGATTTATATCATTGACGCCGAGGGCTTTAATCTTCGCCGGCTGACTTATCGCGGCAGTTACAATGATTCGCCCTGCTGGTCGCCCAGGGGCGATCGGATAATCTTCGTCAGCCGTGAGGGGGGCTTTAAAATCTGTTCCATCGATATCACCGGCAAGGATTTCCGGGTTCTGACTCATCATGGCAACAATGAGAATCCTCGCTTCTCCCCCGATGGCAACCATATCGTCTTTACCTCCAACCGGGGCGGCAGCAATGATATCTATACGATGGACCTGTTCGGCGATAACCAGAGAAATATAACCTCCTGGGGGGGATGTTCCAATCCGGCCTGGGCCCCGATGCCCGATTGAAGTTTAAAAAGGCCTGAAAGATATGCCCATACAGATTTTAGTTGACCGGCGGCGCAAAATTTCATAGAATTGAAAAAACACTAAAGGAGATAATTTCAGGAGGAGAGGATGAAAAGAACTATCATCTATTTGCTGGTGCTGGCTTTACCCATCATGTTGCTTACCGGCTGCGGCGGCGGGCCTGAACCTGTTGAGGAAACACCGATGGAAATGCCCGAACCCGAGCCCGAACCCGAACCGGAGCCGGAACCCGAACCGGAGCCGGAACCCGAACCGGAACCGATCAGAATAAACGAATCGGATTTTCATATCGTTTATTTTGATTTTGATAAGTACAATCTGGTCGATTCGGCCAAAGAAGCCCTGGAGCACAATGCCGAGATTTTAAAGAACAATTCCAGTGTTCGGATCAAGATCGAAGGCCATTGCGATGAAAGAGGGACCGAGGAATATAACCTCTCGCTGGGCGAAAAACGAGCCGCCTCGGCCAAGGATTACCTGGTCCAGCTGGGCATCTCGGCCGGACGGATGGAAACCATCAGCTACGGTGAGACCATGCCGGCGGTGCAGGGCCATAATGAATCGGCCTGGGCCAAAAACCGGCGGGCCAAATTCAGAATAGTATCGCAATAGCGGTAGAGCGACATGCACATTAAGTACAGGACACCGGTCGCGGCGGCGATCCTGGCTCTCCTCGTGCTGGTGACGGGATGCGCCACCAAACGCGATGTAGCCATTGTCGATGAGAAGATAAATCGCCTCCGGGCCGAGCACAAACAAACCCAGGAAATGGTGGAGCGGCTCGACTCGCTATTGAACGTCGAAACCGAGGAGTCAATCAAGCTCCGGGCCGAAATAAGGAGCTCGCTGGGGACGATTATCGAACAGTCACAAATGAGCCAGAACAGCCTGGCGGAAATACAGACGCAACTGGCCAATCTGCCGCAGTCATCACCGGGGCGGCTTCTGCCGCCGATAACGCCTCCCGACAGCGCCGCCGACTCGACCGGACCCGTTATCGCCGGTATCAACTGCCAGGAATTGTACGATAATTCCTTTATTAATGTCCGCCGCGGCGAATACGATGAGGCCATTGCCGGATTTACCGATTACCTGGAATATTGCGGCTCGGGTGACCTGGCCGATAACTCGCGTTTCTGGATCGGCGAATCGTTTTATTCCATGGAGAAATATCATGAGGCCATCGGCGAATTCGAAAGGCTGACTCGCGATTTTCCCAACTCGGAAAAGTGCGCCAGTGCTATGTACAAAACGGCTCGCGCCTACGAGGAACTGGGACGCAAAGGCGACGCCGTGAATACCTTTAAGAAAGTCGTCGATGATTATCCCGGGACTCTGGAGGCCGAGCAGGCCAGGGAGAAATTGAACGAACTGGAATGACATCATGCCGCTTAAGGCACTCGAAATTAAAATGACCCCGACCGATCGATTACCCCGCGGTCGGGGTTTTTATCAACTGGAAGAGGAAACACTCTTTCTCCCGGTTGAATACACCGATGGGGATCGCCGCTATTTTTCATGCCTGGAATCATCACTGGTAACCATCCATCTGGATCGAACCGGAAGGCTCATTTTCATTGAACTCAATCTGCCGCGCCGCCGGTGGCGGATACGGCCCGACCTGATTGCTCCCGAAGCCGCTCGTCCGGCCGATATCCGGTTTTGCGACATTCGTTCGACCTTCGTTGACCCGACCGTTTTATGCGACCATCACGGCCGTCATCTGATGATTCGCTTCAATCGTGGTCCGGCCATACATAACTTCCGTATGGCGGACAATCTTATCGCCCAGGTGGATCGGCGCAACCTGTTGACCGCCTTGTGGG
>Ga0272444_10001703_pt1 | contig 20961 bp, 20 predicted proteins | sample SSMForm13_FD_201033 | JGI IMG/M metagenome (GOLD analysis project Ga0272444, IMG submission 201033) | Marine sediment archaeal communities from Little Sippewissett salt marsh, Falmouth, MA, United States - SSM-Form-13 | ecosystem: Environmental > Aquatic > Marine > Wetlands > Sediment ... | reverse complement strand
AGGAGCAGCAGGATCAGCAACAGCAACAGCAGCAGGATCAAGAGCAGGAGCAGCAGGAAGAGCAGCAACAACGACCGGAGCAGAAAGAGATCAGCGAAGACGAACTCGAGAGGATACTCTCTGCCATAGACGCGAGTGACAAGGAGACACAGGAGGAAATCGCCAGGCAGGCTTCCCGCACGCGCAGGGTGAGCGGCAAGGACTGGTGAGCAAAATGCTGAAACGAAGAAATACATTGCCGGCGTTCCGGGTGAAAGCGAAATCCCGCGCGATCCCGCTTGTGGCGCTTCTCGTCTTACTCGCGGGCGCGGCCCGGCTCCACGCGGCTGACTTCGGCGTGGAAGCCTCCGTGGACCGCAATGTCGTAACCCTGGGAAGGAGCATGCAGCTCACGATCACGGTATTCGGCGCTTCCGATGTGGCCCGTCCCGACCTCAGCGGCCTCAAGGGCTTCGAGGTATTGGGCACGTCGAGTTCGCAGAACATAAGCATGGTAAACCTCAAGGTCACCCGTTCCCTGAGCCTCGTCTATACGCTGGCCGCGATCGAAGAGGGCCAGTTTACGCTGGGGCCTTTCACGGTGCGGGCCGGCGACAATATCGGCGAAACCGAAGCTATAACGGTAAACGTCGTGGCCGGAACGGGCGGCGCCGCTCCCAGCCAGGGGCGCGGGCAGACCGCCGGGCAGCCGGCCCAGGACGGCGATGTCCGCGCTACTTCCATTGTCGACAAGAGGCGCGCTTACGTGGGCGAGCAGGTGACCTATACGCTCAGGTTCGCCTACAGGTTGAGAATGCTGCAGGGCATGGAGTTTATCCCGCCCGAGCACACGGGCTTCTGGTATGAAGACCTCGGAGATGCCGGTCCCGTAATAGAGGCTATCGACGGCAGGCAATACTATGTCGTTACCAAGAAACTCGCCTTCTTCCCCATATCGAGCGGTACCCATCGCATAGGGGAGTCGGGCATAAGGTATGTCGCGGAATCGAGTGACGCGATTTCACGCGAACCGTTCAGCATCTTCGGAAGGGATCCCTTCGGCCGGATGCGCGGGCAGGAGGGAGTTGCGATGGCCGATCCGGTGAGCATTGAGGTGCTGCCGCTTCCGGCCGTGGGAAGACCGGGTGATTTCAGCGGAGCGGTCGGCAATTTCGACGTCAGCGCGCGCGCGACCCGCAGTGAGGTGAAGGTCGGCGAGTCCATCACGCTCATAGTCAGAGTATCGGGGCGCGGGAATCTCAAGTCGGTCGCGGACCTTCCGGTTCCGGACGTTCCCGGTTTCAGGGTGTTCGCTCCCAAGTCCAAACAGACCGTGAACTCGGCCCAGGGCATCGTGGGCGGCGAGAAGCGTTTCGAATTCGTGCTCGTGGCCCAGGAGCAGGGCGCGTTCACCATAGACGGCATTGGCTTTACATACTTCGATACCGCCCTCGAGCAGTACACCACCGCGAAGGCGTCGCCCATCAGCATCACCGTGCTCCCCGGGGACGCGGTGGTTGCGACATCCGGCCGGCGGACTTCGGGCATCGATCTCGGGAGAACGGACATCCGGCACATAATGCGCCCGAAGAGGCTCGGCGATGACCTCAGTCTCGCGAGCGGACCGCAGGCGGCGGTTCTCTGGGTAATGCCGGTCGCCCTGGGCCTGGCCGGGTTGATAGTCAAGGTGCACCGTAAGCGGCAGGCGGCATGCGTCAAGGTCTCGGCTCGCCGCGCTTATAAGGACCTTATGGCCGGCGTGAAACAAGCGGGGGAAGCCGTCAAGAAGGGCGACGGGCGGGAGGAGGCCGCGGCCATTCTCTCCCGGTCGATAGCCAAGTACGTCGCCGTGCGCAGCGGCTGCCGGGAGAGCAGCGTCGACCCGGACTTCATAGAGTCTTTGAGCGCCCTCTCTTCCGAGACAAAGGCCCGGCTCCTGAGCCTTCTTGCCGCGCTGGACCAGATGAGATTCGCTCCGGCCGGCATTGGGGAGAGCGACATGGCAAGCCTGTTGGGCGAAGCCGAGAGCATTTTGGAGCAGGTTAACAGGGAGTGGAAGCTGTGAAATTCACCCTGATCCTACTCGTCGCGTACCTGGCAGCCTCGCCGGCCCTGGCGGCTTCGCCGGCCCTGGCGGGTGCCGGCCAGACTCCGGACTCGCTCTTCAGCCGCGGCTGCGACCTCTATGAAGCAGGAGAATTCACATCCGCCCTCGACGCCTTCGAGGCGGCAGGTCGCGGCGGCATCGAGAACGCGGCTCTCTACTTCAATCTCGGCAACACCTATTACCGGCTCGAATCCCAGGGAATGGCCGTCGCCAATTACCGTCGCGCCCGGATGCTGGATCCGCGCGACGACGATATCGAGGCCAACCTGGAGTTCGTGAGAACCATGGTGGGAACGAGGGACACGCTGGCCGCGCTCGGCGCCGAGAGCCCTGCAGATATCCCGCTCAGGTGGTTTTCGCCTGTGGAAATCCAGGCCGCGTTCTTTGTCGCTTACTTCCTGCTGGCGCTGGCCTTTTTGGGACTTCTGTTCTTGAGAGGCCGCTCGAGAAGGCTCATCTTCTATGGCCTGATCGCATTCGCGATTGTGGCCATTATCTCGCTCAGCCTCTCGACGTATGCGCAGTCGCGCTTTCTGGACTCGTCCGGCGCCGTGGTCACAGGCGAAGAGGTCGAGCTCAGGTCCGGTCCCGGGAACGCCTTCGAGCGCATCGCCACCCTCCGCGACGGCGTGGAGGTCACGCTCAAGTCGAGAAGCGCCATGTGGGTGGAAGTCGAGCTTCCCACCGGCGAGGTCGGCTGGCTCAGAGATACGGACATAGAAGCCATCTAGACCGGCCCCCGCAGAGCGGCCCCGCCATGTCGTCTTGGTTTCAAGCCCGCCGGCGTTTCTGCCGATAATCAAGTACTATGAGGTTGGGGCGTAGAACACCAAAACAAGACGATTTCCTGGGCGAGTTGAGCCTTCTCATCCGCTCGCGGTACGGGCTCATATGGGTTCAGACCGTTGAGAGAGAGCGGATGGAGAGCCTTCTCTATTATCTCGGGGATTCGCTTGACCTTCCGCTATTCACCTGGACCTTAAACGGCGGGCTCAGGCGATTCGACCTCGAGAAGCCCGTGTACCAGTCGGGAGACCCCAAGGCGGCCCTGGACCATGTTCTCTCATCCAAATTCGCCGCCCTCTACCACTTCGAGGGCCTGGAGCCATTCCTCAGAGACCCCGTTGTCGCGTCCAAGTTCGTCGACGCCGTGCGATGCTTCACCGAACGGAAGGGCGCGGTTATCGTAACCGGCAACAGTGTGCGCATACCCGACGCCGTAAAGTCCCATTCGGCCGTTGTGCCCTTCCCGACGCCGGGCCGCGAAGAGTTCGAGGAGCTCTTAGAGGACGTGCTGCGTGATCTCGCCACGAGAATGCAGCCGACGGTAGTGATGGCCGACGGGGACATGAACAGGCTGCTCAACAATCTCCAGGGTCTCACCCTTACGGAGGCCGAGAAAGTGCTCACCAAGGCCATCGTGGAGGACGGCCGCCTCACGGCCGACGACATCGGCCTGGTCGTCACCGAGAAGAAGGCTATCATCGAACGCGACGGCCTTCTCGAGTTTACACCCGTAGACCGCGGCATGCGCGACATCGCCGATCTCGTGAGTCTTAAGTCCTGGCTTGCCAAGCGAAAGAACATAATTACCGACCCCGAAGGCGCGGCTGAGGTGGGGCTCACATTTCCCAGGGGGATTCTGCTTCTGGGCGTGCCGGGCTCTGGCAAGAGCCTCTGCGCCAAGGCCGTGGCCATGGAGTGGGGCCTGCCGCTTCTCAAGATGGACCCTTCCCGGCTCTATAACAAGTATGTCGGCGAGAGCGAGAAGAACTTCCGGCGCGCCATGGAGACAGCCGAGAGACTGTCCCCGGTCGTTCTCTGGATCGATGAGATCGAAAAGGCCTTCGCCGGCGAGAAAGGCGAGGACGGGGGGGTGTCGCAACGCGTGCTGGGGATCTTCCTCTCCTGGCTCCAGGACAGGAAGGGCAATGTATTCGTAGCTGCCACCGCCAACGATATCAGCAAGCTTCCGCCCGAGCTCCTGAGAAAAGGACGCTTCGACGAGATCTTCTTCGTGGATCTGCCGGATGCGGAAACGAGAGGGGAGATCTTCCGAATACATCTTAACCTCAGGGGGCATGACGCTGCCGCCTTCGATCTTAAGGCCCTGGCCGCCGGCACCGAAGGCTTCACGGGCGCGGAGATAGAGCAGGCCGTGGTATCGGCGCTCTACACCGCTTTCTCCTGTGAGGCGCCGCTTTCGACGGAAGTGGTTCTCGAGGAAGCCCGAAAGACCACGCCGCTTTCAGTCCTCCGGGCGGAGTATATTTCCGGGCTGCGCGACTGGGCCAGGGAGCGCACGGTCCCGGCCCAGTAATTCAGACCCCCGCCACCCCCAGGATATCCAGCTCCGCCGCGCCCTCGCGCAGTTTGATGGCAGCCTTGTACTCGGCCGAATCGTAAAACTGCCGGATGTTGTCCAGGGCGGGAAACTCTACGACTGCAATCCTCCGCGTCTCCCGCTCGCCTTCGAGAGTCACGGTCTCGCCCCCTCGCGCGATGAACTTGCCGCCGAACTTCTGGATAATCGCCGGGGTCGCCGCGATGTAGTTCTTGTACCGTTCCGGGTCGGTGACGTTAATCCTGGCTATCATGTAAGCGGGCACCGGAAACCTCCTGTTCTACTTGTCTCTCTTGCTCTAATTCCCGGGACGCAGGTTCAGAAAGATCCCGGCATCCACCCAGTATATGTCACCGGGCCTGTCGGCGGTGAAGAAGAGATACTTGCCGTCGGGTGAAACCGAGGCGGTGCCGCCTCTCATCCCGAGCGGGATCTCGCGGGGCTCGGTCCACGAGCCGTCTTCTTCCCTGAAAGTGACCAGGAGGCTGCTCTGGCCGCCGCGTGTTCCGCCCATCTCGCTGAAGATGAGATACGACCCGTCGGGCGCTATGAAAGGATAGACCTGTTGGGCATCGTCCGTATCGACCGGCGGGCCCAACGGCTCATAGTCGGAGAACTCTCCGTCCTCGAAGCGCGACATCGCTATGCCCCTGTGGGCTACCCCGCTTGTGTACAGGGTCCCGTCGTCGGTAAACGATATGTACATGGCGCCCCCCGGGTTGAAAGGAGGTCCCAGATGCGTCGCTTCTCCCCATCCGTCTGCAGTCCTCTCTGCGAAGAACATGTCCAGGTCCGGCCTTTCCTTATCCGGCACAACGTGGAAACCCATGAAGAATATCCTCTGCCCGTCCGGGTGGACCCGGGCCTCGAAGTGCTCGTCGGCGTAAGGCAGGGCCTTCACCGGCTCAGACCAGGACCCGTCCTTTTCCCTCGTTACCATAACCGACTTTATGCGATACTGCCCGACGCCTCTGCTGAAGTAGAACTCCCTGCCGTCCGGCGAGAAGGAAGGGGCGAACTCATGTTCGTCAGACGAGACCAGGCCGGGCGCAAACACCTCGGGCGTCATGCCCGGGGGGCTCTGGCCAAGATAGGGGTTCATAGGGGCGTCGTCCGTCCCGGCGCATGACAGCAAGGTGAGGATGAGAATCGATACGACAGTGACGGGGACTCTGGACATGGTCCACCTCCCGGGAGGTAAGGGTGACTGCAAGCCAGGGGTTTGTTGCTACCCCTGCACTCTATCAGCGAAGCGCCCGGGCCTCAATGTGAATTCTCCGTCGCGCCATGCCAGTCCTCTCAGTCCCTCGGACTCCGGTCCACCTGGCCCTGCCGGTAATGGCCTATTATCGCGACCGGACTTCCGGAGGCGTCGGTCTCGATCTCCAGTTTAAAATAGTCTATTTCCTCAAACATGAAAGTCGTCTCGTTCATGGGCAGCATTCTCACTTTGGGCCCCTGGCCTCTCTGATAGTAAAGAGCGCCGTTTTCGAACGTGACCACGCGCGGGCCATACTGGCCGGCGTATTTGAGCATCGTTTCCCGGTCGAGCTCGACCGGGTTGGACATGGCCTCCAGCCTCCCGATATCCCAAGCGAGCCCGAAGTCCATCTCGTCGCCTTCGGCCTTCTCGGCGAGCGTCTTGAGGGCGAGAAGATGCGCCGCGTCCAGCGCCTCGCCTTCAGGCACCTGGATGTGGGGCTCGATTCCCGTTCCCTCCCAGTTGGTGCCGGTTACCGGATTCACGGCCCGGCCGAAGGGCATGCTTGTACTCATCTTGAGGTCGGGCCAGACGATGACCTGGATAGGGTGCGCCCCGCCCCCGGTGGTCTCCCCGATTATGGTGGCGCGCTCGAGGTTTTTCATGTTGTAAGTGAACTCCTCGGCGGCCGAAAAAGTGTAATGGCTCGTGAGTATATACAGATCGGTATCCACCATCCTGGGCCCCTGGACATAAGAATGGCTCCAGAACTGCTTCATGGAGTCGTCTGTCCTGATATAAAAACTGTTAAGATGCACGGGCTCGTCAAAGAAGTAACTCGAGATGAGCTGAATCATACTTGGGCTTCCGCCGCCGTTTCGCCGGAGGTCGATTATGATGGCATCGCTGTAGGCCAGGAAGTTCATGGCCGCAATCGCCGTGGCTCCGGCCATGCCGGCGTCATTAAATCCTCGCAGGTCTAGGTAACCCACATTGCCGGCCAGGCGCTCGAGCTTATAGAAGCCGAAGTTATTCGAGGCCAGCCTGTCGAAAATCTCCTGCTCCTCTTCCTCGGTCAACGTATCGGATGTGGCGAAACGGCTTTCGTCCCGCAGGTAGTCGATATGGAGATGCCTGTCACTGGCTATCTCGTACATGTCGTCATTGAGCAGCCCGGCGAACTCGTCATAGGTTGTGGCGTCCTTGTAGTCGCCTTTCTTGAGGTTCCTTTTCAGGGTCTTTTCCGTCTTCTTGGCGACGTCCGGGAAGACGTAGATGTCACTCAAGGCCTTCGAGAGGCTGTCTATGACGGCAGCCTTGGTGGCTTCATCAATGGCCGGCGTTCCGCCTCGCCTGATCATGGTTTTCTGCTGGGCATCGGCGGTCGGCGCCGCGAGTGTGGTAGCGGCGCATATGGCCGCAACGAAGAGAAGGGCGATACACCATCTCTCACATACGTTACGCATTTGCGAACCTCCTTTTTTGCCGGGCCCCGGCGGCCCGGCTCCAGAAGCCTAATTCAGGTCCCTCATGGGCTCAACCTGTTTAATGGAGCGTCCCGGAGTTTGTTCCTGAAAAAGTGAAAAAATATAGTAAGTATTTACCTAATTTTTGACATGGCGTCAAGGGGTATACGCACAATGCAATTGCCTTACACATGTAAGGCCGTATATGCTTTCAACATGAGAAACTGCTTCATCTGCGAGGGCAGCGTCCCCGAGCAATACTGTGTCGTGGACGGGCACGCTTATCTTAAGTGCCCGGCCTGCGGCCTCATCTACGTGGACAGCGTAGATGACTGGGATGTTCTCTATCGTGCGTACGACGGTGGATTCTGGAAGTCCCTGCGACGGGGCCTGGTGCTGCCTTTCAGGAGGTTCCGGCACTGCCGCGACTTCGGTAAATCGATGGAAAGGGCCCGGGGAATCGTCGAGTTCATCCGCCGCCTCGGTATAGACGAATCCGCGGGAATCGAATTCCTCGACATCGGGTGCAACAAGGGCTTCCTGCTCGCGGCCGCCATCGAGCAGTCCTGGGACGTATACGGCGTGGAAGTGGTGCCGGAGTTGCTCGTTCCATTCAGGCGCGAGTACCCGCGGTATGCAGATCGGGTTATCGCGGGGAAGCTGGCTGATGCCCGGAGCGTCCTCGAGAAGGTGAAGTTCGACGTGATTACGGCGATCGACGTGCTGGAGCACTTCGAGGACCCGGCGGAGATCATGGGGATGATACACTCCATGCTGAAGCCCGGCGGAGTATTCGTCATCCAGACTCCGGACACGGCCTCGGCGCCGGCCCCGGGGGATGCCCCGCGCTGGGGCGCGCTCAAGCCTCTCGAGCATCTGCAGCTTTTCAATAGCGCCAACCTTGCCCTCGCCGCCCGCCGGGCCGGCTTCGAGGAACCGGACCTCTGCCCGCCGTTTGAGGAGGCCGACGGGAACCTGGTGGCTGTCCTGAGGAGGGCCGGATGAGCGCGGAGGCGAGGGTATGAAGCGGAACATAGAGGTCAAAGCCAGAGCGCAGGACCTCGAGGCCCTCGAGAAGCGGGTGAGGCAACTTGCCGACAGCGGGCCCGCCGTGCTCCGCCAGGACGACACTTTCCTTGCGAGCCCGGCCGGGCGGCTGAAACTGAGGAAGCTTTCGGATACTGAGGGGGAGCTCATATACTATGAGCGGCCGGACACCTCGATGCCGACAGAATCCAGATACGCCATCGCCCGAACCCCGGCTCCGGGAGATCTCCTCGACGTTCTCTCCAGGTCTGTGGGTGTGGTCGGGGTGGTACGGAAGGAGCGGTCGCTCTATCTCATAGGGCAGACGCGGGTGCATCTTGACCGCGTCGAAGGGCTGGGCGACTTTGTGGAATTGGAGGTTGTTCTGCTGCCCGGCCAGGACGCCGAGGATGGCGTCCGGATCGCGCGGGAACTCATGACGAAGCTCGCGATACCCGAGAACGCGCTGGTAGAGAAAGCGTATGTCGATTTGCTGTAACGGCTAACATGCAGCAATTCTGAATGGCGAGGGCCCCCCGAACAACGAAGGTGTGAAATGCCGAAGAAAGTGAACATTGAAGGCTGCTTCAGTAAGTTTGAAGACACTTATTCGCCCAAGATAGTGGGAGATCTCAACGGGCAGCATGTGAGGCTCGTGCGGCTCTCCGGCGACAAGGTGCCCTGGCACATCCATGAGAATGAGGATGAAATGTTCTACGTTCTGGATGGAGCGCTCGATGTCATGGAGAGGGAAGAGACGGTGACTTTGAATGCCGGCGAGTTCTGTATCGTTCCCAGGGGCATAGAGCATCGCGTCCTTCCACATGGGCATGTCAAACTCATGCTGTTCGAACCGGCGGGTATCGCGCATACCGGGAAAGTGCGGTCCGAAATCACCAGGGACGAGTACGACCGGCTAGAACTCTGACGGCGCAGCCAGGCGGAGGTAGTGTTGCCCATGGGAATAGCTTACGAATCCACATTTGAGCCCTCGAAAGACCTCCTCAAGATTCTCGAGGACGGCCTGGAAAGGCACAATGAGTCTGTTGTCGGGAAGTCGACCTTTGTCCCGGTGGCCTCGTTTGCCCGGGATGACTCGCAGGAAATAATCGGGGGACTCTCCGGCCGGCTCTTCTGGGACTGGCTCTGCATCGAGCAGCTCTGGGTAGCGGAGGGCGAGAGGGGCAAGGGAATCGGCAAACACCTCGTCCTGGAAGCAGAGCGAATGGCTCTCGAGAGGGGCGTCAGGAGAAGCTATCTCATAACGATGAGCTTCCAGGCCCTGGATTTCTACCTGGACCTGGGGTATTCGGTTTACGGCGAGCTCGGGGACCGGCCCGCGGGCCATACGACATACTATCTGAGAAAGAACCTGTGAGCGCGGCCCCTTCCTGCTCAACCCACTTGAAAGCGCCGGGGCTTTCTGATAAGCTTGAATTGAGAGCATTTTGTGGGCAGCGTGCGAGGGGCAGTACCTTGATTGCCGGCACTCTGACCGGTAGAGCATGGGAGGACTGAGTCATGAGCAAGAGATCCATCTGGCCGCTTGTTTACATGGCCGGGTTGCTCCTCGTGGTCGGAGTCCTTGGTTTCTCCGGGCCGCAAGGCAGCTCGGACGCCGGCGGGGAAGCCATATTTGCCGCCGCCGATACCATCCCCGACCTGGTCGGGACCTGGGTCGGGACCTGGGAGGATACAATCTACGTGGGGGCAGGAGGGTCGATGACCTGGCAGATCAGCCGGGACGGTTCGGACCTGACCGCGTCGGGTACGATTGACTTTTCCTACTTCGGCCTGGGGCTCCTGCCCGGAACGGCCGAAGGCACTGTCACTTCCGCTTTCGCCGACAACAGTCTGGACTTCACTTTCCAGGCGGCGAGTATCGGGAGCGGTGAGGGCACCGTCACCGGCAGTTCGGGCTCCGGGACGGGGACCGTGACGCCTCCGCTGGACTTCGGCGACTTCACTTTTGAAGGAAGCGTCGGTGAAGATGTCATCAGCGGCACTTTTGATTTCACATCGCCCACGGGCGGCGCGGGTCGCGCCAGCCTCACCAGGCAGGTTGCGACCGAGCCATCCACCTGGGGCGACATCAAGGCGCTTTACCGTGACGGCTCCGACTAGACCTGGCGCGGTGGTGATTTGACGGCGCGGCGCCGGGGCTTCGGAATCCGCCTTGCCTCGGCATGTTTCGACTTCGCATTCGGCATTGCAGTCGCCTTACTTCTGACCGGCACGACCGGCCGGTGGTTCGCCGGGCGAGCCGCCATCATGCTCTCCGTTGGATCTCCCGATACCTTCTGGCGCGGTCCCATCCCCATGGTCCTGGGCGTACTGGGTAACTTCGTCTACGGCCTGCCGTTTGCCCTGCTGCTTGCGCTCCTGGGCGAGGTCTTCTTCGGCGCCGGTCCGGGGAAATGGCTTTTCGGAATGCGGGTCGCGGCTATCGGCGGCACTCCCGCGCCGGCCCGGAAGCGGCTCATGCGGTGGACTCTCAAATGTGCCGGCTTCTGGATAATGGTGCTTGCCCTGGTTCTGGGAAGCACCTGCCTTGCCGCGCTGGCCCTCGGAGCCGCAGTCGTGGCGCTGGCGGGTCTGGGCCTCGCCATCGGCTCCGGTCGCCAGGCGCTGCATGACCGGCTTTCGGGCACCGCGGTCTTTTCTTCTGACGAGCCCGTCGGGCCGGAGTCCTGATTACCGATACATGCTTGCTCCTCGGGTATGCTGCGGATCTCCCGGATATACGCCCTGTCTCCCGTAGAAAACATCCCAAATGTGTTGCATATTGGCACGGTTGTTCCAGTGTGATACGCACACTTGGCTCGCGGCATCCTCGATTTCAGTGGCTCCAGCTCGTATCTCCATAAATTACAACAAGTTAGAATGGCATTCCCCATTACAGCATTTGGCACAAATCATGCCTTATAAGCATGTGTGGCGCAGTGACGCGGACAGGAGAGGCTCTCTCTTGTTGATGATATTGACCGAGAAGTCGGGAATTTATGGTTTCGGTTTTACCGAAAGGAGGTAAACCATGCCAGGCTTTGATGGAACAGGTCCTAGAGGACAGGGTCCGAGAACGGGCGGTGGTTTTGGTTTCTGCGGCCCTGGTTCAGGCCCCGCGCCGGCAGGATACGCATCTGGAGTAGTGTATGGAGTTGGACGCGGAGGAATCCCGTGGGGTGGAGGTCGCGGTCGCGCATTCGGCGGTGGCCGCGGTAGGTGGTGGGGAGCGAGATTCCCCTATGCAGCTCCTCAATATGGAGCTAATGCGCCCTACGCGGCGCCGACGCCTGCCGACGAGAGAGCTTTCCTCGAAGACGAGCTCGCATACCTGGAGCAGCAATTAGCTGCCGTCAAGAATCGGCTGACGGAGATCGGAACGGAACCGGCTGAGAAGTGACCGGATAGCAAACCGGCCTCAGCCAGGAGGTACAGAAATGCCTGGGTTCGATGGAACCGGTCCAGGGGGACGGGGTCCCATGACCGGTAGAGGCATGGGCTATTGCGCGGTGCCCGTGGGCGACATCGCCTCGGTGCGCGCCGCTGTTTCCCCTCAAGCAACTCCCTACTATCCCGTAAGGGCCATTCCCCCGAGGGCCGTGCCGTACGCGGGCCTGAGGAACGCTTACGCTCGTTTCGCCGGATGTCTGCGTTTCGGCTGCGGCCGCGGTTTCGGCCGGCGAGGAGGCCGCGGCAGGCGGTGGTAGCCTGGAGCGGGTGAGACGGATAAGGAGGAACTGAGATGCCCGGAGGAGACAGAACCGGTCCGCGGGGCGAAGGCCCCTTTACGGGCCGGCGCGGAGGCGGTATGGGACGTGGCGGAGGACGAGCCGCGGGCGGTCCCGGCGGCAACTGCATATGCCCGAAGTGCAGAAACAGGGTGCAGCATGCGCCCGGGAGTCCGTGTTCACAGACGCTATGTCCGCAGTGTGGCACCCGTTTGGTTAGAGAATAGGCAATACAGATAGAGGCGATGGAGGGGTATGGGCCGGTCCATGCGCCGTTTGGCGTAAGGGGCCGGTAAGCGTCTAGCCACAAGTTGAGTAGCATCAGAAGGAGTCGAGCATGAGGATAGGGGTGTACGTTTGTCATTGTGGAGGCAACATATCTGAGGTTGTTGACGTCGGTGAAGTTGCATCGTTCGCAGAGCAGCAATCGGATGTCGTCCTGGTGCGTGACTATTCCCACATGTGCTCCGAGGTCGGTCAGAAGCTCATACTCGATGATATACGTGACAACGGTCTGGACAGAGTCGTGGTCGCCGCCTGCTCGCCTCAGTTTCACGAAAAGACCTTCATGAGTACGGTCGAGAAGGCCGGCCTGTCCCCGTATGTTCTGGAGATAGCGAACATTCGCGAACAATGCGCGTGGCCCCACTTCGACCTGCCCGACGTCGCCACCGAAAAGGCCAAAGGCCTTGTCGCGATGTCCATAGTGAAAGCAAGGCTGGACGAGGCCCTGGCAAAAAGGACTATGCCCATCGGCAAGCGAGTCCTGGTCGTGGGAGGCGGCATTGCCGGGATTCAGGCGGCACTGGACCTTGGCGATGCCGGATTCAAGGTATACCTGGTTGAGAAGGAACCGACCATAGGCGGCAAGATGGCCAAACTCTCCAGGACCTTTCCGACCGAGGACTGCGCAGCATGCATACTCTCGCCTAAGATGGCCGACGTCCCTTCCAATCCCAACATAGAGCTCCTCACCTTCACGGAGATAGAGGACATAACGGGCTATCTCGGCAATTACGAGGTCGCGATCGTCAAGAAGCCCAGGTTCGTGGACCCGGCGAAGTGCACGGCATGTAATAAGTGCTCGGAGGTCTGCCCTGTCACGGTGCCCGATGAGTACGAAGAAGGGCTCACCTCGAGAAAGGCGATATACCTGGCCTCTCCCATAGCGGTGCCCCACTCCTATATCCTCGACTATGAGGCCTGCCTGGGACTTTTCCCTCTGGCATGCGAGAGGTGCTCTGAGGCCTGTGAGCCCGGAGCAATAAACTATGATCAGAAAGCGGAGAGGGAGACCCTTACTGTCGATACCATTATCGTTGCCACCGGTTACGATACTTTCGATGCCAGGAAGAAAAAGGTTTACGGCATCGGGCACTCGAACAATGTGATAACGGCGCTGGACATGGAGCGTCTGATCGTCCATGGCGCCGAGGGTAAACCCATACGGCCCATGGGCAGAAGGATCGCGTTCATCCAGTGCGTGGGCTCAAGAGACGAACAGGTCGGGAATGAGCACTGCTCCAGGATATGCTGCATGTATGCCACCAAGCTCTCACAGCTGCTCAAGCGCTCGGATCCCAAGCGGGACGTCTACGTGTTCTACACCGACCTCAGGGCCTACGGTAAGGGCTTTGAAGAATACTACAAGAGAGCGCAAAGGACGGGAGTGAAGTTCGTGAGGGGGCGGGTCGCTGAGGTCAACGGGAACTCCAACGGCCAGAAGGTGACTCTGAAGGTCGAGGATACCCTTACGCGCCAGATCATCGAGACTGAGTTCGACCTGGTGGTCCTCTCGGTCGGCCTCCAGCCGAGCGAGGGGAGCAAGCGAATCGCCGGGATTCTGAAGCTCGGAGAGAGCCCTGACGGTTTTCTCCAGGAAGCCCATCCCAAGTTCAGGCCTGTCGACACGCTTACCGACGGCGTTTTCATCTGCGGATGCGCGCAGGGGCCCAAAGACATACCCGACACCGTGGCTCAGGCCAGCGCGGCTTCTTCCAGGGCGATCAGGCTCATGAACAGGGGACAATACGACATAGCTCCGGTCATAGCGTTTGTCCATGAGGACCTTTGTGACGGCTGCGGTATATGTGTTGAGCACTGTCCCGTGGGCGCTCTCCTGCCCTCGCAGATCGTCTCCGTCAATGAGGCGGTCTGTTCCGGATGCGGGAGCTGCATCGCATCATGTCCTACCGGGGCCCTGGACCTGCACTGTTATACCAATGACCAGCTCCTGGAGCAGATACGCGCGGCGCTGGCCGGCAAGAGAGAAGGCGAAGCCAGGATTCTGGTCTTCGCCGACGACCAGACCACATACAGGCTGGCCGACAATGTGGGGACCAGCAAGCTCTCCTACTCACCGGATATCCGCATATTCCGGGTGCCGAGCGGCAGCAGAATCCCTCCGAGACTCATGCTTGAAGCCTTCGAGCTTGGCGCGGACGGGATATTCATCGGCGAGAGCGAGGAGAAGTCATCTCCATATCCCCATAGCGTGTCGGCGATCAAGGAGAATGTTTCCCTGGTTAGAGAGGTCTTGAAGGAACGGAACATTGAGCCCGAGAGAGTGCGATACTTCGAGTTCGTTACCGTGATGCTGGGGGCGTTTGTGAACCAGATGAACGCCCTGGCTGAATTTGCCCGGACGTCGGGCCCCATACCCGATGAAGATAGGAAAGTATTGGTGGAGCATCTGGCCAACCGTAGACATCAGGAGGCAGTATGACCGAGAAGCTCGTGATTTCCTCGGAAAACGAGGAGTTCCTGGCGAAGATAAGCGAAATGAGCGGCCAGGTGATAACAATGTGTGACCAGTGCGGAACGTGTTCAGGGAGTTGTCCCATGGTCGACGAGATGGACATAACTCCATCCCAGATGATGAGGATGGTTCAGCTCGGACAGAGCGAGGTCCTGGACACTAACGCCATGTGGTACTGTGCGTCCTGTTTCACCTGTACGGTGCGATGCCCCCGCGGTCTTGACCTTTCGAAGGTGGCTGAAGCATTGAGGCAGGTGCCCCTCAGACGGGCGAAAGACTACATCAGGATTAACGATATCCCCAAGGATGAGCTGGCCCGGCTTCCACAAATCGCTTTGGTGGCCGGCATGAGGAAATTCACCGGGTAGGAGGATTGAAATGAGCACCGATATTCACAGACTGCCTTACTATCCCGGATGCACTTTGAAGACGAGGGCCAGCAACTTCGAAGTATCGGCAATGGCCTGTGCGAGGGCGCTGGGGATGGAGTTGGTGGAGCTTCCCAACTGGACCTGCTGCGGGACTGTTTTCTCGCTGACGAGCGACGACCTGATTCATCACGTCGGCCCCATAAGAAATCTCATACGCGTTGAGGAGATGAATCGCGACGGCTTGCTGGACGGCGAAAACCGGCTGGTTACGCTTTGCTCGATGTGTTTTAGCACCCTCAAGAGGGCGAATCTGCGCATGAGGGAAAATCCGGAAGATCTGAAGACGATCAACAATTTCATGGACACCGAAGATGACTACGCCGGGAATGTCGAGGTTGTCCACTTCCTGGAGTTGCTGCGAGACATGGGAACCGGTGCGATAGGTGAGAGGGTGCAAAACCCGCTGACCGGCCTGAGGGTTGCGCCCTATTATGGTTGCATGCTGCTGAGGCCCACGGAGGTGGGCATTGACGACCCCGAGGAGCCGACTGTTCAGAGTGACATCTTAGGCGCTCTGGGCGCAGAGGTTGTCTACAACAACTTCATGAAAGTGTGCTGCGGCAGCTACCAGGCGATGCATGACACCTATGCCGTAGGCGGCCTGGTGTATGACATCCTGAGCCATGCCCAGGCGGACGGAGCCCAGGCCATAGCCACTTCATGCCCCCTGTGCGCCCATAACCTGGACAGCGGGCAGAAAGAAGTCAAAGAGCGCTACCCGGACTTCGAAGAGATCCCTGTTTTCTATTTCACTGAATTGATGGCGCTGGCTTTCGGGTTGGACACAGGCTTCTTCGGGTCCGCTCATCGTCATGTGCCTGCTGAGCACCTGCTGAAGGAGAGTCAGCTTTTGCCCCTCTGACAGCGCGGCCTCCGGGATGCCCGGGGCCACTTCGTGGGATTCTAAAACGGGGCCCTGGCGCCGACTTCTTGACTGGCGGCCGCTGCCGTGGTATACTGCAATCAGACTGTAAGTGCTGCGATCAGCGCCCGCACTCAGGTGGGCGATTGGCGATAGGTTCATTGGCCCTTTCCCACAAGGGGGTAGCGTTATGAGACTCAAGGCAGGGGTTCTAAGGCTGAGCGTGTTCGCTGTAACCGTCTCAGTTTTCCTGGTGGCTGGGGCGGCCTGGTCGGCGCCCGGTCCGGCCGTAGACCAGAATAAGCTCTTCTGGTCGGCTCCGGGCCAGCAATACACCATGCACTTCAACGATCTGAACGGGAATCTCGTTCATGATCCGCTTGAACCTATCCTCCCGGGGGGCGACCCGGTGCATAACACAATGAGGACTGATCTCTCGTGCTGGATGGCGAGCACTTCGAACCTGCTGGTCTACCAGGGTTTTGCCAATCCCTATATGAACTGGCTTGTCGCCGGGATTCCTCCAGATCCGAATTTCAGCGTGTGGGGACTACCGTACTGGGCGGCTGGTCCTGGAGCCAGAACCGTTGATGACGGCGGCTGGCAGGACTGGGGCCTCTCTCATGCCGGTGTCCCATTCCTGGTGCCCATCAGAACGATCCCGGAGTTCGGCGGCAACTGGTTCGACGGCGCGGGCAATGCCGTCAATCCCATCACCTGGTGCAAGGCGAGACTGGACAGCGAATGCGTTCCGGTGGGGCTCACCTGCTGGTTCCAGCCGTCGGACGGCACGACCCCGGTAGCCCCGTACGAAGCAGCACCGGGTCCTTACAACCTTCAAAGCGCATTCGGTTACCATGCCATAACGCTCTGGGACATCGATACGGCCAATCTCATTCTCACTATAACCGACTCCGACGACATCGGCGTGCTCGGCGGGCCGCCCGCGGGAGTGGGGCCAAGGACGGTTCCGTACGTGTGGAACGGCATGAAGTGGGCTATCACGCCGCTCTACCCGGGCATAAATGCTGAGATCAATTACGCGGTGGCGATTGCGGGGGGCGGACCGACGGCCACGGAGGCCACGACCTGGGGCAGGATAAAGGGGATGTACAGATAGCGGGTCGCCAGGCAATGCATAGTGAGAGAGCCTGAGAATTCAGGCTGCCCGTGTCGCCGCCGGCAGTCCGGATTCTATTTCGAGAGGATGGCCACGGTCTCCTCGACCTCTTCCCGGGTTACGGTCTTGCGGAGCTCCTCCATGTCGCACATGACTTCCTGGAAGCGTACGCCCTCGGCGGCGCTTATCCACTCGAGCTGAAGCCTCTCTGCCCTTATGCCGAGTTTCTCGAGCTTCCGCTTGAGCTTCTCGATGCGCTTGGCCGTCCAGTGATTGGCGTCGATGTAATGGCAGTCCCCGAAGTGGCAGCCGGAGACCAGCACCACGGGCGCGCCTTTCCTGAAGGCGTGGAGGACGAACTCGGAGTCCACGCGCCCCGAGCACATGGTCCTTATGAGCCGCGGAGTGGTGGGGTACTGCAGCCTCGAGATCCCCGCGAAGTCGGCGCCCGCGTAGGAGCACCAGTTGCAGGCGAATACCACGACCTTATCCATGGGGTTCTCGGCCAGAATGGAGTCCACCTGGGCGATTATCTGCTCGTCGGTGTAATGTCTCATCACGATGGCGTCGGCCGGGCACTCGGCGCCGCACGTGCCGCAGCCCGAGCATGCGGCTTCGATGACGCGGGCCGGAGTCTTGGCCTTTGTGTCGACGTATATGGCGTTATACGGGCAGACCTTGGCGCAGATGCCGCATGAGGTGCACTTCTCATCTATGACTCTCGAAGTGATGGCCTCGACGGCGATCTCGCCCTTCTGCATGAGCGCGCCGGCCCTCGCGACCGCGCCCGATGCCTGCGTCACCGAGTCCTTGATGTCCTTGGGCGCCTCGCATGTGCCGGCGAAGAAGATGCCGCGCGTCGGAGCGTCCACGGGCTCGAGCTTGGGATGGGCCTCCAGGAGGAAACCGTCGGCCGTCTTGGAGAGGTTGAGCATCTCCCGCACCTTATCGAAGTCCTTGTGCGGCTCGAAACCCACCGACAGCACGACCATTTCGTAATTGTGCACCCGCACTTCGCCCGTCTCTATGTCCTCGACATAGAGGTCCAGGGAGCCGTCGTCACGCTGCCTTATCTCGCCGGGGAGCGCGCGGATGTATCTCACCCCATGGCCTCTGCTCTTCTTGTATAAGTCCTCGAATCCCTTGCCGAAGGCGCGTATGTCTATGTAATGCACACCCACCTCCATCTCGGGGTAATGCTCCTTAAGGAGGATGGTGTCTTTTACCGTGTTCATGCAGCAGATATTGCTGCAATAGGGGTGGCCGCGCTTTTCCATGCGCGAGCCCACGCATTGGACGAATCCGACGCTCCGGGGCTTCTCGCCGCTGTCCAGCCTCGCCATGTGGCCCTGCGTGGGGCCGCCGGCGTTGATGAGGCGCTCGAACTCCATGCTGGTAATCACGTTGGGGTATCTGGTGTAGCCGTACTCGCTCATGCCGGTGGCGTCGTAAACCGACATGCCGATGGCGACGATGATGGTGCCGACATCGAGCTCTATTTCCTTATCTTCCATGTCATAGTCGATGCAGTCTTTCTCACATGCTTCGCTGCACTTCTCGCAGGCAAGCGGCATATTGCCGAGACAGGCGTCCACGTCCAGTACGAAAGCGGGAGGGACGGCCTGCGGGAAGGGCTGGTAAATGGCCTTCCTCGTCTTAAGCCCGATTTCGAACTCATCCGGCCTTATCTGCGGGCACACTTCGGTGCAGTCTCCGCAGGCAGTGCATTCTTTTTCATCCACGTAGCGCGCCTTGCGGAGCACCCTCACCTTGAAGTTGCCCACGTAGCCCTTGACCTCTTTGACCTCGCTGTAGGCCAGGAGTTCGATCAGAGGATGTCGACCGACATCCGTCATCTTAGGACCCAAAATTCATATGGAGCAGTCCATTGTGGGATACGTCTTGTCGATCTGCGCCATGATGCCGCCAAGGGACGGCTCTTTCTCAACCAGATAAACGGGAAAACCGTTCTCGGCCAGATCGAGGGCCGCCTGAATGCCGGCCACGCCGCCGCCCACAACCAGGGCCGCCTTCTTGACCGGGACCACGGTCTCGGTCTGGGGCTCCAGCCGCATTGCGCGCGCCACGCCCATCCCTACCAGGTCCTTGGCCTTCTCTGTCGCCCCCTCCTTATCATGCAGGTGGACCCAGGAGCATTGCTCCCTGATGTTGGCCATCTCCATGAGGTAGGGGTTTAAGCCGGCCTCGACCATGGTCTTTCTGAACGTGGGCTCATGCAGCCTCGGCGTACACGACGCGATGACTATCCGGTCGAGATTGTTCTCGGCGATAGCCTTCTTGATCTCCTCCTGGCCCGGGTCCGAGCACGTGTAGAGGTTGGCCGTCGAGAACACCACGCCCTCGAGGGTGGAGGCGTACTCGGCAACCGCCGCGCAGTCGACCGAGGCCGCGATATTCATCCCGCAATGACATATGAAAACACCTATTCTCGCTTCCAGTACTCTCTCACCTCCTTTCATTTATGAACGCAAGAATGTTCCTGGTCTCTATCCTGGGCTTGACCTCGCCCATGACCATCTCGGCACATGCAAGATGGATTCTGCACTTGTCGCATGATGTAAGCATCACTTCCGCGCCGGTTTTCTCAGCCTCGGCCAGGAGGCTCAACTGGAGCTTCTTGGAGAGATGGTCGCAGTTGATCCACAGATTGCTGCCGCAGCAGGGCGACGCGTCGCGCGCGAATTCCATCTCCCTGACTTTGACGTCCGGAACGAGCCCGAGCAAAGCCCTCGGCTCATCGTAGAGGCCCGAGAACCTGCCCATGCGGCACGGGTCGTGCAGGGCGACTACGTTGCCGGCGGCGCCCCTTAGACTCCCCGGAGTTTCTGCGGTGCTCTTCCCTGCGGGCCTGGCGCTTTCGAGGCCGTACTCCTTCCGGTCACCCTTGGTTTCGGGCTCACCGTTGTCCGCCACGTAGTCCCGCCCGCTGCTCTGTCGGCCGCGCCGCTCGCCATACCAGGCTTCATCCTGAGCGCCCGCGCCTGTCCCTGCGGCCCGGCTCACTCCTCGAGTCCCGATGCCGGTGAGATTAGCCGAAAGAAACGCCACGGTGTTTACGATTTCCACCTCGCGGTTCCCGAAGAACTCCCCGTATTTGGTGGAAAGCGTGTGGAAGCCCTCGGGGCATGAGACGAAGACGCGCCTGGCGCCCACCCTTTCGAGGGCCGCGGCATTGAGGCGCGCGAGGCCGGAGAAGAGGTCGCGGTCGCCCGACCAGAGGGCGTCGTGCCCGCAGCAGACTTCATCGGCCAGGACGGCGGGTTTCACCCCGGCGTCCCGGAGGAGCTCGAGCGCGGCCGTGTGCGTGCCCACCATATTGAGATCGAAGTGATCGAATATGACGTCGAAGTAGGGGGCGCATCCCACGAAGTAGACATCTTCCGCGATACGGGTGTCGTTATCGGGCTCAAGCACTTCCACCCAGTCCGGGACCCAGCTGGTTCTCTTCTGCCCCTGCGGGAACCTGGCCATGATGCCCATCATCTCGCGTATGACGCCGCCGTGGGTGTGCTGGGGGAGGAGATGCTTCTCGAGAGCGGACTCCCTGAGGCCTCTTATGAACTCGGGGTAGTCCACGTCCGATGGGCAGCGCACCTTGCAGATCCCGCATGTGAGGCAACGCCATATCTCCTGGAGCACGGGGTCGCGGCCGTCCAGGACGGCATGCTGCACCACGGCGCGCGGCGAGTAGATCTCGCCGGCTATGCCTATGGGGCAGCTCCCCGTGCACTTAGAACAGTCGACACACATGTAAGCGCGGGTGTCGAGAGCCAAGTCCTTAAGGTTTTTTCCCGACGGGGCTTTGTCCAAGCTCTTTTACCCTTTCTACGAAATCGCGTATGGAGTTTGCGAACTTCTCGCCTTCGGCTGCCGACACCCATTCGAGATGGAGCCTGTCGGGCTCGATCCCCAGCA
>Ga0272444_10001700_pt1 | contig 20975 bp, 22 predicted proteins | sample SSMForm13_FD_201033 | JGI IMG/M metagenome (GOLD analysis project Ga0272444, IMG submission 201033) | Marine sediment archaeal communities from Little Sippewissett salt marsh, Falmouth, MA, United States - SSM-Form-13 | ecosystem: Environmental > Aquatic > Marine > Wetlands > Sediment ... | reverse complement strand
TTTAAGGATGCCGTTAAACAGTCGCATGCTTCAGCAGCAATCCGAGGCAAAAACGCTGATAGCGACGGTCAGCGTGGATCAGGAACGGATTGCTCAATTCGAAAAGGTAGGTGCTCAGGTCCTTTGCTTGGAGGCTGAGCATGGACAGGTGTCACTGCCTGCATTGTGGCGGGAACTTGGACGGCGTCAAATTCAGAAGATCCTTTTAGAGGGTGGAGCCACTCTGGCCGGTTCTGCATTGAACAAAGGTCTTATTGATCAGGTTATGATCTTTATAGCTCCTAAAATTGTGAATGGCAGCAATAAGCACGGTCTGTTCAACGGGGCCGGATGTAAAACCATGGCTGAGGCGGTTCAACTCAAGAAGATGAAAACAGAACAGGTTGGTACGGATTTGCTTATAACGGCACAGGTGGGTACATGTTTACCGGTTTAATTGAGGCTGTTGGAACGTTACGCGGGATAAAACGTCAGGGAGAAGGGGGCCAACTGGTGATCTCCAGCTCTCTGGTCCAGCAGGATTTACAGCTGGGTGAAAGTATTGCGGTCAATGGTGCTTGTCTCACAGTCACAAGTTGGACTGCGGATCAGTTCATCGTTGATGTGTCTCCCGAAACATTTCAAAGAACGACCCTTGGGACTCTCAGACCGAATCAACACGTGAACCTTGAGCGTGCGCTACGACTGTCTGATCGTTTGGGTGGTCATCTGGTCAGTGGCCATATCGACTGTACTGCGACCCTTAACAGACGCTATCAGGACCAGAACGCGGTCAGGATGGAATTCACGCTGCCGCATGAAGCCCGGAAGTACATTGTCGAGAAAGGTTCTATTGCCATTGATGGAATCAGCCTGACCGTCAATCAGGTCGGTCATGATATGTTCTCAATATCAGTGATCCCGCATTCCCTGGAAATGACAACGCTGAAAGACTGCTCGGAGGGTATGCAGGTCAATATTGAAACGGACCTCATTGGCCGTTATGTTGAACGACTGCTATCTGCGGGTTCGAACCATGAGTCACATGGCAAACTGGACCTGGACTTCCTTGCTAAAAACGGTTTTCTGTGAGATAAAACGCCTTCTTAGTAAAATATAGATAAGGATTGATAAACATGCCAATCGCGAAAATAGAAGCTGCACTTGATGATATCCGTCAGGGCAAGATGGTCATTCTTGTTGATGATGAAGATCGTGAGAATGAAGGAGATCTGGTTGTTGCCGCAGAGCTTGTCACTGCGGATGTCATCAATTTCATGGCCAAGGAAGGGCGTGGCCTGATCTGTTTGTCTTTAACGGAAGCGAGAGCCGATGAGCTTGATCTGCCGTTAATGGTAACGGATAACAGTTCTTCTTTTGGAACCGCCTTCACCATTTCCATTGAAGCCCGACAGGGGGTGACAACGGGTATTTCCGCGGCTGATCGTGCGCGAACAATTCAGGTGGCTGTCGCCGATGAAACAAAAGGGCGTGACCTGGCACGTCCCGGTCATGTCTTTCCTCTGCGGGCCAAGAAAGGTGGAGTCATGGTCCGAGCCGGGCAGACAGAGGGGTCTGTCGACCTTGCGCGCCTTGCCGGTTTGAAACCCGCCGGTGTCATTTGCGAAGTCATGAATGAAGATGGCACGATGGCGAGAATGCCGCAACTGGAGATATTTGCTAAAAAACATGAGCTGAAAATTATTTCCATTGCTGACATCGTTGCCTACCGTATGCGCAAGGAATTGCTTGTCAGACGTGCGGCGGAGACGATCATTCCGACTCCTTTTGGGGGAACTTTTACTGCTATTGTTTATGAAAATGATGTTGATCACGCCCAGCATATGGCTCTGGTTAAAGGTGAAATCAATCCCGATGAACCCGTCCTGGTGCGGGTGCATTCCGAATGTCTGACCGGTGATGTTTTCGGATCAGAACGCTGTGATTGTGGTGAGCAACTGCATGCAGCGATGGCTCAGATCGAAGAGAAAGGGAGTGGGGTTATTCTCTATATGCGCCAGGAGGGCCGGGGTATCGGACTGATCAATAAAATAAAAGCTTATGCGCTTCAGGATGAAGGCTATGATACCGTTGAGGCCAACCACGCCCTCGGATTTGAAGATGATTTGAGAGATTACGGTCTGGGAGCCCAGATATTGAATGAGCTCGGTGTGCGCCAGTTGCGTCTGATGACCAATAACCCGAAAAAAATTGTTGGTCTTGAGGGTTATGGGCTCGAGATTGTCGAGCGGGTTCCGATTGAAATGCAAGCGCACAAAAGTAATCTGAAGTATCTGAAGACAAAGCGTGAAAAGCTTGGCCACATGCTGGACAATCTCTAGATAACTGCTACAGGAGGCGTTTATGCCGGATATGATTGAAGGACAATTGAACGCGAAAGGTTTTCGCTTCGGGATCATTGTCAGTCGTTTTAACAGCTTTATTTCCGACCGTTTGCTTGAAGGGACTCTTGATACCCTGACTCGCCATGGTGCCGATATGGATTCAATTCCGGTCGTCAAGGTGCCGGGAGCATTTGAAATTCCTTTAATGGCCAAAAAGATGGCCACTTCGGGAAAGTTTGATGCCATTATCTGTCTTGGCGCCGTGATCCGAGGGGGGACCCCGCATTTTGAGTATGTCAGTTCTGAGGTTACGAAGGGCATTGCCCTGGTTTCCCTGGAAACAGGTCTACCGGTTGCCTTCGGTGTGCTGACGACTGATTCAGTCGAGCAGGCGATTGAGCGTGCTGGAACGAAAGCTGGTAATAAAGGTGTCGAAGCCGCGATGAGTGCTATCGAAATGGTCAACCTGATGGGAGCAGTATAAGCTCAATGGCAAATAATAGACGCATAGGGCGCGAATGTGCGTTAAAGATGCTGTTTACTTTTAAACTTGATCAAGATCAATCTGATCCGAATGGGCTGCTCAATTCCTTCTGGATGCAATTCCGTTTTGCTGATGATGCTTTAGGTGAACCTTTGGAAACGATCGATTCGCCTTTGCCGACGGCGACACGTTTGTTCGCGGAAAATCTGGTTAAGGGTGTTGCTGAGCAGCGTTCCGTCATCGACGCAAAGATCATAGCTGCGGCAAAAAACTGGTCTATCGAACGGATGGCACCGGTCGATCTTTCTATCTTGCGTATCGGCGCTTATGAATTACTCTATCGACCGGATATTCCTGCTCGTGTTTCGATCAACGAAGCTATCGAAATTGCTAAACGTTATGGAACAAAGGATTCTCCCGCGTTTATCAATGGAGTGCTCGACAAAATTGCCCAGCAGGTCGATGTCCATGTGTCATAGTTTTTTGTTTTTTCTTAGGAGGTGTATATGAGTACGATAAAAGTTGGATTGCTTGGATTTGGGACGATCGGCACCGGTGTGGTGAGAGTATTCCAGAACAATATGGCTATAATGCAGCAACGGCTGTGTAAAAATATTGAGCTGACCAAGATTGTTGATCGTGATATCACAACAGACCGTGGGGTTCATCTGGATGATGATGTTTTGACTACAGATGTTGAGGCGGTGATCAGCAACCCTGATATTGATATTGTCATAGAGTTGATCGGTGGCTACGAACCTGCTAAAAGTTTTATCCTTAAGGCCATCAAGGCTGGCAAACATATCGTTACCGCCAATAAGGCACTCATGGCCGTGCATGGTCAGGAAATACTTGAAGCAGCCGAACGGCAAGGTGTTTCTGTTATGTTTGAAGCGGCAGTCGGCGGTGGAATCCCGATCATCTCAGCGATTAAAGAGAACCTGTGCGCCAATGAGTTCAAATCTGTCCTTGGTATCCTGAACGGAACCTGTAACTTCATTTTGACGAAGATGACTGAGGAGGGAAGTGATTTCGACCCTGTTCTCAATGAAGCCCAGGAACTGGGGTATGCCGAAGCCGATCCGACTTTTGACATTGAGGGCGTCGATACGGCCCATAAAATTGCTTTGCTGACAGCCTTATGTTTCGGGACGACGGTTGATTTTGACCAGGTCTATAAAGAAGGAATTACCCGGATCAGTGCTCTTGACATCAAATTTGCGTCGCAGATGGGCTATAAAATTAAATTGTTGGCCATCGGCAAGAATCATGGCGATCAAATAGAAGCGCGTGTTCATCCAACAATGATCCCCGACACGTATCAACTTGCCGAGGTCGATGGCGTCTTTAACGCCGTGCGTTTGACCGGTGATTTTGTCGGGCCGACTTTGCTTTATGGTAGTGGTGCTGGAATGGATGCTACAGCCAGCGCAGTGATGGGTGATGTGATGGCGATCAGCCGAGATCAAATCTCCGGTGCCCGTCCGCGTGTTCCTGTCATGGGCTATTGTTCTGAACATATCAGAACCCTGAAAATTAAAGACATGAGTGAAATTGTCAGTCATTATTATCTGCGTTTCACCGTTGTCGACCAACCTGGTGTGTTGGCAAAAATTGCCGGATGTTTGGGTGATTACAACATCAGTATTCAATCGATGATCCAGCCCGAAAGACATGAAATCGACTCGGTCCCGATTGTGTTGATGACGCATTCGGCTCTTGAGGCTGATATCATGAAGGCGTTGAAGTCTATTGAGGTATTGGATATCGTGACCCAACCAACACGCCTGATCAGGGTCGAAAACGACCTGGGCTGATTGTTTCTGACGTTAATGTGGATAGGGAAGCCGTCTTTTTATGGACGGCTTTCTTTTTTCTGTTCGTTCCTAGCGATTGATTGAAATTTCGGGTTCGACAATATAGCGTTTGATTTTACGGGTAGTGGTTTTTGGGAATTCATCTTCACGCAGAGTGAATTTTTTGACCCTCTTGTAATCAGCAAGATCTTTTCCAAAAGTCAGAACCTCTTTACGGATCAGTTCTTCAATCTCAGCAGCTGTTAAAGGCTCTCCATCACGTTCTTTGGCGAGGTTGAACAAGGCCTCTTCATCAGGGAAGATGACAGCATAAACCTCTTCTGCTGTCGCACGGACTTTATGGCCATAAACCATGATCTCGGCAATGTACGGGCTTTTGAGAAGGTGATTTTCAACCTCCTCAGGATAAACATTTTTCCCGTTCGGCGTGACAATAAGATTTTTAACCCGTCCGCAGATTGACAGCATCTGATCATCGTCGATCCGCCCCAGATCACCCGTACGGTACCAACCATCGCGCAAGACTTCTCTGGTTGCTTTCTCGTTTTTGTAATAACCGATCATAACGTTCGGACCTTTAACCAGGATTTCTCCTTCACCTTCGGTGTTAGGCTTGTCGATTCTGACCTGGACGTCGGCGAGGACTTCACCCACGGTGCCTGGCTTGTTTTTGAATGGACTCTCTGCAGAGATAACCGGTGATGTCTCAGTTATTCCGTAACCTTGGAGAAGGTTCAATCCGAGATCATGAAATCCTCTGGCGACGGCAGGGTCGAGGGCCGCCCCACCACTGACGAAGGTCGTATGAGTACCGACGGCCTGTTGGACCTTGGTTGTGACGAGCTTTCGGGTTAACGAGAACTTATAAAGCAGCCGTGACGTCGATTTTGACTCAATATTTTTAACGATACGGTCGAGTAACAGACGATAAACAGCGGGAACGCCGAGGAGAAATGTTGGTTTGATCTCTCCGAGGTTGTCTCCAAGTTTCTTGATCGATTCGGCAAAATTAACGCGTCCTCCCAAAGAGAGTGGCAATAAAATACCACAGACCTGTTCGAAAACATGATTGATCGGTAGAAAGGAGAGCGTTTCTATCGAGCTGTCTAACTGAAAGCGTTGCACGGCGGCAAGAATGTTGGTGACAATATTTTTATGACTGAGCATTGCTCCTTTAGAGCGTCCTGTGGTTCCCGACGTATAGAGGATAACGGCAATATCCTCCGGCCTGTTGATGGCGTGCTGCAATGGAGTTTCGTTAAAAATTTCTTTATAGGCGAAAAGTCGTTTTTCTTTGAGTAGGCGATGTCGAGATATCTCCAGGTCGGATAGAAAATTAGTTGATCTTTTCTTTTTCCCCGGTTGCTGTTCCTGACCGGTCAGAATGGCATGAACTGAAATGGCAGCTTCTTCTACCGACTGGCTGCGCTCAGCCGGAATTTCCAGGTCATTGACCAGTTCCTTCCAGAGAGTGGAGAGGGTCTCCATGGCTTCTACGGCTGGATTTTGATCAGCCAATTCTGACAGGGGGGTATCGATAAGGATGATTTTTTTTAATTTTGGAAGATCATCGATGACCTCAAGCAGCGTTTCAAATTGAGGTTGGCCGACAAAGATCGCCTGAGCGTCTGAATCATTGAGAATGTGCCTGAGTTCAGTTGCTTTTAATTCTTTATCAACCGGAACAGCGACACAACCGGAGCGTAGAACGGATAGATAGGCGGCAACCCAGCGCGGAGAAGAGGCAGCGAGAAGCGCGACATGTGACTTCTCTTGTATGCCCAGCTGAGTCAGACCCGCGGCAAGCTTTTCGACGTTCTCCCAGAGTTTTTGATAGGTAAAAGGTTTCCACTGGTTTTTATGTTTAAAGCTCAGGGCGACTCTGTCCTGATGCTGCTGGCAGCTCGTAAAGATTAATTGATCAATTGTTTGCAACCTGCGCCTCCTCTTGTTTGTACTTAACTCTGTTCAGACATTGATTTTATCAGGAAACAGTGGTTTACTCTATCTCTGTCCTCGTAAACAGGCAAGCTTGAAAATATCCTACTCTGAGTCTTTTTCAAAAGATAAAAGCAGAGTGAAATTGATAAAATAGCTTGACAGTATAGAAGGCGATCTGATACAAGAACGCCGCAGTTGGATGCAGGCACGTAGCTCAGTGGGAGAGCACTACCTTGACACGGTAGGGGTCGGCGGTTCAATCCCGCCCGTGCCTACCATATGCTGCACGCTAAACATCTGTAATTAGTCGACGAGGCATCTTTGGATGCCTTTTTTTGTTGTGGAGAAGACTATGGCTGATTTGCAAATTGAACTTCCCGATGGTTCATTGAAACAGGTTGATCCAGGAACAACGCCTCATGATATTGCCTTGTCGATCGGTGAAGGGCTGGCACGCCAATCGCTGGCTGCGCGTTTCAATGATGAGCTGATTGATGTAACCAGGCCGCTGGAAAGATCCGGGAAGCTGGCTTTGATTACTCAGAATTCTCCAGAAGCTCTTGAGATCATTCGACATTCCTGTGCGCACTTGATGGCCGAGGCCGTCAAGGAACTTTACGGCGAAGAGGTTCAGGTGACCATCGGTCCCGCCATCAAGGATGGCTTTTATTACGATTTCTACAGCGAGACCAAGAAGTTTGTTCCTGAAGACTTCCCGGTGATCGAAGCGAAAATGGCTGAGCTGGCCAAAAAAGACGAGAATGTGACGCGTGAAGTCTTGTCGCGTGATGACGCGATCGAGATGTTTCGCGGAATGGGTGAAAGCTACAAGGTTGAGCTGATCGAAGATCTTGATCAGGAAACGGTCAGCCTGTATCGGCAGGGGAATTTTATCGACCTCTGTCGTGGGCCACACGTTCCGCGGACCGGTTTTCATAAGGCTTTCAAACTCACCAGCCTGGCCGGTGCCTATTGGCGCGGTGACGAACATAAGGCCATGCTGCAAAGAATTTACGCGACGGCATTTCTGAACAAGAAAGATCTGAAGGCCCATCTGAACCGCCTTGAAGAAGCACGCAAGCGTGATCACCGAAAGCTCGGTCGTGAGCTGGATCTTTTTTCATTCAGCGAAGAGGCCGGGGGCGGTCTGGTGCTCTGGCATCCCAAGGGCGCAATACTGCGAATGATCATCGAGGATTTCGAGCGTAAGGAACACCTCAGACGCGGTTATGATATTGTCGTTGGGCCGCAGATTCTCAAAACCGAACTCTGGAAAATGTCGGGTCACTATGAGAACTATCGGGAAAATATGTATTTTACCGAAGTCGATGAGCAGGGATATGGCATCAAGCCGATGAACTGTCTGGCCCATATGCTGATATATAAATCAAAACCCCGTTCCTACCGTAATCTCCCGGTGCGTTACTTTGAACTCGGTACGGTTCATCGTCATGAAAAATCGGGTGTTCTTCATGGTCTTTTGCGTGTTCGTGGCTTTACCCAGGATGATGCTCATATTATTTGTCGCCCTGATCAGATTGATGCAGAAGTCAAAGGGGTTATGCGCTTTGTCCAGGATGTTGCCGGGATTTTCGGTTTCGAATACACGATGGAGTTGTCAACACGGCCGGAAAAATCGATCGGTAGTGAAGCTGATTGGGAGCAGGCCACGCGGGCATTGAAGAGCGCTCTCGAAGATAGCGGTCAAGCATTTGAAATCAATGAAGGTGACGGCGCATTTTACGGGCCAAAGATTGACGTCAAGCTGAAGGACGCGCTTGACAGGGAATGGCAGTGTGCTACAATCCAGTGCGATTTTACCCTGCCGGAGCGTTTTGATTTGACTTATGTTGGGGCAGATGGTGAAAAGCACAGACCGGTGATGCTGCACCGGGTTATTGTGGGCTCGATTGAGCGTTTTATCGGGGTGTTAATAGAACACTATGCGGGCAGCTTTCCCCTCTGGCTATCGCCGGTTCAGGCGATTGTCCTGAATGTGACAGATAATCAGGCAGAATATGCTCAGCAGGTATTTGAGCAGTTGCGTTCAGCTGGGATTCGGGTAGAGGCTGATCTGCGTAACGAAAAGCTCGGATTTAAAATCCGTGAAGCGCAAATGGCCAAGATCCCGTATATGTTGGTCATTGGTGACCGGGAAATGGAGCAGCAGACGGTTGCACCGCGCTTCCGTGATGGACAGAATCTGGACCCTGTCAGTGTTGCCGATTTTGAAGCTTTTGTCAGGAAAGAAACAGAATTATATAAATAGTTTCAGGCCCGCAGTGGGCCTTTTTGTATGTCGAGTTATCTTAATCATTAACTTTTTAGAGGAGTCAGGTCATAGCTAAAGAAGCGAATATCAATGAAGCCATCACAGCCCGGCAGGTTCGGGTCATTGATGATGAGGGCGGGCAACTGGGTATTTTGGATCTGGAGCAGGCATTATCCCTTGCTGAGGAACATGGACTCGATCTGGTAGAGGTGTCCCCTCAGGCAAGTCCTCCAGTCTGCCGGGTCATGGATTATGGTAAATATAAATACCAGCAGGCGAAGCGTGCGTCGGAAGCCAAAAAGAAACAGGTCAAGGTCGAGATCAAGGAAGTTAAAATGCGTCCCAAGACTGAAGAGCATGACTTCCTGTTCAAGATTAAACATGCCCGCAGATTTCTCGAAGAAGGAAATAAGGTCAAATTAACGATCATGTTTCGTGGTCGTGAAAATGCTCACCCTGAACAGGGGATGATGCAGCTGAAAAAAGCAGTTGAAGCTTTGAAAGATATCGGCCAGGTAGAGTCTCAGCCGAGTAAGATGGGACGTTTTATGACTATGATGGTCGGGCCTTTGAAGAAGTGAACCGAAAAACCGGAAGATAGAATAAATAAAGAAAAGCACAGGAGAGACAAATGCCTAAAATTAAGACAAATCGCGGTGCCGCTAAGCGTTTTCGTAAGACCGGCACAGGGAAAATAAGGCGGAACAAGGCTTTCACGAGTCACATTCTGACCAAGAAAAGTACCAAGCGTAAACGTGATCTGCGCCAGTCCATTATTGTCGCGAAAGCTGATGAGCGTAACGTTGCGCAATTGATTCCGTACCTTTAAACACTGTTGCTGTTGTTGTACAGCTATTGTGCTGTGAACTGTGGGGACTATCTCCCCCTGCAGATCCAGTCGCGGCTCATGCCGAAATCATTAAAAAGAAGGAGAAAGAGAGATGCCAAGAGTTAAAAGAGGCTTTAAAGCCAGACATCGTCGCAACAAAGTATTGAAACTTGCCAAAGGTTACCGTGGTGCCCGAAGCAAGTTGTTTCGTTCGGCAACTGAAGCTGTCGACCGGGCACTGAATTATGCATACCGGGATCGGCGGGTTAAGAAGCGGGACTTTCGTGCGCTGTGGATAGCCAGAATTAATGCCGCTGCCCGTGAGAATGGTCTTTCCTATAGTCGCCTTATTCATGGTCTCAAACTGGCTGAGGTCGCACTGGATCGCAAGATTATGGCTGATCTTGCAGTGAATGATCCTGCCGGATTTGCCGTCGTCGTCGATACCGCCAAAGAAAAATTACAGTAAGCGGTTTTTGTTCGATTCCAGGAGATGGAGTTAACGCTTCATCTCCTTTTTTGTTTCCGGTTCACTGCCTTATTTTATTTCACTTTGACACCATACATTTAAGCCCATTGAATTTTCGATCGGTTGGCTATGGATTGAGCGTATGAAAGAGCAAATACAAGCTTTACAGAAAGAAACCCTGACTGCATTGCATCAGGCTGACAACCTCAAATCTCTGCAGGATGTTCGTGTACAGATCCTGGGTAAAAAAGGTGCCTTGACCGAAATCATGAAGGGAATGCGCAACCTCTCGCCTGAGGATCGTCCTGTTGTCGGCGCCCTGGTTAACGAACTCAAGAATGCCTTTGAAGAATCGTTTGCGAACAGACAAAGTGAACTGCAACAGCGGGCAATCGACGAACGTCTGGCGAGCGAATCTCTCGATGTCACACTGCCCGGTAGAAGGCGCACCACCGGCAGTCTTCATCCTGTGACCCTGGTTTCCGATGAAATAGTTGATATTTTTTCACGACTCGGTTTTTCTGTTGCCGAAGGTCCTGAGATTGAACAGGATTTTTATAACTTCGAAGCGTTGAATATTCCTAAAGATCATCCCGCTCGGGATATGCAGGATACTTTTTATATTAGTGATGACCTGGTGTTGAGGACACACACTTCGCCGGTTCAAATCAGGACGATGCTGAAACATGAACCACCGATCCGAATTATCGCTCCCGGTACAGTTTACCGCCGAGATTCCGATATTACACACAGTCCGATGTTTCATCAGATAGAAGGCTTTCTTGTTGACAGGAAAGTGACTTTTGGTGATTTGAAAGGAATTTTAACTCATTTTTTGAATGAGTTTTTCAGTGCTGATCTCGATGTGCGCTTCCGCCCTTCTTTTTTCCCGTTTACCGAGCCGAGCGCCGAAGTAGATATCGCCTGCGTTATTTGCGGTGGAAGTGGTTGTCGTGTCTGTGGCCGAACAGGATGGTTGGAGATTCTCGGTTGTGGAATGATTGATCCCGAGGTTTTTAATTCGGTTAATTATGACCCGGAGCAGTATAGCGGGTTCGCCTTCGGCATGGGGCTGGAGCGTATTGCAATGTTGAAATACGGCGTCAATGATTTACGTCTTTTCTTTGAAAATGATCTGCGCTTTTTGAAACAATTCTGATCTTGATATAAGGACTTCGCTTCATGATCGTAACCTATAATTGGCTTAAAGAATTCGTCGATTTCCACCTTTCTCCACAGGAACTTTGTGACCGACTGACCATGGTTGGTCTGGAGGTTGATGCTTTAGAAGAGGTTGGCGGACAGCTTGATTCGGTTATCGTTGCTAAATTGGATGCTGTTGACCAACACCCGGACGCCGACCGTCTGACCGTTTGTCAGGTTAATAATGGCAATGAGGTGGTTCAGGTTGTTTGTGGCGCGACGAACCATAAAAAAGGTGATCTCATCGCTTTGGCTCAGCCCGGGTCGATATTGCCTGGTGATTTTAAAATCAAGAAATCAAAAATTCGTGGTCAGGTTTCTCAAGGAATGCTCTGCTCTGAAAAAGAACTTGGCCTCTCTGAAGAAGCTGCAGGGATTATGATTCTCCCGAATAATCTGGCTCTCGGACAACCGGTTTTCGATGCGCTCGGGCTGAAGGATTTTCAAATTGAGATTGGTCTGACGCCGAATCGTCCCGATTGTCTGAGTGTCGTCGGTGTCGCCCGTGAAGTCTCTGCTCTGTGTGGCGCTGAACTGAACTTACCGGCGCCTGCTATTGAAGAGATTGAAAAGCCGATAGGAGAGCAGACATCCGTGACGATTGAAAACAGTGAAGGCTGTCCACGCTATGCCGCACGAATGATCGAAGGGGTTGAAATCGGGCCTTCACCTGATTGGATGGTTCGCCGCCTTGAAGCTGTCGGCATGCGTTCGATCAACAATGTCGTTGATGTCACAAATTATGTCATGATGGAGCTGGGTCATCCATTGCATGCTTTTGATTACCGTTTTCTTGAAGAAGGTCGTATTGTCGTTAAATCAGCCAGGGCGGATGATGTATTCGTCACCCTGGATGAACAGAAGCACGAGCTGAGTTCTGACGATCTGATGATCTGTGATGGTCAGCGCGCCGTAGCAATGGCGGGAGTGATGGGCGGGTTGAATTCAGAAGTACAGGATGACACCACGACAGTGCTTCTAGAGGCGGCCTATTTTAAACCGACAATGATTCGTCGTACCAGTAAGCGTCATGGGTTGCATACGGAGTCTTCTCATCGTTTCGAGCGTGGTGCCGATATCGATATGATTCCGGTAGCTCTGAATCGAGCTGCGAGTCTGATTGCTGAACTCAGCGGCGGTAAGGTTCTGTCCGGCGTGATTGACAACTACCCTGAAAAACTCGATCTTCCTGTGCTCGAGTTAGAGCGAAAAAGGGTCGAGGCCCTGCTTGACATCGCCCTGGATTGCGACACGATTCAAGCACTGCTCGAATCGATTGGTCTTGAGGTCGATGCCGGTTCGAGTGCTGAAAGCCTGAAGGTTACAGTTCCCAGTTTCAGGCCCGATATTGAGCGTGAGGTTGATCTGATTGAAGAGGTGGCCCGCTTGTATGGTTATGACCGTATTCCGGTGACCATGCCTGTGGGTACCGTCGATGCGCCACTGCCACCTAAAAGACAGATGCTACAAAAACTGTTACGTCAGATTATGGTGAAGACAGGTTTTTCAGAAGCCATGAATTATTCATTTATCGCCGCGGACGCGATGAAAAAAATCGGACTGAATGCTGGTGATGGACGTTTCATGCATGTGCCGATCATGAACCCGCTGTCAGAAGATCAGGCCGTAATGCGCACCAGTCTTGTGCCGAGTCTGCTTGAAACGGTGAGCAGAAATCTGAATTACCGGAGCCTCGACCTGCAACTTTTCGAGCTGCGCCCTGTGTTTCTCAGCCAGGGAGATCATGCTGCGTGCAAGGAGAACCTGACTTTGACTGCGGTCATGTCCGGACGTCGTGAACCGGAAGGTTGGTCGCAGGTTTCCGCATCTGTGGATTTCTATGATCTCAAAGGTGTCGTAGAGCAGATTGTCGCAGAATTGTATTTGCCTGATGTTATGTTTTCGGCCGAAGACAGCCAGGAATATTTTCATCCCGGGAAATCATGTTCATTTAATATTGGCGGACAGATCGCAGGCTACCTTGGAGAAGTCCATCCCAAAGTTCTTGACCAGTTTGCTATTGATCAACCTGTTTATCTTTTTGAACTTGATGTTGAGAAACTGATTCAATATGCTGGAGATTGTCCGAAATTTAAACCTTTATCACGCTTTCCGGACGTCATTCGTGACAGTGCTCTGCTTCTGGATGATACAATTCAAGCGGCACAGGTTATGGAAATTATCCAACGCAGCAAACTGAAATCAATTGAGGATGTGACACTTTTTGACCTTTATACCGGTCAGGGGATTCCAGAGGGGAAGAAGAGTCTAGCCATTCGCGTCCGTTATCGTGATCTGGAGAAAACATTGACCGAAGAAGAGGTCAGCAAGTTTCACGATAAGCTGATTCGCTCTCTCTGTCATCAATTGGGAGCAGAAATTCGTTGATAGTCCTTGCAGACTCCAAGTCTGTGTGGTATAAGTCCTTAAAAATCAGATAGATACTAGATTATACATAACGCCTGCAAGGCATAGCAGGAGGGATCATGACAAAAGCAGACCTGATAGAAAGCGTTTATTTGACAACCGGTTTTTCAAAAAAAGAATCAGCCGCGATTGTCGAGATGGTGTTTGATATTATGAAATCGACTCTAGAAGAGGGGGAAAAAATCAAAATTGCCGGTTTCGGAAATTTCGTGGTCAAGGAAAAAGCTTCACGGCGCGGTCGTAATCCACAGACCGGTAGTGAAATCGAAATTTCCGCGCGTAAAATTTTGACCTTCAAGCCGAGTCAAGTTCTTAAGGCGGCGATCAACGAAGAATTTTAAAATTATTGAGCTGACCGGTGCCTGAGATACCAGACAAGCTCTATTACAAAATCGGTGAAGTTGCAGCATTGCTGGAACTGAAGACGCATGTCTTGCGCTATTGGGAGACTGAGTTTTCTGCACTCAAGCCAGTCAAGAGTCGATCGAACCAACGCCTCTATAGAAGAAAAGATGTTGAAACGGCCCTGTTGATCAAGGATCTCTTATATCGACAGGGCTTTACTATTGCCGGTGCGCGTCAACAACTCAAAACTGAAAAACAGGGCCACCTTCCTTTGGCGGAGACTGACTCGGCTTCAGATCTTCTCAATGAGATCAAAGCTGATTTAGAGAAAATCCGTCAACGTCTCTTGAATAGAAATACTAATACTTAAGAATGATCTTCAGCGATGATTTTAGTCACCAATGATGATGGTGTGCGGTCTCCCGGCTTGCGAGCACTGGCCAGTTCACTGGCTGACCTAGGACAGGTCGTTGTTGTTGCCCCGGACCGCAACCGAAGTGCCGTCGGTCATGCTTTGACACTTGATCATCCGCTAAGGGCGGAAGAAGTCAAACCGCAAATTTATGCGGTTGATGGAACTCCAACCGATTGTGTCAATCTGGGGATTCATGGCCTGCTAAAACAGCGTCCCCGATTGGTTGTTTCAGGTATAAACCAGGGCAGCAACGTCGGTGACGACATTACCTATTCGGGCACTGTGTGCGCGGCTCTGGAAGCTTCGCTCATGGGTTTGTCCGCCTTTGCAATTTCACTCGATTCACAACACTTCGATCAGGATGCTCTCAATACAGCTGCGCTGTTTGCCAGAAACCTTGCTGAGCGAATTTTAAATCAGGGTTTGCCGCATGACACCTTTCTCAATGTTAATGTGCCTTCGGGCCCATGTCATGGTGTCACCCTGACTCATCAAGGCAAACGCCGTTACGGGGAGACTGTGATCTGTAAACAGGATCCGCGAGGTAAAAATTATTACTGGATTGGTGGGTCCGAGATCGGTTATGAAGATTGTCCCGGCAGTGACTGTAATGTCTTGGCAGAGGGCAGGATTTCTGTCACCCCGTTGAAAACAAATATGACCCATGAGTCGGCATTTACTGAAATGCATCCCTGGCCATGGGACGATTTGATGGTGCCAATGTGATCGATTTTGCTGTTGCCAGACGGCGTATGGTTGAACAACAGATCGTTGCTCGTGGAATTTCGGACGCAAGGGTCATTGACGCCATGAAAAAAATTCCGCGTCATCTTTTCGTCGAAGCTGGGCTGCAGAGCCACGCGTATAGTGATTCCTCTTTGCCCATCGGCGAAAAACAAACAATCTCACAGCCCTATATGGTCGCATCGATGACTGCTGCACTGGAACTCAAGGGCCATGAACGGATTCTTGAAGTCGGTACAGGCTCCGGATATCAGACGGCCATTCTGGCCAGCCTGGCCAAGCGGGTTTATTCAATAGAACGCATCTCACTTTTGGCTTCAAGGGCCCGCAAAGTTTTGGATCAGTTAAGTTTGAGTAATGTGAACATCAAGCTGGGTGATGGAACTCTGGGATGGAAAGATCAAGCTCCCTTCGATGGTATCCTGGTTGCGGCTGGATCACCTGACATCCCGACACATTACCTTGATCAACTTGAAATCGGCGGAACACTTGTTCTGCCAGTCGGGGATCGGCATCAGCAAGTTCTCGTCCGGGTGATTCGCCAGGAAAATGGTCACTTTGAGCAACAGCAGCTCATGGGGTGCCGATTTGTCCCCCTGATTGGTGAACTGGGCTGGCAGAACGATTCTGACGGATGAAAGTCATTCGGCGTTTATACGACTGGGTGCTGTCCTGGGCCGATACCCCTTACGGCCCGTCGGCTCTCTTTTTTCTTGCTTTCGCTGAAGCCAGTTTTTTCCCCGTGCCACCTGACGTCTTATTGATGGCTCTGGCACTGTCCTCTCCCTTTCGTGCTTACCGTTTTGCCTTGATCACAACGGCTGGGTCCGTTATCGGCGGGATAGTCGGTTATGCGATAGGTTGGGGGTTCTGGGGGGCTGTTGAACCCTATTTTTATCACTATGTTCCAGGTGTGAGCGAGGCCGGCTTTGAACAGGTCAGGGATTTGTTTGAACGCTATGACTTCTGGACAGTTTTTACCGCTGGTTTTACACCGATTCCCTACAAAATTTTTACCATTGCGTCAGGTGCGTTTCACATCAACTTTCCCGTTTTTGTCGTGGCTTCACTGGTTGGTCGCAGTTTACGTTTTTTTCTTGTTGCTTCCATGTTTTATTATTTTGGCCGGCCTGCCCGCCGGCTGATTGAAAAATATTTTAATCTGTTCTCAATTGCGCTACTCATTGTTATTATCATGCTTATTTTTGTCGTTAAAGTGATGACTTAATTTATTGATCTCCGCGGGTAACTTTCAATGAACAGGTTTCGATTTCTGAATCTTTATAGACCGTTCACCAGTCGAATGAAGCCCTTCTTGCTTTTCATCCTTCTCCTACTCTCTATTTTGTCAGGTGGGTGTGAAACCGGTATTTATCATACCGTCAAGCCGGGACAAACGCTGTACAGGATCAGTCGCACCTATGGGGTCAATGAGGACTATCTTGCCCGTGTCAACCAGATTACCGACCCTGCACAATTAAAAACGGGGGCCCGCCTTTACGTGCCTGGAGCTGAACGCGTGCTTCATGTGCCGATCGTCAAGCCTGTCGTGAAACCTGCACCTCCGCTAAAAGTGGCGAAAAAACATGTAGCACCTTCTGCAAAAGCGATCGAATCGAAAAAAGTCCCGCAGAAAAAGATTCTTCTGAAGCCTTCGACAAAATCAACGGTGGTCAAAAAGCTCAGGTGGCCATTAAGGGGTAAGATTGTTCGATCTTTCAGCCGTGAAGCAAAAGCTGGGGGAGGCAAGGGGATTGAAATTGCCGTCAGGAGCGGAAGTGACGTTTCGGCGGCTGAGGCTGGAAAAGTCATTTACAGCGGTGATGGGGTCAACGGTTACGGTTTTCTGATTATCCTCCAACATGAAAATGACCTGTTCACTGTTTATGGATTTAATCAGCGAAATATCGTGAAACAAGGTGACTTTGTCAGTAAGGGGGAAAAAATTGCGCTGTCCGGAACTCCCCCTGCCGGCGGTCAGTCACGTTTGCACTTTGAAGTCCGTAAAGGGAAACAGGCCGTGAATCCGATTTTGTACTTGCCATAACATCTTGGTATCCTTAGACTTCAATAACTCTATTGGATTGAAATGAGGCGGAGGAGAGCATGGACGGGTTTGGATCTGAGTACGATGAATCGGCTGCCCCAGAAGGGCGGAACGGTTTAAATGGTTTCTCTGAGGTCGAACTCGAAGAAACGGTTAAACCGGTGCAGGAGCCTGAAAAAGTCTATACTGCTGACGATGAACAGGCAACCGCTGATGCGATCAAGATTTATCTGAAAGAGATACAGAAGAGCCGCCTGTTGACGGCAGAAGATGAACGTGAGCTTGCCGGTCTGATTGCTGAAGGGGATGATGCCGCACGGGAACGCATGATTGAATCAAACCTGCGACTCGTTGTCAAAATCGCCAAGCGTTATATGAACCGTGGGTTGCCTTTCCTCGACCTGATCGAGGAAGGGAATATGGGCTTGATTAAAGCCGTTGAAAAGTTCAAAGTCAGTAAAGGCTGTCGTTTTTCCACCTATGCGACCTGGTGGATCCGCCAATCGATTGAACGGGCCCTCGTCAATCAGAGCCGCACCATCCGTTTGCCTGTACATGTTGCTGACGATATCAATAAACTGGTCAAAATCAATCGTGAGTTGGTACAGCGGCTCAAGCGCGATCCGAGCGATGAAGAAATTGCCGAAGCGATGGGGGCTGATGCGTCTTATGTCCGTAAAATGATGATTCTGGTCAAAAAGACTTACTCCATTGAACATCCCATGGGAGACAATGAGGATTACAGCCTGATTGATACCATTGAGGATACCAACCTGGTGGATCCGGGACGTATGATAGAAGATCTTGATCGCTTTGCGCATGTCATGGAGTGGATGGAGGATTTGAATGAAAATGAACGGGAAATCCTGGCTATGCGCTTTGGCTTGGATGATCGGGAGCCTCAAACTCTGGATACGATCGGGCAGAAGTTTGGTGTGACGCGTGAACGCATCCGCCAGATAGAAGCAAAAAGCTTATCAAAGTTAAGGAAAACACTTCAGGAACGGCTCTCAGATGAAGAGGATCAATAAAGATCAGAAGATTCAGGAGTGAAGCATGGACGATTTGAAACAGATCATTCGCGATATCCCTGATTTTCCCAAAAAAGGGATCGTCTTTAAAGATATAACAACATTACTGGCCGACGCGAAAAGCTTTCATCGCATGGTCGATCTCCTTGCCCACCGCTATATTGGCGAAAAGATAGATCAGATCGTCGGCATTGAGGCGCGTGGTTTTATTCTCGGTGCGGCCCTGGCTTATAAACTGGGGACCGGGATCACTCTGGTGCGTAAACCGGGGAAACTTCCATACAAAACCAGCAGTGTCAGTTATGAACTTGAGTATGGCAACGATTCACTGGAAATTCACGAAGATGCTTTCAAACCGGGCGATCGTATTATTATTGCTGACGATCTTTTGGCAACAGGTGGAACCATGGCGGCTGTCGTTAAACTGGTCGAGCGCAACGGTGCTGAGTTGCACGAATGTGCCTTTATGGCGGAGTTGGAATTTCTCAACGGACGCAGTAAACTGCCTGATGGCAAGGTTTACAGTTTGTTAAAGTTTTAACTTAAATATCATCGTTTGCTAACCTGATAAATAAACAATCTGGCCCCGTAGCTCAGCTGGATAGAGCAACCGCCTCCTAAGCGGTAGGTCTTGGGTTCGAATCCCGACGGGGCCGCCATTTTATATTGTACTTGATGTTTTCGAGGGGGATTCGAAGCGCAATGATCGCTGACTTGATGTCAGAAGAACGGCCACGGATCGCCGTGACAGCGAGTGAAGGGGAGCCACGCAGGCAGGAACAGGATACTCCTGCTGAAGTGGGCGAATCCCGACGGGGCCGTCATTATTTTTTGAGTTGTCAGCGACAACTCATTTTTTGCGTTATTAACGGAGAATTCATATGAACCTTACTGTTATTGGAGCAGGATATGTTGGCCTGGTCAGTGGAGCCTGTTTTGCCGAAATGGGAAATCACGTCACCTGTATCGATGTTGATGCCGCCAAGATTTCAGGACTGAAACAAGGCCAATTGCCAATTTACGAGCCGGGACTGGATGCAATTGTCCAACGTAATCAGGATGAACGGCGTCTGGAATTCTCGACAGATTTGTCCTCTGACATGGACCGTTCAAATATCTTTTTCATCGCCGTCGGAACTCCCCCGGGTGAAGATGGTTCCGCTGATCTTAAATATGTTCTCGCCGTGGCCAGAGAGATCGGACGTTTGCTGACCCGTTATTCTGTGATTGTCGATAAATCAACTGTTCCCGTTGGAACAGCAGACAAGGTTCGTGCGGCGGTTCAGGAAGAACTGGATAAACGCCAGGTCAGTGTTGATTTTGATGTCGTCAGCAACCCTGAGTTTCTTAAAGAGGGCGCCGCCATTGACGATTTTATGAAACCTGATCGCATCATCGTCGGGACCGAAAGTCAGAAAGCTCAGGATCTCATGCGGCAACTCTATGCAGCCTTTAACCGCAACCATGAGCGGACGATTTTTATGGGGATTCGTGATGCGGAAATGACCAAGTATGCAGCGAACTCCATGCTGGCGACGAAAATTTCCTTTATTAATGAAATTGCCAACCTGTGCGAACTGATGAATGTTGATGTTGAAAATGTAAGGCGTGGTATCGGTTCAGATGGACGCATCGGTTTTTCTTTTATTTACCCCGGTTGCGGATATGGTGGTTCCTGCTTTCCGAAAGATGTTCAGGCGCTCATCCGTATGGCGGAAGACCATGATTACGATGCACAGGTTTTGCAATCTGTAGAAAGGCGTAACCATCAGCAGAAACGCTGGTTTTCAAGGCAACTGGACAAACGTTTCGGAGCGGATCTCACCGGTCTTAGTTTTGGTGTCTGGGGGTTGGCATTTAAACCGGGGACGGATGATATGCGCGAAGCTCCGGCGAAAACCCTGTTGTCAGATCTTATCGCCCGTGGTGCCAGAGTGCTGGCTTATGATCCGATTGCCATGGAGACGGCAGAAAAAGAACTACCGTCCGAATGGTTTAACGATGGACAACTGCGCTTGACCAGCAACCAGTATGAAGCTCTACAGACGGTTGATGCCCTGTTGCTGGTGACCGAATGGAAACCGTTCCGCAATCCTGATCTTGAAGCGATGCGTCGCTCAATGAAGCAGAGCATTATCTTTGACGGCCGTAATCAGTATGAGCCCGACTATATTAGAAATGAAGGATTTGAATACTTTGGTGTCGGTCGGGTGTCAGCATGAGTAAAGAACCACTGCGTCAGGTCGTCAATGATGCGGCCTGCTTTGTCTGTGGTCCGGAAAATCCAGTCGGCATCAAGGCTCATTTTCAGGTCGATAAAGACAACCGGACCAGTTATGCCTCACTGGCACTGGCTGATCATTTTCAGGGCTGGCAGGATGTCGTCCATGGAGGCATTCTGGCAACTCTTCTTGATGAGGCTTGTGCCTATGCCTGCATGTCTGTGGCTGAACAATGTGTCACGGCGGAAATAAAAGTCCGCTATCGTAAACCTGTTCCGGTCGGTAAAACGATTGAAATTTTCGGTCAACTGGTTGATGACAGGCGAAAGATCTGGACAGCTCAGGCACAGATTAAAATAGACGGCACACTCCACGCTGAAGCGGAAGCGAAAATGTTTATTCTGG
>Ga0272444_10001698_pt1 | contig 20977 bp, 15 predicted proteins | sample SSMForm13_FD_201033 | JGI IMG/M metagenome (GOLD analysis project Ga0272444, IMG submission 201033) | Marine sediment archaeal communities from Little Sippewissett salt marsh, Falmouth, MA, United States - SSM-Form-13 | ecosystem: Environmental > Aquatic > Marine > Wetlands > Sediment ... | reverse complement strand
GGCAACCGGCAGCAGGCCGCCGACCAGGTCTCGATCAGCAATAGCATCGGCAGTCTGCGCCTGCTCGGAACGATTGACTGGCGCGCGTTCGTCGAGAGCATGAGCCTGGTCGAACGCACCCTGCGTACCGACCCGGGTGGCGCACACGCCGCGATGGATTTCGCCAGCCGGGATCGCTACCGCCATGTCATCGAAGAAGTAGCGAAGGCGTGTGGACTCGCGGAGGAGGCGGTGGCGGGGCAGGCCGTCGAGCTGGCGCGGTCGGGCGCGGCCCGGCAAGGAGGCGACGACAGGACAGCACATGTGGGCTACTACCTGGTCGACGGGGGCCGCGCCGAGTTGGAAAGCGCCGCGCGGGTGCGCCTTTCCCCGTTCGCGGCACTGCAGCGCACGGCGGGGCGATCGCCGCTGTTGCTTTATTTGGGCACGATCACGTTGATCACCGTGCTGCTGACCGCCGGCCTGCTGGTAGAGGCGGGTGCCGATGGGGCGTCGGGCTGGGCGTCGGGCGGGTTGGCCGTTCTCGCGTTGCTGGCCACCAGCCAACTCGCCGTAGCGTTGGTGAACTGGCTCGCCACCCTGCTGGTGTCGCCGCATCCGCTGCCGCGCATGGACTTCTCAGCGGGCATCCCGCCGGCGTCGCGTGCCCTGGTGGTGGTCCCGACCATGATCACCAGCCGGCGTAACGTCGAGAACCTGCTCGAGGCGCTGGAAGTCAGGTTCCTGGCCAATCGCGATGCGAACCTGCACTTCGGTCTGTTGACCGACTTCGCCGATGCGGCCGAAGAAACGCTGAGCAAGGACGCGCCGCTGCTGGCATTCGTGCAGGAGCGGATCGAGGCCCTGAATGCGCAATACGCCGGCGACGGCAAGGATGTGTTTTTCCTGTTCCATCGCCCACGCCGCTGGAACCCGCGTGACCGGGTGTGGATGGGCTACGAGCGCAAGCGCGGCAAGCTGGCGGATCTGAATCGGCTGTTGCGCGAGGGCACGCACGACGGGTTTTCTCTTGTCGTCGGGGCGACCGCGGTGCTGGCCGGTGTGAAATACGTGATCACCTTGGATACGGACACGCAGCTGCCACGCGACGCCGCGCGCCAGTTTGTCGGCACCATGGCGCACCCGCTGAATCGTCCGGTCTACGACGCGGCCCTGCAGCGGGTCCGTGCGGGCTACGGCATTCTGCAGCCACGGGTCAGCGTGAGCCTGCCCGGTACCAACCAGTCGCGCTATGCACGCCTGCTGGGCGGCGAGCCGGGCATCGACCCCTATACGCGCGCCGTCTCCGACGTCTATCAGGATGTTTTTCAGGAGGGTTCCTTCACCGGTAAGGGGATCTACGACGTCGATGCGTTTGAACAGGCGCTCAAGGGGCGTTTCCCTGAAAACCGGATCCTCAGCCACGATCTGCTGGAAGGCTGTTACGCACGCGCCGGGCTGTTGAGCGATGTGCAACTGTACGAGGATTATCCGGCCCGTTATGACGCTGACGTCAATCGCCGCCATCGCTGGATCCGTGGTGATTGGCAAATCGCGGACTGGCTGCTGCCACGCGTGCCCGGGCCCGACGGGCGACGTCTGAACAATCCGCTCTCGGCGCTGTCGCGCTGGAAGCTGTTCGACAACCTGCGCCGTAGTCTGGTGCCGGCGGCCTTGACGCTGTTGTTGGTGCTGGGCTGGACGATGTTTTCATCGGCCGGGTTCTGGACCCTGGCGGTACTTGCCATCCTCTTGATACCTACCGGGCTGGCCAGCCTGCTGGAGGTGCTGCGCAAACCGGGCGACATGCGGCCGAGCCAGCATCTCGCGTCCGCGGCCCGCGCCGCCGGCCGGCGTTTCAGCCAGGCCGGTTTTGTTCTGGCGACACTGCCGCACGAGGCCTTCTACAGCCTGGATGCGATCCTGCGCACGCTGGGGCGCCTGCTGTTCACGCATCACCACCTGCTGGAATGGAATCCGTCCGACGTCCAGGGACGGACAAGTGTCGCGGGAGGCAGGACGCCGGGAGTGACCGCTGATCAGCAAAGCGGCAGCCGCAGCGACCTCGCGGCCGCATTCCGGGCCATGTGGTTCGCTCCCGCGCTCGCCGTCGGCAGCGCCATCATGCTGGTGGCGAATCCGGTCGCACTACCCGCCGTGCTGCCGGTGGCGGGTCCGTTGCTATTGCTGTGGCTGGTGTCACCTGCCATCGCCTGGTGGATCAGTCTGCCGCTGGCCCGGCGCGAGGCCCGGCTGACAGCCGAACAGATCGGTTTCCTCGGCAGGACTGCGCGCAAGACCTGGGCATTCTTCGATACCTTCGTCGGCCCGGAAGACCATTGGCTGCCGCCGGACAACTACCAGGAATACCGCGTTGCCGCGGTGGCGCATCGCACCTCGCCGACCAACATGGGGCTGGCGCTGCTGGCGAATCTGTCCGCGTACGACCTCGGCTACATCCCAGCCGGACAACTGGTCGAACGCACGGCCCGGACCCTGGATACGATGGCCGGGCTCGAGCGTCACCGTGGTCACTTTTACAACTGGTATGACACGCAATCACTGCGGCCCCTTCACCCCGCTTATGTCTCGACGGTGGACAGCGGCAACCTGGCTGGCCACTTGCTGACCCTGCGTCCGGGCCTGATCGAGCTGCTCGACCGCCCGATTCTGGAACCGCGCTGGTTGGATGGCCTCGGCGACACGCTGGGGATACTGGCGGAGGAGGCGGGCGATACCGCTGCGGCCAAGCTGGCTGAATTGCGCGACACCCTCGAGGCGGCGCGTGGTGCGCGGCCAGCAACGCTCGCGGCGGCACGGCGCCTGCTCGATCAACTGGTGCAGCTCGCCGGGGTGCTTGGCGCCGAGTTGGGCGACGACCCTGGGAGCGAAACGGGCTGGTGGGCCGAGGAGCTTGATCGGCAATGCCGCACCCTGCGGGACGAGCTGAGTTATCTCGCGCCTTGGAGCGGGCCGGCGGCGTCAACCGACGCGTTGCAAGACATACCCGCGATCGACGCGATCCCGACGCTGCGTGCGCTGGCCGGGCTCGAGGTGACGCTAGCGGCCGTTCTGGCCAAGCCCACCCAGTCACAGGCAACTTGGCTGGCCGATCTGCACACACAGATCGCGCTCGGCAGCGAGCGTGCCCAGGCCCGGATCGCGGTCATCCAGCGCCTGGCCCTACAGGCCGGCGAACTCGCGCAACAGGAATACGGCTTTCTGTACGACAGGGATTCGCACCTGCTCAGTATTGGCTACAACGTGGACGAGCGGCGGCGCGATGCGAGTTACTACGATCTGCTGGCTTCGGAGGCACGCTTGGGCGTGTTCGTCGCCATCTCCCAGGGACAGCTGCCGCAGGAGAGCTGGTTTGCCCTCGGTCGCCTGCTCACCAGCTCCGGCGGCGAGCCGATCCTGTTGTCCTGGAGCGGCTCGATGTTCGAGTACCTGATGCCGCAGCTGGTGATGCCGACCTACGACCACACGCTGCTTGATCAGACCGCCAGGGCAGCGGTGGCGCGTCAGATCCAGTACGGCCAGCAGCGCGACGTGCCGTGGGGGATGTCCGAGTCCGGTTACAACACGGTAGACGTACACCTGAACTATCAGTACCGCGCGTTCGGCGTGCCTGGCCTGGGGCTGAAACGCGGACTGGTCGACGACCTGGTCGTCGCGCCCTATGCATCGGCACTCGCGCTGATGGTGGCGCCCGAGGCCGCCTGCCTCAACCTGCAACGGCTTTCCGCCGCCGGGGCGGAAGGGCGGTTCGGTTTCTACGAGGCCATCGACTACACACCGGCACGCCAACGCCGCGGCGAATCACATACCCTGGTGCGCTCCCACATGGCCCATCACCAGGGCATGAGCCTGCTCGCGGTGGCCGATCTGCTGCTGGACGGTCGGATGCAGAAACGCTTTGCATCCGACCCGCTGTTACAGGCCACGCTGCTGTTGTTGCAGGAACGGATCCCCAGGGCCTCCGCATTTTTTGTCCATACCGCCGAAGTCACCAGCATCGAATCCGGCGCGGAAGGTCTGCCGATGCCGATACGTGTGTTGAGCAGTCCCGACACGCCGATCCCGGAAGTACAGCTGTTGTCCAACGGCCGTTACCACGTGATGGTCACCAATGCCGGCGGCGGCTACAGCCGCTGGCAGGATCTGGCCGTGACGCGTTGGCGCGAAGATGGCACCCGCGACCACTGGGGCACGTTCTGCTACCTGCGCGATGTGTCGAACGAAGGGGAGAGCGGCGCGGTCTGGTGCACGGCACACCAGCCCACTTTGGCGCGTGGGCAGGGCTATGAAGCGATCTTTTCGGAAGGCCGCGCGGAATTTCGTCGCCGCGATGGCGATTTCGATACCCATACCGAAATCGTCGTGTCCCCGGAGGACGACATCGAACTGCGCCGCCTGCAGATCACCAACCGTTCCGCCGCACCCCGCACGCTCGAGGTCACCAGTTACGCGGAGGTGGTGCTGGCACCCGCTGCCGCAGATAACCTGCATCCCGCATTCAGCAACCTGTTCGTGCAGACCGAGATCGTCGAGGCGCACCGGGCCATCCTGTGCACGCGCCGGCCCCGCTCGCGTGATGAGCCGGTACCCTGGATGTTTCACCTGATGGCGGTGCACGATGCGCAGGTCGGCGAGTTTGCCTACGAGACCGACCGTGAGCGCTTCATCGGCCGCGGCCGGAACATCGCGGCGCCGCGGGCAATGGACGCCGGCGCAGCACTTTCCGGCAGTCAGGGCTCGGTGTTGGATCCGGTGGCGGTGATCCGGAGTCGCATCACCCTCGACCCGGATCAGACGGTCAGCGTGGACCTGGTCTACGGTATCTGCGACAGCCGCGACGTGGCCCTGGGGCTGATCGAAAAGTACCAGGATCAGCGCCTCGCTGACCGTGTCTTCGAGCTCGCCTGGACCCATGCGCAGGTGGTGCTGCGCCAGATCAACGCCACGGAGGCGGACGCACAACTCTACGGCCGCCTGGCCAATTCGGTCATCTATGCCCATGCCTCGCTGCGTGCCGACAGCAGCGTCCTCATGCGTAACCGGCGCGGGCAATCAGGCCTGTGGGGATATGCCATTTCAGGCGACCTGCCGATCGTCCTGCTGCGCATCGGCGACCTGGCCAATATCGAACTGGTGCGCCAGCTCATCCAGGCCCATGCCTACTGGCGCTTGAAGGGGCTGGCGGTGGACCTGGTGATCTGGAACGAGGATCGCGCCGGCTACCGGCAGGTATTGCAGGATCAGATCCTGGGCCTGGTGGCCGTGGGCCTGGAAACCCAGGCGATGGATCGGCCGGGTGGCATCTTCGTGCGCTCGGCGGAGCAGATTTCGGATGAGGACCGCACGCTGTTCCAAACGGTCGCTCGCGTCATCCTCAGCGACAGCCGCGGGACCCTGGCAGAGCAGGTCGACCGCCCCGTTGCGCCGCGTGTGCGCGTGCCGCGTCTCAAGCCCAGCAGGCCCCGACAGGGCGAAGCGCCCGTCGCCTTTGCGCCGCCGCGGCGCGATCTGATCCTGTGCAACGGCATCGGCGGGTTCACCCGGGACGGGCGCGAATACGTCATCACCACGGCGCCCGGACAGGTCACGCCGGCGCCGTGGGTGAACGTGCTGGCGAATCCGCAGTTCGGATGCGTCGTCTCGGAGAGCGGCCAGGCCTACACCTGGGGCGAGAACGCCCACCAGTTTCGTCTGACGCCCTGGCACAACGACCCGGTAACCGACGCGAGCGGCGAGGCCTTCTACCTGCGCGACGAGGCGAGTGGTCATTTCTGGTCGCCCACGCCGTTGCCCAGGCGGGGCGCGACACCCTATGTCAGCCGACATGGCTTCGGCTACAGCGTGTTCGAACATACCGAAGACGGCATCCAAACGGAGTTGTGGATCTATGTCGCGCACGATGCAGCGGTCAAGTTTTCCGTGCTCAAGGTGCGCAATACCTCCGGGCGGCCGCGTCGGCTCTCGGCGACAGGCTATGTGGAATGGGTGCTGGGTGACCTGCGACCGGCATCGGCCATGCATGTGACCACGGAGGTCGATCCGTACAGTGGTGCGATCTATGCGCGTAACCCTTACAACACCGATTTCCCCGACCGTGTCGCCTTCTTCGACGTGGACGACGCGAACCGGACTACCAGCTGCGACCGCGCCGAATTCATCGGTCGCAACAGAAGCCTGGAGAATCCGGCGGCGATGACGCGCACCCACCTGTCGGAGCGGATAGGCAGCGGCCTGGATCCCTGTGCCGCGATCCAGGTGGGATTCGATCTGGCCGACGGGCAGGAGCGACAGATCACCTTCAGGCTCGGCGTGGGGGGAGTGCCCGGTGGCGAAGACGCCCACCAGCTGGTGCATCGTTCGCGCGGTGCCGACGCCGCGCGGCGCGCGCTGGAGGCGGTGTGGCAGTACTGGAACCATACGCTTGGCGCGGTGCAGGTGGAGACACCCGACGAGTCGCTCAACGTGCTGGCCAATGGCTGGCTGTTGTACCAGACACTGGCGTGCCGCCTGTGGGGGCGCAGCGGCTACTACCAGTCGGGCGGCGCCTTCGGCTTCCGTGACCAATTGCAGGATGCTATGGCGCTGGTGCACAGCGAGCCGGGTCTGCTGCGTGCCCAACTGCTGCTGTGTGCAGGCCGCCAGTTCCCGGAGGGGGATGTGCAGCATTGGTGGCATCCGCCCTCCGGACGGGGCGTGCGCACACAGTGTTCCGATGATTACCTTTGGCTGGCCCTGGCGACCTGTCGCTATGTGCAGAGCACCGGCGACACCGGCGTGCTGGATGAACCCGTTGCGTTTCTGGAAGGACGTCCGCTCAATCCAGAGGACGACTCCTACTATGACCTGCCTGGCCGCTCCGAGACCACGGCGAGCCTGTACCAGCACTGTGTGCAGGCCATCCACCACGGACTCCAGTTCGGTTCGCATGGCCTGCCGTTGATCGGCGGCGGTGACTGGAACGACGGCATGAACAGGGTCGGGATTGAGGGCAGGGGTGAGAGCGTATGGCTGGGTTTCTTCCTGTACGAGGTGCTGCGCCGGTTCGATGTGCTTGCACGCCGTCACGGCGATAAAGCATTTGCCGAATTTTGCGTGGTCGAAGGTAAGCGCCTGGGCGAGCACCTTGAACAAAACGGCTGGGATGGCGCCTGGTATCGTCGCGCCTGGTTCGATGACGGCACACCACTGGGGTCGGCGGACAACAGCGAATGCCGGATCGATTCGATTTCACAGAGCTGGGCCGTGCTGTCCGGGGCGGGCGGCGCCGAACGCGTTCGCATGGCCATGGGAGCGGTGGATGAACATTTGGTGCGACGTGAGCATGCGCTCATCCAGTTACTCGATCCTCCATTCGATAAATCGGACATGGACCCGGGATATATCAAGGGCTATGTGCCGGGCGTTCGCGAGAATGGCGGCCAGTACACCCATGGTGCTATCTGGGCGGCCATGGCGTTCGCGGCACTGGGCGACAGTCGGCGCGCCTGGGAACTCACGACCATGATCAATCCGGCCAACCATGCAAAGTCGCAAGACGCTATCGACACCTACAAGGTGGAACCCTATGTGATGGCGGCCGATGTGTACGCGGTCACGCCCCACACGGGGCGCGGTGGCTGGACCTGGTACACCGGCTCGGCAGGCTGGATGTACCGGCTGATCATCGAATCGCTACTCGGCCTTCGCTTGGAAACGGACAGGCTACACGTCGCCCCTTGCCTGCCGGCGCATTGGGAGGGGTTGAAGATCCACTACCGTTACCGCGAGACGGTCTATCACATCGCCATCGCGCAAACGCCAGTCAGCGTGGACGGAAGCATCGGCAAAATTACTGTAACGGTCGATGGTGTTGAACAACACAGCGCCGCAATTCCTCTCGCTGACGATAAGCGGGAACATACTGTCGAAGTCTCAGCAGCGGTCGATCGCGCACCAACCAATCTCAGTGGAGTGCCCGGGCAAAAGTCCTGACGGCCTGCGGTGAGAACGTCTATCTGAATTTCTTGTTCGCTTGCGCAGCGTGAGGAAGCCGAAGAGACGGCAAGCGTCGCCGGGTTAGCGGAAAGGTGCGCTAGCGACAGGTCTACTTCTCGTCCGTCACTCGAATGGGAAAGCTCACGTCGGCACGGTTCCCGAGGACAACGGTGTCTTAGTGAATCTGGAATGCTTCGGCACGCTGACCATTATTGTGACCACGATACGATTGCCTGAGCGCATTGACGACCGCGTTGGTAGCGGCGGTCGGTTAAGCCTGAAGAGGTGCGGCGGCGTCCGACCCACCGCCGGCTCGCTGCGACGTCATTCGTGCTAACGTGCCACTCGGAGGCAGTCCATGTCTGTGCTGACGATCCATCACCACACGATCTATCGCTACCGCACCCCGATGGCGTTCGGGCCCCACCGGCTTATGCTGCGGCCGCGCGAGAGCCATGCGCTGCGGTTGTACGGGCACAAGCTCGCGATTGCGCCGGCCGCCGTCGTGACCTGGGCACATGACGTCGCCGGCAACAGCGTGGCGACCGCCAGTTTCTCTGAACCTTCCGACACGCTGACGATCGACAGCGTCGCGACGCTATCGATCGATGTCGATCGCTGGCCGGTGTTCGACATCGCCGCCTCTGCCCAGCGCTTCCCGTTCCTGCTGAGCGAGGACGAGATGACCGATCTAGGTGCGCTGCGCCTGCAGGCCTATCTCGACAGTGCCGGGCGGGTACGTGACTGGGCGCAAAGTTTCGTGGCCGGCGCTGGAAGGGACACACTGTCGCTGCTGAAGGACATCAGCGCCGGCGTCGCCGCGCAGATCACTTACGAGACGCGCGAGGACGAAGGTGCACAGTCGCCCGACGAGACGTTGGCGCGCCGCAGCGGCTCGTGCCGCGATTTCGCGGTGTTGTTCGTCGATGCCGTGCGCAGCCTGGGTTTCGGCGCGCGCATCGTCTCGGGTTATCTCTACGATCCCGATCTCGACATGCGCGGCTCGGCCGGCACCGGTTCGACGCATGCCTGGGCGGAGGTCTATGTGCCCGGCGCCGGCTGGATCACCTTCGATCCGACCAACCGCAGCGTCGGCGGTTTCAACCTGATCCCGGTGGCGATGGCGCGCCATATCTCGCAGACGATGCCGGTTTCCGGCAGCTTCGCTGGCGATGCGAGCGCGTTCCTCGGACTCGATGTGACGGTGACGGTCACGGCAGCGGAAGGTGAGGGGCCTGCGATGGCTTGACTGGGGACAACTGGCCGGCCCGCATGTCGGCTGATGGCGCGGTTTGGCATCGAGCAGCACGCCTGGGCCGGTGCGTGGTTTCGGTTCGCCTGGCTTAGTGAAAGCACGCAGCTGGGATCAACGAATGCCGTATCGACTGGTGTCGGCCGGTTGGATGCAACGCCTCGTGGTCGAGTCCAAGACCGGGTTGCGTCTGGAAGCAGACAGGCCTTACGTCACGCCCTGCCTGCCGGCGCACTGGCACGGTGTGACGATCTCCTACCGCCACCGCGAGACGGTCCATCACCTCGCCATCGTGCCGACCGCCGCTGGCGAGGATCAACGTGGCGGCGTGATGCTCGATGGCGTCGAGTTCGACGGACAGGCCATTCCCCTGGTCGACCATCGTCAGGAACATGCGGTCGCGGTGAGGGTGCGGGTGAACGCGACAGCGGATGTGCGCGACGTGCCCGCTGCGGAACCTCAGCTGGCATAAACCAGTACCGCGAAGAAGTGGCAGACCGAGCCTGCGACCACGAACGCATGCCAAAGCGCGTGTGCATAGCGAAAGCTCGAACCCAGTGCAAAGAACATGATGCCCACGGTATAAGCGAGCCCGCGGGCGACCAGCAGTTCAATACCGTGTCGCGGTACGTGCTCGGCCAGTGGTACCGCCGCGATCAGTATCAGCCAGCCCATGACAAGATACAGCCTGACCGACAGCACCGGGTGTGATAGTCGATTCAAAGCCTTCAGCGCAACGCCAAAGGCCGCAAGCGACCATACCAGGCCGAAGAGCGTCCAGCCCCAGGCGCCATTGAGCGCACCGAGCGCAAAGGGTGTGTAGCTGCCGGCAATGAACAGGTAGATCGCGCAGTGATCGAGTTTCAGAAAGACCCGCTTGGCGCGGCCCGTCGGCAGGGCATGGAACAGGGTCGAGGTCAGATACAGCAATACCATGGTCGCCGCGAACACACTACGACCGACAAGATCGGTGGCACCGAGATGGTGCGCCGGCGCAACCAGAAAAGGTACCGCTGCAATGGTTGCCAGCAGCCAGACCCCGTGCACCATACTGTTGGCGATTTCCTCGCCGGCGCTTTGCGGACGTTCAGCCATATCGTGGACAGCCATAATCCGGACGAAGCACGCTCGATTGCCGGGTGAGTCGTCCTCAGACAAGTATACTTCGGCGTGTCCGAGATGCCCCGGCCCTGGCCACTCCAACGGGAGGCTTGGTCGTGGCAATTTGCGTTATACGGTTTCAATTGCCTACCGCTGACAGCGGGGCCGATGTGGCAAAGTGCCATTCGACGGCAGAACACAACGTAAATCAGTCTGTTCGCCGGAGAGCTGACGGTGCTAGGCACAGAAGCGCAAAGTCAGACCATGGATGATCGGTATGGCATGGGTCCTACCGGCTTTTTGACGAAGTGAAATAGATGGGAGTGGACGATCATGCTGGTAACTTTTTCCTGTCCGGCCTATGCGGACATCACAATGTTTGGTGACGTGGCGATCCGGTTGCTCAAGATGATGGGGCACAGCGGGACGGTCCCCAGTGCGCTGCTCGCTGACGATGTCCCGGCGGCGCTTGAGCGCTTACAGACAGCGGTCACGGCGGCTGGCGAGTCGCCCGCGCCGGGAGAGCTTTCCCGCGAAGAAGACGAAGAGCCCGCCATCAGTCTTCGACACCGGGCCTTGCCTTTGATCGAGTTGCTTCAGGCCGCGGCTAAAGCGGAATGCAACGTGACCTGGGACAGTAACTAGCGAGTCGGGCCTCGGCGTCGCGCGGGCGGGCCTTGATCGTCAGCCCCTGCCAACTGGCCTGCTCATTCGCAGCTGCCGAGGCTGTTGTCATCTTCCTTCGAACCATGGTTCTCGCGCAGGTGAACCGGTCGATCGTTTAACAGCCTCAGGATAAGGCCTCCAGCCCATGTCGATCGAGAATCGTGATATCGCCACGGCGATAGCTGATCACCCGGCGCCTCTACAACGAACTGGCGGCCTTGGTCACACCGATGCGGCGCGCCTCGCCCACATGACGATGCGCACAAGGGCTGTTTGTGCGAGCCGACGCATGGGGATCTCGAAAAATGCCTTCCCTGGGATTTTTGCCGTCGGAAAGACGAAAACGTGGTTTTCGCTTTGCTTCATTTTCAATCGCTTGGCGTGATCGAAAATGGCTGCGCATCCTTGCGCCGTGCGGGCACCTCGATTATTCGAGGTACTACCCTCGTTGCCGCGTAGAGATAGCGTTTCATGCTGCCTGCGCGTGCAAGGCCTCTTGCCGAGTTTGTGGCGAAAGGGTGTCGCGATCTCCACAAAAGACTGCCTGCGTTATCCTGCTTTGAGTCTCTCGTCGCTCCACCTTGTTGCTGTCCGGTGTTATGACACTCATGGCTCCCTCGGCCTCACCATCTGCGCAGGCACGACCCAGCGATCGAACTGCTCAGCACTCACGTCGCCGAGTGCCAGTGCGGCCGCTCGCAGGCTGCTGCCATCGGTGTATGCTCGCTTGGCGATGCGCGCCGCCCTGTCATAACCGATATGTGGCGTCAGCGCAGTGACCAGCATCAGTGACTGGTCAAGCAGCTCCGCAATGCGTTCCCGGCGCGCCTCAATGCCGCGCACGCAGTGCTTTTCGAAGCTGGTTATGCCGTCGGCGAGCAGGCGCACGCTCTGCAGGAAGTTGTGGGCGATCAGCGGCTTGTAGACATTCAGCTCGAGGTTGCCCGAGGAACCGCCGATCCCGATCGCGACGTCGTTGCCCATTACCTGAGCAGCCAGCATGGTCAGCGCCTCGCACTGTGTCGGATTGACCTTGCCCGGCATAATCGAGCTACCGGGTTCATTGGCAGGAAGTTCGATTTCGCCGAGGCCGCTGCGCGGGCCCGAGGCCAGCCAGCGGATATCGTTGGCGATCTTCGTGAGCGCTACTGCTAGGGTTCGCAGCGCGCCGTGGGCCGAAACCATCGCGTCGTGGCTCGCGATTGCCGCGAATCTGTTGGGCGCGGTTTCGAAGCCGAGCCCGGTCTGCGATGCCAGGTCGGCAGCCACGCGCACGCCGAACTCGGGGTGCGTGTTGAGGCCGGTGCCGACTGCCGTGCCTCCCACTGCGAGCAGGCAAAGACCTTCCAGACTCGCCTGCAAAGCAGGGCCAAGCTGTTCGAGTTGGGCCGCGTAGCCGGAAAATTCCTGTCCCAAGGTGAGGGGCGTGGCGTCCTGCAGGTGAGTGCGGCCGATCTTGATGATGTCGGCAAAGCTCCGCGCCTTGCCATCGAGCGCAGCAACCAGCGCTTCGTGCGCCGGCAACAATTGGGTGGAAACCGCACGCGCGGCGGCAAGATGCATCGCCGTGGAGAAGATGTCATTCGAGGACTGTCCCAGATTCACGTCGTCATTGGGGTGAATCAGCCGATCCTCGCCACGCGTTCCGCCCAGCAACTCGGACGCCCGGTTGGCAAGCACCTCGTTGACGTTCATGTTGGTCTGGGTCCCAGAGCCGGTCTGCCAAACCGCCAGTGGGAAATCGTCCGCATGCAACCCGCCGACCACTTCGCCGGCCGCGACTTCGATCGCCTCGGCCTTGTCCGCTGCGAGCAGACCCAACTCCGCGTTGACGCGAGCACAGGCAGCCTTGACTTCTACCAGAGCGAGGATCAACTCAGGCGGCATGCGCTCGGTGGATATGGCGAAGTGGGTCAGCGAACGCTGTGTCTGCGCGCCCCACAGACGCGCGTTCGGTACCTCGACAGCACCCAGTGAATCGCGCTCGGTGCGAGTCTCGTCCATGCCCTCAGTGTGGACCATGCAGGTTGACATTCAACTCGTCGATGACCGCGGCCCAGTCGGCATCCATGAGGACCTCCTCGCGCAGGAAGCCGGCCTGTGAGGGCGTCCAGAAGGGTGCATCGGGTAACGACATGCCCTGGGGCAGTGGCCGATGGGTCTCGATGAAGCGCGCGATCTCCACCTCTTCAGTTGGCAGGCCGAGCTGCGCGAAGAGATTTTTCAAGCTGTGGGCGAATCCGTGCATGATGTGCCTCCAATGAATTAAGCCCCCGGATTTGGACGCTATCTGGTGCGAAGAGCTTCCAAGGCGCTGGCACTGGTTCGGCGACTTGGCAAGCCGCGGAAAATTCAGGTCTGCCACTGCTGCAGCCCCGACAAGGCAAATAATGGCACAACCACGACGCACTCGTAGCGCAACGGCCTTAGGCATGAACTGGAATCGTTATCGATCTCCGTTACGGCTTAATCCATGACTCGGGTGTAGGTGGCCTTGTCGATGGCGTAACACTCGCAGGATGCCGCCTCGAGAGCGCTGCGATCGAGAATCGTGATATGACCGCGGCGATAGCTGATCAAGTTGCGCGTCTGCAGTGCCCCGGCGGCCTTGGTGATGCCTACGCGGCGTACCCCCAACATGAAGGCGAGGAATTCGTGGGTAACGTGGAATTCGTCCGCGTGTGCCCGGTCTTGGGTCATCAGCAGCCAGCGCGCGAGACGTGCCTCGACCCGATGATAGTGGGTGCAGGCGGCTGCCTGCGCGATCTGGCTTATCAGTACGTAGAGATAGCGCTTCATCACGCGTTCCAGTGAACGGCTTTCTCCAAGTTCGCGGCGAAACCGCGTCTTTGTCATGCGCAGCGCCGTTCCTTCGCCCTGCACCAAGGCATGCAGCGGGGCGACATCCACGCCGAGGATCAACGAGATTCCGAGCATGCCCTCGTTACCGACCAATCCTACTTCCAGTGTCGTGCCCCTATCGGTGGGGGTGGTTAGGGAAATGAAACTCTCGGTGGGAAAGTAGACATGGCGAATGCGCTCACCGGGTTCGGCCAGGACCATGCCCATCGGCAGATCGACCGGCTCGCAGCCTGCCACAATACGCTGACGGTCTTTGCGCGGCAGAGAGATCAGCAGCCGATTGCCGACTGCAGCCTGGGTGGATGGCATGGGCGCTCCCCTGGTTGCGAGACCCGGCAAGCAGTACCTGAAGCGGAATCGACTCAGTCCCGCTGTCGGATACCGACGCAAGGCGCGTGTCATCGCCGGCATGATCAATGTTCAATGTGCGGTAAAATTCGAAATTCGTCTGGGCGGTAGCGTACATAGCAGGTCTGCGATGCAAATACGCGTGTAGCGCAGGTATGGGCGAAGCCAGTTGCATGGGACGGCGGCAGCAAAGCAGGTGCACCTATGTGCGCAAGCGGACAGAATACAAGTCACGCAGGTCGCAAGTTCAGAATCGAAACGGGGACGGGACCGATGGTTACAGGTGCACTGCGCACCGTCCTCGCCGGGGCGCTATTGCGCTATGTTTCCGGGGACAGTCTCTGACGTGGGAGAAACAACGATGGACGTTCACACCGTAACCGCATCGGCGACGATCTACGATCGGATAATGCGCCGGATACAGAAGCACCTGGCCGGCCGTGTCAGGTTCCCGTTCGAGATTCGGTTATGGGGCGATCGCGCCTATCGCTTCGGAGAAGGTGAGCCAGCGGTCGAGATACGGGTCCGCGACCGCGACGGTCTGGCCGCCCTCGGGCGACTCGATGAACTGGGTATTTGCGAGGCCTATATGGCCGGCAGCCTGGACGTAGTGGGTGACATGCTGCGCTTCGTGAGCCTCCGCAAGATCCTGAGTGACAGCCACCCGATGGACCATCTGTGGCGCCGCATGGCACCGCTGCTCATCGGCCGGTCCAAGACCAACCGGCAGGCGATTGCCACCCACTATGAGTTCGACAATGATTTTTATCTCGCATTTCTCGACGCGACCCGATGCTATTCGCAGGCGGTGTTCGAGCACGATGACGAGGCATTGGAAAGCGCCCAGCGGCGCAAGCTGGATTTCGCCATAGCATCCTGTGACCTGAATCCCGGAGATCGTGTCCTCGATGTCGGGTGCGGTTGGGGCAGCTTTGTGGAACAGGCCGGCCAGCGTGGCATTGAGGTCACCGGCTTGACGATATCGCATCAATCGGAGCAGTTCGTGACCGAATTGATCCGCCACCAGCAGCTGCCGGCGCGGGTGTTCGACCAGGATTTCCTGACTTACGACTCGCCCGAACCCTATGACGCTGTCGTCATCCTCGGGGTGATGGAACACCTGCCAGACTATCCCGCCGCGCTGCGGCAACTGCAGCGGCTCTTGAAGCCGGGAGGACGGGTTTATCTGGATGCCAGTGCGTTTCGCGAGAAGTATGTGAAGCCCGCGTTCATCTCACGCTATGTCTTTCCCGGCGACCATTCCTATTTCTGCCTGCACGATTTTCTCGGTGCGGTGGCCAAGACCTCGCTTGACGTGCTGGAAGTCTACAACGACCGGCACAGCTATTACCTGACGTGCAAGGCATGGGCCGAGAATCTGGAGGCTGCGCGTGCCGAGATTATTCGGCGCTGGGGCGACGAGTTGTACCGACGCTTCCGCCTCTACCTGTGGGGATCGGCATATGCGTTTCTCGATCGTGGCATGGAGGCCTACCGGGTGGTTCTCGAAAAACCGCGCGAAGGCTGAACCAGCGCAACAGTACGCCCCCGGATAGCCCTGCGGGTATCCACCCGCGCAGCCAGAACAAGCCTGGGCGGCCAGCCATGGCGCGCGGATCACCTTGCGGGCTGCCCGCTCCACAGCCGGACCACCCTGGAGGCCATCCGTGCCGCGCATTGACGGGGCGGCGGGCACGGGTACTGCACTGTGCAGCCAGAAGCGGCGTGGCCGGAACGGAAGCGTACACAGGGGGCAGGGAGGAAAAACGATCCGCGGATTCAGCGAACAATGACATCAGGGAGCAGGCGATCGAACTCCTTCTTGACCACCTCGTAGCACTCGCACACGCGTGCCTCCAGACCTGGGCGGTCAATCACGGTGATCTTGCCCCTACTGTAACGAATCAACCCGGCGCGTTGCAGTTTTCCAGCGGCCTCGGTAACGCCCTCGCGACGTACCCCGAGCATGTTCGCGATCAACTCCTGGGTCATGGTCAACTCGTTCGATGGCAACCGGTCCAGGCTCAGCAGCAGCCAACGGCACAGTTGCTGATCCACGGAATGATGCCGGTTGCACACTGCCGTCTGCGCCATCTGGGTCAGCAGCGCCTGAGTGTAGTGCAGCAACAGACGCTGCATCGGGCCTGCGTGATAGAAGGCGTCCTTCAGCAATTGTCCCCTGAGGCGATAGGCGTGCCCGGCACTCTGCACGACGGCCCGGCTGGTCGTCGTTTCACCGCCCATGAACACCGATATGCCAACGATGCCCTCGTTGCCGACCACGGCGATCTCGGCCGACGCACCGTCCTCCATCACGTAGAGCAGCGACACGATGCAATCGGTCGGGAAATAGACGTGGCGCATCGGCATGCCGGGTTCGCATACCGATTCCCCCAGCGGCATCGGAACCAGTTCCAGATGGGGAAACAGGCTTGCGCTTTCTTCCGCGGGCAGGGCGGCGAGCAGGTGATTCTGGCGGGGATCTGTTTGGGGGCTATGCGAATCGGTCATCAGCAATCTCTCGAGAATTGACCACACTTAATCAGGGTCGACGCCGAATGCTGCCGGTGCACCGAACATGCGATTGCCGTGCGGCCATCGAGAAAACATTAACTTCAGGCCGCAACACCGCGAAACGGCAGCAATTGTGGCGTATCGATGGGTGTCATTACTGTTTTCCGACCAATGTGCGGCAGCAGACAGATGGTGTCAAGTGTTCCGGGTAGTTTTAAACCAACAGAGGGAGCGACCGAGCGAGCATTTGCCGCAGGGTGCCGGAAGTCACCTTTCTAAGGCGGTACCTGGGCAGCTGCCGACATCAGGCGCCGGTCCGGTGTGCGTGCTAGGCACTGACATCGGAAGGTCCATCACAACAGGAGAATGGCAATGAAAAGGTTCGACCCCATGAAGGCGATACAGCGGTCTGTACTCAGTGCGGTCGCAGTCGCGCTGGTGCTCGGCCTGGGTGGTTGTTCCGGCATGTCGACGCAGGACAGGAACACCGCAATCGGCGCCGGTGTTGGCGCTGTTGGTGGCGCTGTGCTTACCGACGGCGGCGTGCTCGGCACCGTCGGCGGTGCCGCGGTAGGCGGCATCATCGGCCACGAAGTCAGCGACGACGAATGATGATGGACTTGCGATCCTGCGGCCCATCAGGGTGTTGCGTCGCATTCGACTGCTGCCGAGCAGGTTTGGCCCGTAAACGAAAATCACCCGGAGACATCTAACATGATCAGGAAATTTATCGGGACGGTCAGTATTGCCGCGGTCGCCAGTGCGCTGCTTGCAGGCGCAATGCTGGTAACGCTTTCGGCGTGCGAACAGCAGGGCCCGGCGGAGACTGCCGGTGAGAAGATCGACAACACAGTGGAAAAGGCCGGGGAGCAGATCGAAAAAGCCGGTGACAGCATCCGCGACGCGACGACGCCCAGTAACAATTAGGCGGTGGTTCGCCCCCGTAACCTTGCCCCTTTAGCAAGGGACTGACGGCGCATGCCGCCGGAGACGTCGATGGTGGCCAGCCGGGGCAGTCTTATGCAATGGAGCGATCGGCGTTGCCTGCAAGTGACTCGACCGCAGATCCGTTGCAATCTGCCCCGCTGGCCAGAATCGTGGCTGCGCAGCGGGCCGCAACGATTCGCTCCGCAGCAACTGTACCCATCCGGGCAATCCGGCCGTCGTCGGGACGGTAAAAACGACGGCGGCACACTGTAACAACCGCCGTCACCCTGTTCAGCGTCTCCGGCAGCCCGGGCCCAGGTGCTTCTGCGTTGCCTTCGACCCCGGTCCAATCGTCACTTGACGCGCATATCGTTTGTGACCGACTTCACGCCCGGCACGTCACGGGTGATCTCGACCGCCTTGTTGATGTCGGCCTGGGAGCTGACGAAGCCGCTGAGCTGCACCACGCCTTTGAACGTTTCGACGTTGATCTCGGCTGACTTCAGGGACGGCTCGTTGAAAACGGCGGCCTTTACCTTGGTCGTCAGTACCGTGTCATCGATATAGTCGCCCGTGCTCTCCTGTGTCGCCGTGCCCGCACAGCCGACGAACAAGGCCAGCAGGATGGGCAGGAATATTATTCGAAAGTGTCTGAGTTGTTTCATGACGCGATTCTCCAGTTTGGTGGATGGGTTATGCCTGCGCGACGCGTGGATTGCATCGGCGGGCCGTTCTCTCGAGTACCGACTTGGATACCGGCAAACGGCGTGGTGGTGGCATGTTGAGCTCCCGGTGGGAGGTAGGCGCGACGCAGTCGCGTCAGATCTTGCCGAGCAAGAACAGCACGATCACCACTACCAGGATCAGGCCAAGAGCGCCGCTCGGGCCATAACCCCAGCTCCGGCTGTGTGGCCAGGTCGGGACCACGCCGAGCAGCATCAAAATCAGAACGATGATCAGGATTGTCCCGAGTGTCATTGCGTTTCTCCCCAAAAAAGTGTTTCCAACGCCGGCTGGCAGAGAACCGGCGCATAGCGCGCCAGCGGACCACGTGCCAGGCGGCGATGTCACCGCAAGCAACGTGATTATTGCCGCGCGCGCCAGGCCGGTTCTGTACGTAAGCGTACACAGCGCCCGGGTTCTGCCGCGTGCAGAAGAAGCACTTGACGCTTTGCACTGTGCACGTGGCTGCCGTTCAGACCCTGGCGACCATTCACGCGGCCCGGTTGTCGGCCCGGCCGGCTCATGATCTAGCGCGGCAATGTTCGGAAACGTACAGACGGCACGGCCTGATGTAACGCACCTTGGCAGTGCATCCTGCGCCGCCATTGCGAAACCACGTGACATGGCGCAGCGTGCCTGATGGGCGAATCCGCCGTTCAGGAAACGAGGAAAAGGGGGCCGAAATGAACTGGAATATCGTCGAAGGCAACTGGAAGCAGTTCAAGGGCATGATCAGGGGAAAATGGGGTAGGCTGACCGGAGATCCCGTCGACGAGATTGCCGGCAAGGGCGATCAACTGGCAGGGAAGGTCCAGGAGACCTACGGCAGCGTGCAGGACAACGCGGAGAAGACGGTCTCGGAAGTCGAGGCACGCGGCAAAAAGTAGCGCGTGCCCGGGCATAGACGTTCATGATGTGCGGCATAGTCAATATGTTCGCGGCGCGTGTTCTCTGTCTTATGCCAGGCGATTCCTGCAATTCGCAGACATCTCCTGGGGATGGGCAAGAGTGCGAACTGGTGGATAACGGCGCAAGCGGTAATGGTCATCGTCCCTTCACTGGTACAGCACCTTGGTTTCGGCAGCGGGCGATCAGCACCGAGTCGAGTGCTTTGGCGGGATCTTGGCCGACGTTCCGGTGTTGGCTATGGGTGAGTCCGGCGGGGTCTTCGCCGGGCGCCTTATTGGATTCAGCGCTGTGATGAGCGAAGCGTTTTTCCGGGCAATCAGCGACGCCTCGCCATTGGGTATCTTCGTTGCGGATACGGCTGGTGGCTGTGTCTATACCAACGCGGCCTACCGGGAGATCGCAGGGCTGACGTTCGAGCAGGCGCTTGGTAGCAATTGGAGCACGGCGATTTATCCGCGGGATCGCGAGCGTGTCCTCGTAGACTGGCATGCTGCCGCACACGACGGCGAGCCGTTTCGGTCGGAATTCCGCTTCCTGCGCCCAAACGACAGTATCGTGTGGACGCGCGTCACCAGTACGCCCATTCGTGAGGGCCAAAGTGTGAACGGTCATGTTCAAACAGTGGAAGACATCACCGCCCGGAAATTGGAGGAGTTCGGCTTGCGAGCCGCCGAACAGGCATTGTCCGAGGAGAAGGAACGCGCGCAGGTCACACTCAACTCCATCGGTGACGCCGTCGTGAGCACGGACCTTCTGGGCAATGTGACGTTCCTGAATCAAGTCGCCGAGAATATGACCGGCTGGTCATGTCAGGAAGCGCTTGGACGGCCCCTTACGCAGGTATTCAGAATCATCGACGGGACCACGCGGATGGCTGCTGCAAATCCGGCGCGGCGTGCCATGGACGACGATGAGATCGTCAGACTGGCCGAAGGTTGTGTGTTGCTGCGACGCGACGAGACAGAGCTGCATATCGAGGATTCGGCCGCCCCGATGCACGGCCGCGACGGTCAGGTATCGGGTGCGGTTATCGTCTTTCGTGATATTGGACCGTCGCTGGCGATGGCACACAAGATGAGCCATCTGGCCCGTCACGATTTTCTTACCGGGCTGCCTAACCGGGTGCTGCTGGTCGAGCGCATCTCCCAGGCGATCACGCAGGCCAACCGTCACGGCAAACGGCTGGCGCTGCTGTTCATCGATCTGGACAATTTCAAGCGCATTAACGATTTGCTGGGACACGCCGCAGGCGACCGGGTGCTCCGCTTGGTGGCTAAGCGACTGGCCGCGTGCGTACGTGCCATGGACACCTTGAGCCGCCAGGGCGGCGATGAGTTTGTGATGCTGTTGACCGAGATTGAACAGCCGCAGGATGCGGCGCGGGTCGTGGAAAAGCTGCGTGCGGCCCTTGTCGTGCCCTACCTTATTGGGGGGCACGATCTGAGCGTCACCCTGAGTATGGGCATCAGCGTGTTTCCCGACGACGGGTTAGACGTCGATACCCTGATGCACAAGGCGGACACTGCGATGTTTCATGCCAAGGCTAGCGGCCGCGACAGCTACCTGTTCTTCAGGCCAGCCATGAACACCGATGCGGATCGTCGGTGGTCAGTGTAAAGCGGCCTGCGCCTTGCCTTGCAGCAAGGCCGGGGCAAGGTTCCGCCTGCATTCGGTTCGTCCATGGCTTGCCTTGCCCGATTC
>Ga0272444_10001697_pt1 | contig 21009 bp, 16 predicted proteins | sample SSMForm13_FD_201033 | JGI IMG/M metagenome (GOLD analysis project Ga0272444, IMG submission 201033) | Marine sediment archaeal communities from Little Sippewissett salt marsh, Falmouth, MA, United States - SSM-Form-13 | ecosystem: Environmental > Aquatic > Marine > Wetlands > Sediment ... | reverse complement strand
TGATCATCCTCGCCGCCCGTCCGGCGATGGGCAAAACCAGCCTTGCGCTTAACATCGCCACCAACATTGCCATCTTGGAGAATTTGCCCGTACTCTTTTTCTCATTGGAAATGAGCTCGGTGCAAATTGGCCTGCGCTTGATGTGCAGCCACGCCAAGGTGCACATCAGCAAGGTGCTCAAAGGCGAAGCCAACGAAGAAGAATACGCGCGTTTGTCCAAGTCGGCAGGCGTGTTGGCTGAACTGCCGATCTACATCGAGGATTCCGGCGGTACGAACATGAACAGCATTCGCGCCAAGGCCCGCCGTCTGAAAGCCGAAAAAGGCGGCCTCGGTTTGGTTGTCATCGACTACATGCAGCTATTGGCCAGCGTCCGCCATTACGACAGCCGCGAGCGCGAGATCGCCACGATGAGCCGTTCGTTCAAGGTACTGGCCAAAGACCTGGAAGTACCGGTGATGGCGCTGAGCCAGCTCAACCGCCAATTGGAAAGCCGCGAAGACAAGCGCCCACGCCCTTCCGATTTACGCGAGTCGGGTTCGCTCGAACAAGACGCCGACATGGTCATGTTCGTCTACCGCGACGTCATCTACCATCCCGAGACCGAAGACCCCGACCTGGCCGAGTTGATCATCGGTAAACAGCGCTCCGGCCCCACCGGCACGTTGAAGATGGTCTTCCTCGGCGAGTACACCCGCTTCGAGCAATACACGCAACATGAGGTCTTCTGACCTGCGCGCCCTTTGCTTTGCCCGGCGCATGATTTATCCTCATCGACAATGAAACGCACGCTGTTTTTCTACATCATGCGCGAAGTGCTCGGGCCGTTTCTGATCGGCCTGATGATCCTTACCTTCGTGCTGCTGATGTTCCAGATCCTCAAGTTGACCGAACTGATCGTCAGCTACGGCGTCGGTCTGGGTGACGTCGGCCTGCTGCTGCTGTACATTCTGCCGCCCTTTTTCGTGTTCACCGTGCCGATGAGTTTCTTGCTGGCGGTGTTGATGGCGGTCAACCGCATGTCCAGCGACAGCGAGATCACCGCGATGAAAGCCGGCGGCATCAGCCTTTATCAGGTCTACCCGCCGATCCTCGTACTCAGCCTGATCGTCTCGCTGATCACCGCCGGATTGGCGTTGGTCGCCGATCCCTGGGGCAAAGACGGCTTCCGTAAAATGTTGATCGAACTGGGAAGGCAAAAAGCGACGGTCGGCATCGTCGAGCACGTGTTTATGGACGAGTTCAAGGATATGACCGTTTACGTGCACCACGTCGTACCCGAACAGGATCTGCTCGAAGGCATCTTCATCGCCGACGAACGCGAGGAAGGTGCGCCGGTGATCGTCACCGCGCAACGCGGGAAGTTGGGCGATAGCGGCGACGCAACCACGCTAATGCTTGACTTGGAAAACGGCGCGATCCATCGCGTCGATCCGTCCGACCGCACGATTTACGAAACGATCAATTACCGGCGTTACCGGGTACAAGTCGATTTGGAAAAGGCGATGGGCAAAGACAAGCTGGAGAAATCTTACCTGGAAATGTCGATGCCCGAGCTTGATGCGTACATCGCCAAGATGCGCGAGGCCGGCAAGGATTACGACATGCGCCGCGCCTGGGTGGAGTATCACCGCCGCTTCGCTTTTCCCTTCGCATGTTTGATCTTCGGTCTGATCGGCCTGCCCCTGGGCGTCAGTCCGCCGCGCAGCGGGCGCAGTCGTGGTTTCGCCACCAGTATCATCGTTCTTTGTGCTTTCTACCTGCTGTTCCGTGCCGGCGAGAACCTGGGTTGGAAGGGCGTGCTGCATCCGGCGGTGGCGATGTGGGGGCCGATGTTGATCGGCCTGGCGCTGGGCGCGTATCTGCTCAAGCGCAAGGCGGACGAATCGCCGGTTTGGTTGCTCGACGCGCTGCAAACCGGGTCGCGGCAAATCGGCCTGGCCCTGCGTAAAAAGATGGGCATGCATGTAGCCGAGGAGGACGAATTGCCATGAGCGTTCTCACCCGCTACGTCGGCCGCGAATTTCTCAAGCTGTTTTTCTTCTGCCTGATCGGACTGATTTTGGTTTACCTGCTGTTCGATTTCATCGACCGCGCGGGCAATTTCTTCAAAAGCGATCCGCAACTGATTCACGTGTTGCTCTACTTCTTCTACAAGATCCCGACCATCGTCTTCCAACTGGTGCCGGTTTCGGTGCTGCTGTCGACGCTGCTGACCCTAGCGATTCTCAGCCGCAACAGCGAAATCACCGCGATGAAAGCCGGCGGCGTCAGCGTCCCGCGCATCGTGACGCCGTTGGTCTTGATGGCATTGTTGCTCAGCGTGTGCGCCTTCGGCATCAACGAATTCGTCGTTCCGGTCGCCACTCAGAAAATGAAATACGTGAAAAAAGTGCACATTAAAAATCAGATCTGGCGCGAGAAAGTGCACAAGGTCAACCTCTGGTACAAGAGCCCCGGCGCGATTTACAGCATTTACCGATACGAACCGGAGTTGGCGCGGATGGAAGACGTGCAGATCTACCGTTTCAACGACGACTTCACCTTCACCGAGCGGATCGACGCCGCCACGGTGCAATACGTCAACGACGGCTGGACGGCGTACGACGGCATCCAGCGCTCGTTTGCCGACAACCGGCTCAGCGGCGAAGAACCGTTTACCGAGCTGCGACTGAAGCTGCCGGAAACACCGGCGGATTTGAAAATCGTCCGGCCCGATCCGGATCAGATGGGCGTCCGCGATTTATGGGCCTACATCGGCAAGCTGCGTCACGAAGGCTATGACGTGCGTAAGTACGTGGTCGACCTGCACGGCAAAATCAGCTTCTCGTTGATCAGCGTGGTGATGGCCGTGCTCGGCATCCCCTGGGCGATCCGCTCGGGGCGACAGGGCGGTGTTGCTTTCGGCATCGGCCTGGCGGTGATCATCGGCGTGATATACTGGATCGTACTCGGCCTCTCGCTGGCTCTGGGTCGTTCGGGCGCCTTGCCACCGGTGGCCGCCGCTTGGGGGCCGCACGTCGTTTTTGGCATAGCCGGACTATTCGGCGTGTTCCGCGTACGCTCGTAGGAGAAACCATGCGTCGTCATCCCTGGTTGAATGCGATTATCGTCGGACTGATCGTCGCTTTCCTCTACTTTTTTTTCTTCGGCAATTCCTCGCAACGGGGCGCGATCGACCGGGCCATTGCGAAAATCACCGGGAAGGTGCCGGAGGTCGAGTCGGGAGAAGAAGTGGAAGAAGTGATCAAATCGATCGGCGGTTTGGTGGATGACGCCAGGGAAAGCGCCAAACGCCTTGAGGAGAACCAGCAAAAAAAGTGGGAAGAGACCAAAAAGGTCGTTGAAGATCTCGCCGACGAGGTCGAGCAGAAAACGCCGTGGCTGCCGGGACAGTAACTACGCGTCAGGCTTGTTCGATCTTTAACGGGTGTTGCTCGCCCGCCGCTTCCAACAGGTAACCGCCCTGCCCGTCTTCGCGCACGGCTTCGGCCAATTGCACCCAGGCGGTGCGCGAAAAACGCGCTTCGGCACCGCCGCTCTTCACCGCGCAACGGGGGACGTTGTCGGCATCGACGGTCAACGACGCGACGTCCAATAATTCGTGGGTGCCGTCGGTCAACAGCAACAACACGCCTTCGTCTTGGTGGCGCACGCCGAGCACGACGTAAGGGCAATCGGCGACCTTAACCGGCACGCGCAGATTTTCCACGCACACCAGGTATTTGCCGTCCTGTTTTTTCAAAGCGGTGAACAACATGGCCAAAATACGCGGATGGGTGACGACCACGCCCTGGTGGCGCCAGTTGCCGTCGAGGTCGATCGATAAATCGAGCGCGCTGGGGTCGAATCCGGGCGGCAGTTCCATCAAGCGATCCCGTACTTTTTAAAGACGCGCATCACCTTGTTCAATGGGGGTGTATCGCCGAACAAACCGGTGGGGCAGATCGCTTCGGTCAGACCGACGTACATGTCGGTGACAGCCCGGTGAAACGCTGCCTCCATCGGCGGCGGCGGCGTTTTCAGATCTTCGTTGACGATGCGACGCAATGGTTTGTCGACCTTCTGCGCAATCTTTTTCGCCTTGTCCATCGCCGCGACAAACTGTGGTTCGTGCTTGCGGTAGTACTGGCGAATCGGCTCTTTCGACAATTGCACGCCGCGCAGGGTCAAACGCAATTCGTCGGGAGTGATCGCGTCGCCCAACAACGGCTCCTGCAAATGCAAAAATTCGAACTTGCCGTCCCACAAAGTCACACGCGCTTTCTGGAACTCGCGGTACAAAAACAACGCCAACAGCACGGTGTAATGAGTCACGGTAACGAACTGATCGCTTTCCAGGCCGGAAATGTTCAGCGCCCATTCGTAAGGCAAAAAGCGGTCGGCCGGTTCGAGCTTGCTGGAATATTCGACGACCGGCCGCGGCAGCATATCGCCGCCCTTGGGCTTTTTGTTCAGCCCCAACTGCAAATGGTAGTCGGGTACTCGATCCAAGCGGCGCAGCAGGCTGCTGCCTTTGGGCAAACCGAAACGGAAGATGCACTCGAGCGGAATAAGGAAGTTGGTCATCCCGCAATGCAATTTGTTGTAGTTGTACAGGCGCGAGCCGGCGAACATCAGCGGATCCGGCGGGACGATATTCACCGCCGCCACTTCGATGACGTTGCTGGGTTGCTTGAGGTGATCGAGGGTAACGGTTTTGCCCTCGTAATTGATAATGCCGCGGTAATGCGTCGGCATGCCCGTTTTCCGCAAACGCTTGAGCGCCGCCGAGCCCAACAATTCGTCGCGCAGCGCCTTGTGCCGCACCTTGAGCCAGATGTTGGATTTGGCGAACTCTTTCCAGGCCGCCGCGCTGGCCACGCGCTCAAAAAAGTAAGCGCTGGAAATGGCCGCGGCCGCACCCTTGCCGGGAATCTGATCGGGCATTTTGCCGTAGTCGAAAATCGAGTAGTCGTCGGTAAATTCGAATAAGAAGACGCCGGGCTTGTTCCTTGTCGGACGACGTTTAATTCGTAAATTTTTCACCGAGCCGGCATAAATCACCTTGTACTTTTTCACGTTGACCATAGTGGTTACTCCCCGCGTGGCATGGAAAAAAGCTCGATTGTTTGTAGCGTTTTCCGCCGGGGAGTGTCAAGCAGAGAGCTTCGCGACCAATCGACTCAACTGGCGATGGACAGCGACGGTAAGCAAGCTGAAAGGCAATTCGCGCCGCAAACCGGGAGTCGGTTTATTGGGTTTGTCGTCATCGGCTTGAATGAAGGTGACCGCTTCGGTGTCGTTAAGTGCCTGCACACCTTCCATGCCGTCGCTGTTGGGTGTACCCAGCAACACGCCGACGCTGTTGCGACCGTATTCGTTGGCTACCGATTTAAAAAGCATATCGAAATTCGGCACCGACTCATTTTCGAACTGTTCCTCGATCTCGACTTTGCGCTTGTCGGCGACCACCAGGTTTTTCCCATACGGGGCAATCAACGCCGTATGCTCATTGATCGATTGCCCGTCATTGACCAGGGTCAAGTGGTAATCGACCATCTCGTTCATTTTCTCGACCAACCCGCGGGTGACATCGTCCGGAAAACGATGAGCCACCAAAAAGGCCACGCCCTGCAGACGCTTGAGTCCCGCGAGCAATTTCAGCAACGGTCGCGGATCCTGCCCCTCCAGACCAACGGCCAGTACTACTTTGGCCGCTGAACCGGTAATCGGCAATTTTCTCTTATTCGATTTGATCGATACGATTTTATTTCGCTGCTGTTTTTCCTGATTTTTGCGGAAGGTGTCGGCACTGCGCGTCAGCGATGCCAGCTTAATGCCCAAATGGCGGAAGTATCCGGTTTGTTTAGCTTTGTTGGGCGGCATTTTCGCCACCACCTCGAATGCGCCAGCCTTTTTCAAATAGGCCATGTAGCCGGGTTGCTCGGCAAAACTGGTGTAAACCAGCACCGGACGAGCTAATTGTTTGGTGATTTTGACGACGGACGCCAACTCCAATTTTTCATATTTCATGCTGACTAAAAAGACATCCGGTAACGTCTCTTCATCGATCGCGCCAACCTTGCGAATATCCAAAATGCCTTCCTGCAAGGCAATATCATCTTGATTTTGCATGGCTTTTTGAATCAGATGATAGGGCACTTCACTATCGGCGACCACTTGCAAATGTATCTTCTTCATATCGTCTCACAACCCTGAGCCACGCCGTTAGAACTCTCGTACCAATCGTGCACTCCAACTCATCGGGCTGTTCGACAAACACCTGTAGAATGTTATGGGGTTTGTATGGATATTTCGGCCAGGATCCATCCGGCCGGATGGCGGGCGGCAATTTCCATCGACAGGTCGTAAAAAGCCAGGCTTTCGGTAACGACTGTGTTTTCGCTCTCGCTGAATAAAATGGCATCCACCCGGCCACCCCCGGCAAGATAGGACGACAAGCGGAACCGGGGCTGATATTTCTGTTCGCTGACGGTGTAGCTCATCGCCGGATGCCGGTGCAACACGTAAAACGCGAAGGGATCGCGGGTCAACACGACGTCGTCCGGATCAAGTTGCTCGGCGCCCCAGGCATACATCGCCGCCTCGTCGTTGTTGATGCGGCTCCATCGATCACGGAAATCGTAGGTCGCCAGTAAAAACAGGTTCACGACCGTCAAAGCGATCACCAACACCCTGCCGGCCCAGATCGCTTTGTCGTCTTGTCGCCAGATCCATCGTGCGATGAAATCGACCGCCGTCAACAAATAGAAAATCAGCCACGGCACCAACACAGTGAAAAACCGCGTTTCGACCAACCAGGGCGTCAACCATAGCAAAGCCAGGTAACAGGCGAGGTAAAATTCGGCGGCGGTCGGACCACGGATCCAACGCAGCACGTAGCCGAGCAACATCAAGAAAAACAACACGACCAAACCCGCGCGCATCGCGGTCGACTCGGGCGGGAAATCCAGCACGAACAAGGCCGCAGGCGCCAACGTCGCCGAACCGACCGCGTTCATCTTAATGCGCCCCAACGTCTCGCGGGAAAGCAAGCCGACTTGGCCCTTGCTCGGGTCCCAGCCGTCGCGCCGCATTACCGAACTTTTTTTCGGCGAAAACTGCCCCGGTTGCGTCTTCACATACAACGCGATTGCCGGCAGCACGCCGATGATCGCAAACAACACACCGAGGGCGAGGCCGCGCTTGAGGCGATTTCGATCCCACGCCAGGTACAACGCCGCCCCGGCCGGCAGCATCAAACCGATTTGCCGCGTCAACGGCACCAGCACGGTCAACACCAAGGCCAGCGGCCCCCAGACGCCTCCGAAAAAGCGCTCGTCGTTTTTCAGGCGATCCAGGCATACCACCGCCGCCAACGTCAGCAGCAGGTAGGGAATTTCGCTTTGGATGCGCCCGCAATACAACCAGACAGTGCCGGTCGCGCTCAAAGCCAGCAGCCACGGCAGAAACCGTCTTCGCTCCTCGTCGCGCCAGGCGTAAATCATCAACAGCATCGCCGCCAACCAAAGCAGCGAAAGCGCCGCACGCAGGGCGACGTCGCTGCCGCCGCACAGCTTGTACATCGGCGCCAGCAGCAGCATCGTTACCGGCGGGTAAGTGGCCGGCGGTTGCATGGGATGGCTGAGTACCTTGGGCAACTCGCCGCGGGCCAGCGACTCGACGCCCATGATGTACGCGCCCGAATCGAAGCGCGGCATGTAGGGATACAGCCAGGTCGGCACGGTCAATCCGGCCAAGATCAGCGCCAGCGCCAACAGCAGCAGACGGTGTCGTTTCGTCAACATATCCTCACGGGCAAATCGATGTCGCTCATGCTATCATACGCGCGAAACAATCCCCAACACCCCGGGAGGATCGCGCTGGCCGAGACCGCATCCGCAAACAAAACGCGTCGCCGCCTGTACTGGCTGCTGCTGACTGTCGGGCTGATTCTGCTGGCGCTGTTGATTGCCAAAATCGGTCCGACGCGCATGCTCGACGCCTGGCGGCAGTCCGACAAAGCGCTGCTGCTGGCCGGTTTCTGTCTGTTCACCTTCGCGTTGTTTATCCGCGGTTTGAAATGGCGGCTGTTTCTCGCCGTTACGCCTTATCCGGTCGCTTTCATCAACGCCGTTCGCGCCTATGTGCTCAACGCCTTTTTCGCCAACCTCACGCCCGCCCGCACCGGCGAGGTGTTCGCCCCGGTCTGGCTCGGTCGCCACGGCGTGCCGACCGCCGCCGGTTACGCGCTGGTCGTCGTCGACCGCATGCTCGACGTCGTCGCCGTGTTGACCTTGTTCGTGCTGGCCGTTTGGCGGTTGGGCAGCATCGCCCCATTGGAGTCGACAACCTATCGCACCGGCGGGTGGATTCTCAGCATGCTGGTCACGTGCGGCTTGGTTGTATTAATCATTGCCCTGCTGCGTTTGGATCGGGCCATTGCCTGGCTCGCAAAGTTTCAGGGACGCATCGGTACGAAAATTCGTCACGCGCTCGATGCGTTTCGCGAAGCGCTGATTCCCTACCAACACCGCGGCGTGGTCACGACCAATCTCGGTCTGACCTTCGCCACCTGGCTGATGGATCTGACCACCAGTTTCCTCGTCGTGCGCTCGGTGCTGCCCGGTTTGACCTGGCTCGACAGTGCCGTCGCTTCGATGTTCGCCACTGCTGCCGCGCTGGCCTCGATGATCCCCGGCGGCATCGGCATCGGCGCGATGGGTTACACCGCCGTGCTCGCCCTGCTCGGCTACGACCCCACCCTCGCCGGCGCGGGCGCCGTCTTAATGACCGTGATGACACACCTGATCCGCGCCGTGTTGTCGGGCCTGTTTTCCTTCCGCGCTTCTTCTGTTAAACAATAGACGCGAAAGGAACCATCATGAGAATGTTTTTACGAATCATGTTGATTGTTCTTGTGGCCTCGTTGTCGATTGCTTTATTGATCCTCTCCTGTGATGACGACGACGATGACAACGATGATACCAATGGCAACTTAAACGACGATTCCGACGACGACGATAATGACGACACCGGCGATGACGACCAACCCGATCTGGCCTACGATTTCCCGCCCGGCTTTCTCTTCGGCGCGGCCACTGCGGGTTTTCAGGTCGACATGGGCTGCCCCAGCCTGCCCGCCGCGCAATGCGCCGACACCAACGCCGATTGGTACGCCTACGTTACCGATCCGGATGTCATCGCCCGCCCCCTGACTTTCCTCGCCGACGAAGATCCCAACGAAGTCGGTCCCGGTCACTGGGAGCTTTTCGAAGACGATTTCGACCTGGCTAAAAACGAACTGAAACACAACGCCTTCCGCATGAGCATCGAGTGGAGCCGGATTTTCCCGCAGTCGACCGTCGACGTCGAAGGCTACGACAACCTGCTTGCCGTGGCTGACGCCGACGCCCTCGCCCACTACCACTCGGTCTTCGATGCCTTGCGCGAACGCGGTCTGCAACCGCTGGTCACGTTGCATCACTACACGATGCCGACCTGGCTACACGATGCCGTCGGCTGCACGCTCGATTTCCGCAACTGCGAACGCCGCGGCTGGCTCGACGCCGAGGTCGCCGTGCGTGAGATCGCCAAGTACGCCGGTTTCTGCGCGCGTGAATTCGGCGGCGACGTCGACCTGTGGGCAACGCAGAACGAACCCTTTGCCGTGCTGCTTTCCGGGTACCTGCTGCCGACGCCGACGCGCAGCAATCCGCCCGCTCGCGTACTTGACGGCGACTCGCTGCTGACTGCCTACGCCGCGATGATCGACGCCCACGCGCGGATGTACGATGCGATCAAGGAAGGCGACACGATCGACGCCGACAACGACGGCGGCAACGCGCAGGTCGGTTTGGTTTACGCCGTCGCCCCGGTGCGCCCGCACGACGCCGGTCAACCCAACGACCAATCGGCGGCCGAAAACGTGTTTTACATGTGGAACACCGCGTTTCTCGACGCCGTCGCCCTGGGCATGTTCGACTCGCACATCAACGGCGAACAAGTCTACCGCGAAGATTTGGCCGGGCGCATGGATTTCATCGGCCTGAATTACAAGGTGCGTATCGTCGTCGACGGTCTGCCCTTCCCGCTGCTGCCCTGGCTTTCGCCGCTGACCAACTTCAACCCGATCACATTGAAGTTCGACGAGGTTTATCCGCAGGGCATCTACGACATGGCGCACTGGCTGCAAGACCGTTACGGCGTGCCGATTCACGTCACCGAAAACAACGGGCAGCACCTGCCGCGCGACGACGTGGACGCCGAAGTGCGCTACCTCGTCGAGCATTTCAGTTGGCTGGCGCAGGCGATCGACGAGGGCGTCGACGTGCGCAGCTATTTCTATTGGGCGCTGATGGACAACTACGAATGGAACCGCGGCATGCACGTGCCGTTGGGGTTGTACGAGGTCGACCCGCTCGATCCGCTGAAAACGCGCATCGCCCGGCCGACGGTGCCGGTGTTCGCCGCCATCGCCGAAGCCAACGGCGTGCCGGTCGAGTTGGCCGAGCAGTACCCGATCGAATAAATATGGAGAACAATTATGTTGAACGTGTTGTTGATTGTACTTGGCGTCGTCGCTTTGGCGGTTATCCTTTTTTTCCTGGCACGAAATCGTAATTCACCCTGCCCCGCCTCGCTGACCTGGCTGCTGGAAAATCCGTACATGAATCATTTTGCCGGCAGCGAAAAACTACTCGACCGCGCCGGCGTGCAACCGGGCATGCACGTGCTCGACGCCGGTTGCGGACCCGGGCGCATCACGTTGCCCGCGTCTCGTCGGGTGGGGCCGGACGGGCGCGTGACCGCCTTCGACATTCAAGAAAAGATGCTGGCCAAATTGCAAAAGCGAATCGACGAGCAGAACGCGACCAACGTCGAAACGATGCTCGGCGGATTGGGCCAGGGATTGCTGCCGGAAAACACCTTCGACCGCGCTTTCCTGGTCACCGTCCTCGGCGAGATTCCCGATCAACTCGCGGCGTTGAAAGAAATCCGCGGTGCGCTCAAAGAAGAATGTATCTTGTCGATCACCGAAATGCTGCCCGACCCGGACTACCTAACCAAAAAGCGATTGACCGATCTCGCCCAACAAGCGGGCTTTACCGTACACGACGTTATCGGCGGCTGGCTTGCTTACACGATGAATCTGAAGAAATAAAACGCGACTGATTACGTGGCGCGGACGGCGCGGTTGTCGGCCCAGCGTTTGGTCTTGGTGATCTGCTCCTTCATCGTCACCGAAAGCGGGACCATGTTGCCCAGCGAGCGGTAGATGTCACTGATCTCCAATTCGCGCTTGGCGGCGAAGGCTTCGAACATCGCGGTGACCAGCGCCTGCTCGATTTCCGCGCCGGTGTAGCCGGCGGCGCTTTTGGCCAGTCCCTGAATCGAGACGTCGCTGGCTTTCTTGCCGCGCATTTCCAGGTGAATGCGGAAAACCTCTTCGCGTTCGGTCTGGTTAGGCAGGTCGACGAAGAACACCTCGTCGAAACGGCCTTTACGGATCATCTCCGGCGGCAAGCGGTCGATGTCGTTGGCGGTGGCGGCGATGAACACCGGTTTCTTCTTTTCCTGCATCCAGGTGAGGAAACTGGCGAAGATGCGCGCAGTCGAACCCGATTCGACCGAATCGGAAAACACGCTGACGCCCATTTCGATTTCGTCGATCCACAAAATCGACGGTGCAACCGCCTCGACGGTGAGGATCGCGCGGCGCAGCGATTCCTCCGGCGTGCCGGCGAAACCGGAAAACACACGACCCATGTCCAACCGCAGCAACGGCAGGTGCCACATGTTGGCCAACGCCTGAATGACCAGACTCTTCCCGCAGCCCGAGATACCGGTAATCAGCACACCCTTGGGAATCGGCAGGCCGAAGGCGCGCGCTTTATCGGTAAAGCCCATCGCGCGGATTTTCGCCCAGCGCTTGAAGTTGTTGAGCCCGCCGACGTGCGCCATGCGGATGTTGGTCGGAATGAATTCGAGAATTTCCGACTTACGTAGGATCAGCCGCTTCTCTTCGATGACGTCTTCCATTGCCGCCGCGTCGACTTTGTCGTGGCGCAGCAGAATCTTGCGCGCGACGAGGGCGATCTCGTCGGCGGTGAGGCCGAGGAACGTGCGGAACAACGCAGCGATGGCACCCCGGTCGCCGCTGAACTTCATCTTGGGATTGTGCAGTTTGATCTCGCCCTTGATGATCTCCTCGATTTCCTCTTCGTCGGGCAGCGGGTAATCGATGACGGCGATCTCTTTTTCCAATTCCGACGGAATGCGCATGATCGGCGAAAAAATGAGAATGGTTTTTTCCGTGTTCTGCAGCGCCTGGTACGCGTCACGCAGACGGCGGTCAATGGCGATGTCGTCCATGTAATGGTGAAAATCTTTCAGGATAAACAACGCCGGGCTTTCGTATTCGATAGCGAAGTCGATCGCGGCCAGGGCGTCGTTTTTCGCCGCGCCCGCCCCGTCGGGTCCGTCGGAATAGCCCTCGGTCAGCGTCCAAGTGTAATAAGAGCGCTCGGGTTTGAGGGCAGCCGACAACAGGCAGAGATGTCCCTCGACGCGTTTTTCTTCCCAGGAAAGCAGATAAAGAATCGGGTAACCCGCCTCGATATACAGTTTTACGTTCTGCGCGGGTTCGGGCAATGGCAGATTGGTCACCTTCATTCTCCCTGTCTGGTTATAGCTATAGCTTGAAAGGCTTGAGCGCCATTGTCAACAAACTTGCCGAGATCGGTCCGCCGTGTTAACGTTTTTTCCCCGCCTCGGGGACGAAGGGAGAGAATTTGGCCCGTATCGCGCTGATTTTTCCGCCGACTCAAGCCGTGACGGTGATGCCGCCGCTGGGCCTGGGCTATCTGGCTGCGGTGCTGCGCGACGCCGGTCACGACGTGGAAATCCATGACCTCGCCTGCGGCCGCCCGACCTTGCGCGACCTCGCCCGCCGGTTGATTGACTGGCAAGCGGAGTTCGTCGGTCTTTCGGTGATGACGCCCAACTTCAGCGGCGCCAAGGCAGTGGCGCAAATGCTGCGTCACCTGCCGGCCCGGCCCCACGTTTTCGTCGGCGGTGCACATGTCAGCGTGCATCCCGAGTTGAGTCTCGACGATTTCTACGCCGACGCCGCCTTCGTCCGTGAGGGTGAAATCTCCGTCCCGGCTTACATCGCCAAGGTTGAGGCCGGTCAGGATCCAAGCAAGGTGAAGGGCGTGGTGTTCCGGCGCAACGGCGAAACGGTCGACACCGGCCCGGCCGATCCGATCCGCGATCTCAACGTCCTGCCCTGGCCGGCGTGGGATCTGCTGCGGCCCGAGCGCTATCCGCCGATTCCGCACCAGTTGTTCGTCCGCCGGTTGCCTGTCGCACCGATCCTCACCACCCGCGGCTGCCCATTTAATTGTTCGTTCTGCGCAACCACCTGGCTGTTCGGCAGCAAGATCCGTCGCCGCGATCCGCAAGACGTCGTCGACGAAATGGTCTATCTCACTGAGCGCCACGGCATCCGCGAGTTCCACGTCGAAGACGACAACCCGACGCTGATCCGCGAACACATCGACAACCTTTGCCACGCGTTGATCGCCTCCGGCCGACGCTGGCTGTGGAAGTTCCCCAACGGCGTGATGGTCAACACCCTCGACGACGAATTGATCGCCCTGTTGGCCCGCGCCGGTTGTTATCAGATCAGCCTGGGCATCGAGTCGATGTCACGCGAGACCAAGGTCGGCAAGCCGGTCGAGCACGCACGCATAAGCGGCATCATCGCCGCCGCGAAAAAAGTGAACATGCAAACGCAGGGCTTGTTCGTTGTCGGCCTGCCTAACGAAGACGAGCCGACCATCGACCGCTCGATCGCCGCCAGCACGCAACTCGGTCTCGATTTTGCCCACTACGGCACTTTCGTGCCGCTGCCGGGCAGCAAGTGGGGCAATGAAATTCACCAGGCCGGGGCGGACTTTGCCAACATCAACTTCTTCACCGCCTCGGGTCGCATCCCGCACGATCCGCACCTGGTCAAGCGCATTCAACGCCGGGCGATTTTGCGCTTCTATCTGCGCCCGCGCATTTTGTGGAACCTGCTCAAAATGGTGAAGCTGCGGCAGATCGGCGGCGTACTCTACACCGCACGCCGCTATTTGCTCGGCTGAAACGCCTCCCGCAAAGCCTCGGCCAATAAACGCGTACCCAGCGGCGTCAGGTGTGTATCACCCGGCCAGTACAGCGGCCGATTGGGATGCGCTTTGTGATACGCGGCGAATGTGCGATGCACCTTCACGTTGTCGATACCGCGCCGGTCGAGGCCGTCCGTGAAGCGTTCGAGGATTTCGTAAACGTCCTTGTCGCGCAACTGCGGCAGACGCTCGTGGTAAACCGTTTCTTTGTCCGGCGCAACGACAACGATTAAGCGAATGTCACGCGCAGCCAACAGGTTCTTCGCACGTTCGACGGCATCGAGAATTTCGTTCATCTGCGACAACAGTGGCTGCGGATCGAGATGCAGTTTCGCGCCTTCGGCGTAGAAGAGAAAATCGTCGGTCGGATCGTAGTCGAAAATCTTTTCCGGCCAGGCGTATAAACCCAGTTTCCACAACGCGCTTTTCAATAGCGGTTCGCCGTAGCGCGTCAGCAGGCTGGAACGCGGGATGTTCTCTTTCATCTCACGCCAACGGCGGCGCAAGCCCGTCTTTCGGCTTTCTTCGTAGGCGGCGCGCGAAGTGAATGATTGCACCTCGAACGGCTCGGCGTTTTCATTGACGGCAAACAATTGCGGCGACAGATCGCGCTCGACGTAAAACGCAATAACCGCTTGCGGCGGATTGTCGATAAATCGGCGGTCGGCGTAAAACGAACCCAGCGGCAGCGTCGCTTCGTTGTAAACGACAAGGTTGAGGTCGGCGGCAAGTAAGGCGCTCAGCGTTTCATGATCGGAAAGCTGCGAGCCTGCGGCGAAGCTGTCGCCGACGATGACGACCTGCGGATGTTTTTCCATTTGTTTGAGCGGATTGCGGAAGCCGTATTCATCGACACTGAATACCTGCAGGTGCCGATGCATCAGATGCGGCAGACCGGTCATGTGCGCCAGGTCGCCGGCGGCCGCGCCCTGCCAGACGGCGCGCGGCAGAAAGGGACGATCCTCAGCGACCACGCATTCCCACGCACGGAAGCAACGGCTTTGCGCGTCGCCCGCCAGCGGCGACAGCACCTGCACCAGCGCCAGCAACAGCCACAGTCCGCCGAGCGCGATGGCGCTTGCCTTCATGCTTCCGGGTGTCGCGTTTTTCATTCCGCCCTTTCGTCAGAATTGGAAATACAAAAACGGATGCGTTACCGAACCGAACAAAAACAGCAGACTCAACACGAACAACACCGCCAGGCCGAGTGTTTTGGTCCAGCGTGGTTCTGTGGATATCTGCCAGGAATTACGCAAAGCGAACGACGTAACGACACCCGCCGCCAGCACCAGCAACGGCAGGCTGTACTGCGTCGACCACAACGCGCTGACCGAAAAGTCGAACGCGAACAGTTTACGATAAACCGCACCGGCCGCCGCCGCGTCGTGCGCGCGAAAAACCACCCAACCCAGGCAGACCAGCACGAAAGTCCACGCCGTCTGCACCGCCCGCGGCACTTTTCGCAACGGGTTCTTCGCGCCCAGCGCCCGCTCGATCATCAGCCACAGCCCGTGCCACGCGCCCCAGAGCACAAAAGTCCAGTTCGCCCCGTGCCACAACCCGCCCAGCAGCATGGTCACGGCGAGATTGCGATAGGTTTTGCCGCGCCCGCGTCGCGATCCGCCGAGCGGGATGTAGAGGTAATCGCGCAGCCAGTACGACAACGTCATGTGCCAGCGCCGCCAGAATTCGCTGATGCTCGGCGACTTGTAGGGCGAGTTGAAATTCTGCGGGAAGCGGTAGCCGAGAAAATAGCCCAAGCCGACGGCCATATCGGAATAGCCGGAGAAGTCGAAATAGATCTGCATGCTGTAGGCGACCGTCGCCAGTGCCGCGTCAAGCGATCCGAAACCGGCCAGGCTCGACGCGTCGAAAAAGCCCTCGACCAACGGCGAGAGATTGTCGGCGATCAGCACTTTCTTGGCCAAACCGATGATGAAAAATTGCAGTCCCAGATTGAAATGACGCAGCGAAATCTGCGGACGCCGCAACTGTTCGGCGATGGCGGAAAAGCGCACGATCGGCCCGGCGATCAACTGCGGGAACAGGGCAATGTAGCAGGCGAAATCGACGATGCTTGCCGCCGGAGCCACACGGCCGCGGTAGATATCGATGGTGTACGACATGCTTTGGAAAGTGAAAAAGCTGATGCCGATCGGCAGCAGCACTTTCACATTCAGCAGCGCCGCCGGGTAACTCGCGCCGGTCAGCGAAAACAGGCCGGCCAGCGATTGGTTGGCGAACATGAAATACTTGAAAAAGCCGAGCAGGCCGAGATTGGTCAGCACCGACAAGATCAGGTAACGCTTTTTCACGCGCGGGTCGTCGCTGCGGTGAATGCGCCCGCCGCAGAAATAATCGATGACCGTGCTGATCAACAGCAGCGAAATGAACTTCGGGTTCCACCACCCGTAGAAAAAGTAACTGGCGACGGTGAGCAGCGCGCGGCGATGGCGATCGGGCGAGAGGTAATAAAACCCCAGCAACAACGGCAAAAAATAAAAAAGGAATTCATGACTGGGAAAAAGCATTGCGCGCCTTCGCCAAAGGTTTCGCCGGACGCTATCAGAGCGCGCCTTGCCGTGTCAACAAAGCACGCCGCTCAGCGCAGAATGGTCACGTCATACAAAGGTTGGTCGCGTTGCAGAAGCGGCAGGGTCTCGGCCTTCCACTGCAGGTTGCTGCGCCGCAAAATCACCGCTTTGCTGTTCTGGTAGTCGTAGCCGACTGCATAACCGGTGCCGTCGCCGGCCTTGGCCACCCCGGCCAAACCCCAATCGGCGCTGACATCGGGCATCACCATGGCGAACCACCCGCCCTGGCTGGAGATGACAACGCCGCGTTGGAATTCGTGATCGACGCCGGCCAGCCAGATGACGTTGCCGCGGCAACTGACATCGAACAATTCCCATTCGTCGCTGACCTGCGGCAACGACTGCACCTGCCAGTTATCGCCGTCGTAGACAACGGCCAACCCGCGCGTGTTGGTGTCGTTGTTACCGACCGCGACAATGTCGCCGTTCTCGCAGACGTCGACCGCATCGAGCCGCCAGTGACCGGAGATGTAAGGCAACTCTTCCGGCTCGAAGCCATCGTTGGCGTTGCCCAGCCAGACGATGCCGTCGTCGGTAAAGCCGTCGCGCCCGACGACCACCGCCTCTTGATGGTCGATGAAAGCGACGTCGTTGGCGATGCACAAGCCGTAGCTGTTGGGCTCGGTAACCGTCATCGCCGCAAACTCATCGTCGTCGCGCTGCCAGACGCGGGTGTCGGTATAACCGGCGTGGGCGTAACACCCGGCGGTGAACACCGTCTGCGCGCTGCGGGCGCTGACGCCGTACTGCCAGCAGGAAACGCATTCAAAGCTGCGATTGAGCAACCAATTGCCGGCCAGCTCGTAGACCTCGGCCTGCGTGCCGTAACCGCCGACCATGAACGCGCCGTTGGGTGCGTGGGCGTCGACGCCACGCAAGGGGTACAAGCTCGGCGTACCCGGGATGCTCAGCACCGACCAGCCCTTGCCGTCGCGCCGCCAAGCGACCGGTCCGAAGGTCTCCGAACCGCCGACGGTCAAGGCGTTATCGCTGGTATCGTCATCGCCCCCGGTGTCATCATCGCCGGTGTCGTCGTCGGAGGTGTCGTCGTCGGAGGTGTCGTCATCGCCGGTGTCGTCATCGTTAGTGTCGTCATCGGTGGAGTCGTCGTCGAAGGTATCGTCGTTGTCATCGTCATCGACGTCATTATCATCGTCGATTATGTCGTCGTTGTCGTCGTCATCGTTGTAGATCGGACCATCGTCGTCGTCGTCGAAGGTGGCGTCGTCATCATCGCCGCCGGCGCAAGCGGACACCGATATCACCATCAACACGAGTATTGAGAGAATCAGTAATTTGCGCATCACGATACGTATCCGATTAAGCGCTAACACGAGTCAGCTAGCAACCGCAGCCGTCGTCGTCATCGTCGTCGTCGTCATCGTCATCATCGTCGATGTCATCGTCTTTATCGTCATCATCGTCGTCGCCGACGGTGGTGTCGTCGTCATCGTCATCGTCGTCGTCAGTCACGTCGTCGTCGACAACTGTATCGTCGTCGACGGCCGGAGTGATGGTCAGAGTCGATTCATGCGGCAACGCGTTCTGCCCGGTGACAACAACCTGCAAATCGCCCTCGGTCAACGGCGCGTCAAACTGCAACGTCACCGCCCCGGTTTCGTCGGTACGCCCGGCCTGGTCGAACTCGCCGTCGCGCCAGATATGCACCAGCGCGTTAGGCATCGGAGCGGCGTTGAGCGACACGTTCATCGTCACCGATTCAGCGCCGGCGATGATGTCTTTTTCACCCGCTACATCCAACTCGGCCGGTACGTCGGACCAGATGTTCAACTCCGGATCGCCGAAGATCAGGTAGTGCTGGAACACCTCTTCGGTGGTGCCGCCCGCACCTTCCGGATAATCCTGGTACATGTACATCTTGCCGTAGTAGCAGGCCGCGCCGAAGGTCAGGTGATCCTGCTCGAAGTGCCCGACGGCCACGCCCTTACCCAGCGAGTCGGTCCAGCCGAACGGCGTGCTGCGGCTGGCGGCGAAGATGCCCGCGGCGCCGGCGGTCTCGCTGCCTTTGATCCACACTTCGGCGAAGCAATCGTTGGTGTAATCGAAGGCGGCGTTGGTGCAGGCGATGCTGGTGATCACCGGCAGCATGCGGTTGTTGGCCAGCCCCATCACGTGCGAGTTGGTGTACGACGGGTTGGTACTCGACCACGACGTCGACGAACCGTGACCGAAATAGCTGATCCAACTACGGCCTTCGTTGATCGCCGCGGTGACGTTGGCCACCGTGTTGTTCCAACTGCTCTGGAACAGGTAATCGACGTGGGTGAAACCGTGCTGCTCCAGAATCGTGCCGCAGAAGGTGGCGTTCTGGTCATCGACCGAGTCGGAACCGGAGATGGTCAGGCCCTTGAGGTACCAACCGGTGTCGGCCAGCATCGGGTCGGTTTCGTAATCGACCATCTTGCGCACGATGCGCGCGATGCCGTCGGCGCTTTTCGCCGATAGCCTGCCGATAATCGTATCGGGGAAGTAATCGGCACCTTGCAGCGTGACGTAGCGCGAGTCGGACGAGCAATGGAAGATGCCGAACAGCGTGGTGATCTGCTCGTAATCGCCGACCAACAGCACGTAATCCAGCGGCGGCAGGGTGTCGTCGTGGTAGCGGTTGAACAGGTATTCCTTAATCGCCTGGGCATCCTGACCGGCGCCGGTCAATTCGCTGGTCAGCGTCACTTCCACCGGCAAGCCCTTCTGCGTTTTCCACTCGACGTACGGCTCGACGGCTTCGGCGAAATCGTCATAGACGATAACCAGAATCGCGCCGTCGCCCGGCACCCAGTTGGTGTACTGGTCGCGGCGGTCGAAACCGGTGCTGATCGCATTCTGCAACGGAGCGAATGCCATGCTCGGCGGCAAAGCGCGAGTCAACGGATTGCGCGCGTCGACCAACCCGCCGTTGATCAGCAATTGCGCGCTGGTGTTAACGACCAGCTCGCCGCGGGCCGGGTTGTAGCGCACCGGGTAATAATGCACCGGCACAAAGCGCCGACCGTGCATGATCACCGGTTCGCCGACGCTCAACGCTTCGGCGGGATACAACGCGTCTTGCGCATAGATCGACTCGTCGAGCACGAAGTCCGGCCGGGTGGTCGCGCTGCGGTAAACCGGCAGTTGCGCCGGCAGCAGGTTGACGCCGTGCCAGGTCTCGCTCTGCACATTGACGATCTCGGCGCTGACGCCCTCGGTCGCGTCGACGGCGATCAACCGCGTCCACACCGGCAGCAGCGGCGCGCCGGCCTGACTGGTCACGCCCATCTGCGGGGTCAGCACGACATCCCAGGTCTGGCCGTCCTGTTCGACCTGCGTCTGGGTCAAATCAGCGGCATCGATCTGGAACAACAATTGATTGGCGGTGCGCTGCAACACTTCAACAGGTTGGTCCGCGGCCCACAGCAACGGACAAGTAAACAGCACAATCAACGCGACGGCGGCAAAAACCAGGCGGCGCATAGTAGTTCTCCTTTTTTTTCCTTACCGACTCAACCGGGCGATTATAAGGGACTCGCCGGCAAAATACCATCGCTTCTGTTGACGTTGCCTCCACCATCGGCCTTTCGCGAAATATCCTGTTGACGCGCGCGACGCCATCGCCTATCAATAAGATCGTTTCCCCACCGCAAGGATATGCCGATGAGCAAAGTCGAACGGATCGAGTTGTTTCACGTCGAGGTGCCGCTTTCCAAGCCCTTCTACCCGTCCTGGATACCCGGCTACCCGCAAACGCACAACCGCTTCACGCTGATCAAGCTGTTCTCCAGCGACGGCGCCGTCGGCCTGGGCGCGGGCAACGCTTTCACCTTCGAGCGCCAGGGCCTGGGCGACCTGCTCGGCGGCTTCCTGCTGGGCATCGAGGTCGGCGACATCGACGCCGTCCGCCAGCGCCTGCGCGAGGCGTCCTATCTGGGCTGGCGCAACTGGTGGATCGAAACCGCCTACTGGGATCTGTGGGCCAAAGAACGCGGCGTCCCGGCCTACAAGTTGCTGGGCGACACCGACGAAACCGTCACCGAGGCCAAGGTGTACGCCTCCTCGGGCGAGGTCCGCGACTTCACACGCCGCAAGCCGTACCTCGACCAGATCCGCGAGATGGGCTTTACCGCCGTCAAGATCCGCGTGCACAGCGCCGACGAGCAGACCGACATGAACATCATCCGGCAGGTGCGCCGCGAGGTGGGCGACGACTTCCTCCTCGCCGTCGACGCCAACCAGGGCTGGCCGGTCTCGCTGATCGACAA
>Ga0272444_10001696_pt1 | contig 21011 bp, 17 predicted proteins | sample SSMForm13_FD_201033 | JGI IMG/M metagenome (GOLD analysis project Ga0272444, IMG submission 201033) | Marine sediment archaeal communities from Little Sippewissett salt marsh, Falmouth, MA, United States - SSM-Form-13 | ecosystem: Environmental > Aquatic > Marine > Wetlands > Sediment ... | reverse complement strand
AGTCTCCCCCTTCGTAAGGGGGAGAAAGGAAGGGGTGCAAGATTGTCTCTCCTCGTTCTTCATTTGAGTCAAACGTTCGAATACCACTTTAGATCTTATCTGCAAGATTAAAAATCCGAATGGGATTATCAATAAACAGCATTCGCGCAATCTGTTTCGCCCGGTCGAGATCGAACACACCTGCTTCCACTTTCACCGCCAGCGCCTGGCTGACGTTCTGCCGGGCCATCAATTGATGGCCGTAGATCGCATCGATGAAGCCATAGTCGCCGCCAAACGCACTGATCTTGTTGATGGGAACCGAGTCGATCCATTCGATCAGCGCTTGAACCGATGCGGTGGGGGAGATGATATGAGCCCAGCACATGTCGATGGTGACGTTCGGGAAATTCTTCGCCAGGGCCGACAGGAGATTCTGATAGGGGTAGCCGATGTGAAACAGGTCGAAGCGAACGTTCGGGTAAGCCATGAAGAGGTTCGACAAGAGCGTGGGGTCGCTGTTGCGAATCAGATTGTTGTTACCGGCGTGAAGGCCGGTGTGAAACTGAACGGTCAGGCTTCGCCGGTTGGCCAGACGCAGGAGGGAGTGCATCATGAAATCCTGCAGCGGCCGGCCGATGGTGAAGACTTCCGGTTCCCAGTCGGGAAAGTGCCGCCGGTTCCAGATTTCGTTAAAGGCGCGCTCGGCGTCCGCGCGCACGACCCGCTCGTAGGCCAGAGGCCGCAGATAGGCCAGCGCGCTCTTGAGAGCGACCGCGCCTTTTTCGAGTGCCTGATCGAGGCTCCTTTCGCAGGCTTCCAACCAATCCTCAAAAGCACAGATCGGGATTCCTGTTTCGGTTTCAACTTGCCTGACCTGATCCCCGGTGCGCGGGAGAATGAAATGGTCCAAGCGGTAGACCGAGCGGAAGAATTCCCGGTCGCATTCAAGGTTTGAATCGAGCAAGCTGATCCGGATCTTTGACTTTTCTTTGAGAACTTTTCGAAAGTGACCCGGCTGGAGGCTTTGCTGAAAGGCCGCGTCGAGCGCTTCGAGTGTTTCGCCGGTGATGCTTTCGATGCCGTAAAGACCCTGAGCCGCAGCGTCGAGCGCCCGGCCGTACCCGGTGTACCGGCAGGCTTCCCAATACGGCTCGACGATTTTCCATCGCTCGGGCAGGGGAGATGCGATGTCGATCGCGCGGTCGAATTCTTCCTGCGAAAGGCCCGAGGAGAAGAGATCGTCCTTGAAATACTGCGACAGGTACTCTCTCAGGACGTCGGTCGGCTTCTCCCGAGCCTCTTCTTTGAACGGCAGATGCTCGTGCGTGTCGATGATTTCCAAAGTTTGAATAAAGTCGAAGATTTCTTCATACACTCGGCTCATCGAATTTCCTTCTCTCCGGTCGTTTGGCTTTGGTCCTGCTCGGATTCCCGGCTCGGTTTCGCACCCGGTACAGGCCAAGAGTCTGGTAAGAATCGACCGCGGTGTCAAGTTTGGAGGGAGACAGGAGCGGGGGGCGGGGGACCACTGGTACGCACCGCTTGCCGAGCGGCGCACTCCACCTTAACTCCCGTGCCGGGTAAGAGATGGGATTAAAGCCCACCAGTCAACGGGCAGCATTGAATATATGCTCTCAGTTAGTCAATTAGCTTCTACGGGCTAATTTATTCGCAAAAATGGAAATCAGCCCTCCCAACATTACATATCCGAAGATAACCTCGCAAGTCACCAACGCGGCTGCCCACAAATTCTTCGGCACCACATCCCCAAAACCGAGAGTGGTAAAGGTTACAATGCTATAGTATTGCATGGTGAAGAATGATTCGATTTTATTTTCCGGTGTTAGTTGATCGATATGAAAATAATCTTTGAGAAAATAGAATAAGAGGCCAAAGGATACGGCCATTACTAGGGACAGCAATGCCCATCGGACAAGCGATCTCCCATAATCGGACGTTATTCCCCATAACCAGCAGAATACCCTATCCTTTATCCTTTTCGATGCGCGAAATTCTTCAATGAAGTCTTGATCTTGTACAAAACGCTTGAATCCTGGGCTGCCAAAGCAATTCTCTGCTCGGATTCCCCGGCACAGAATTTTAGAACCTTTATAGAATACATTGCTTACATTTGCGTCCGTTAGGTTCGCCCACCTAAGATCAGATTTTCTAAGGTCGCTATCTCTCAGGTCGGTTTCGCTCAAGTCAGATCTGATCAGATTTGCCCCAATGAGCTTGGCTCCGAACAGGTAAGCTTTATGAAGATTGGCTGCACCTAAATCGGCCCCGCTCAGATTGGCTCCGCTCAGGTCGCTACCCTTCAGGTTGACACCAATTAGGGTGGCTTCAATCAGCTTCGCGTTACCCAAATTGGCATTGCTTAGGTCGGCCCTCCCCAGATTAGCACCGCTCAGAATGGTGTTGAATAATTCGGCCTCGCTTAGATTAGCCTTTCGAAGGATGGCCTCGCTTAGGTCGGTGCTGATCAGCCTAGCCTTATGCAGGTTAGCCTCAAGCAGATTAGCTTTGCGCAATATAGCCCCTCGCAAGTCGGTGTTGCTGAGGTTGGCGTTGCCCAGGTCGGCTTTGCTCAGATCGGCTTGTTGTCCGCTCTGGCGTTCCGACTCAGCCCACAGTTTGTGTTCTTCGAGAATCTTGTTTAATTCTTCTTGCGATATTCTTCTAAGTTCGGACATAGTTGAACCTCAAGATTTCATTTTATTGTCGCGTCAAATGTCCCTCTTAGGGTCTTAATCGAGGTCGACGTTACTCTAGATGAATATCTGTTTTTGTTCAATTGGGTGGCGGGCTTTGGCTCAACCGCCCGCGAAAAGTTCGAAAGATGGTGTCAAAACACCCCCTCTAGCTCCCCCTTGGTAAGGGGGAGAAATTTGGCCGTCTCCGTTAATTCGGCCCGGTCGAGAAAGCTCTTTTCAGCGCGGCGTGGATGGGGTAATATCCGGTCAGTCTGAGGATGATTAGATTCAAGGCAATTCGTTTTCTCAACCGGAGGGGGAAAATTCATGGCACAAGATCAAAAAACCCGCAAACAAGGGCTTTTTATTACTGTCGACGCGAATATCGGCGCGGGGAAGACCAACGCCTGTCACGCGATTTCTTCGGCTGCCAGCGCCGTGGGGTGGCCCGCCCGGGTGCTTGAGGAGCCGACCCATTCCGAGGAGTTCGCGCACTTTCTCGCCCGGTACTACGATGACTTGAGCACCGGGAAAAACACCGGTGGCGGCTTCGCCATGCAGATGTTCATGCTCTGCCAGCGGTACGAACAACACCGCTTGGCGGTTGAGCTGGCCTGGGGAGAGCAGGGCACCGTGGTGGTGCAGGACCGCCCGATTTACGGTGACACGGTCTTCGCGACGACCGCCATGGAGCGGGGATTCATGACGCGGGAGGAATATGAGCTCTATGTCGACTTCTTCCGCAACATGAGCCGCGACGTGATGCCTCCCGACATTTTCGTTTATCTGGAAGTGCCGCCCGAGGAATGCCACCGCCGCATGGCCAGCCGGGGCCGGGAACAGGAAGCGGGCGTTCCCCTCGATTACCTCCAGCATCTGGACAAGAACTATAAAATTCTGATCCAGGAAATGCGCCGGCGCGGTGTGCGCGTCCTGAACGTGGACTGGCAGGAATTCGGTCCTCCCGTGGAACTGTGGAAGCAGATTCTCCGAATGGTCGTCTCCTCCGACTCATGGTACGAACAGCTGACCTTCTCCTTTGCCAAACATCCCCGGATGCCGATCGTGCAAGGCGAAAAGAAAGGCGATGCGGACAAGGGGTAACCCGAACGGATTTATTGTCTTTACTGTCTCAAGGGAGAAGATTTCGGAGCGCATTCCCTGATCGCCCGTGGGAGCACAGACTTTGTCGGGTGGATTTCAATCCACCGGTTGTCTCTTACAAGCACACGACAAACCTTATCCTCCGTGTAGCGACGGGTGGCGGGCTTTTCATCGCCAAAGACGATCAAAGCCCAGTCTGCTGATACAAATAACCTTCACTGTGCGGGAATGTAGAAACTGGTAGCGCCGGCATCTTGCCGGCAAACCGATCGAAAAATCATCGAAAACAAAGAAAATGCCGGCTGGAAGCCAGCGCTACGAATCATCACCTCCATCTTGCTAAACTCTGTGGGCCCGCTGCCAAGGCTCGATCACCCGGAAGCGCCATAGGTGTAAATCCGCAATGCCTCGCCTTCCATTTCAGCTTCCCAATGGCGGCTCGGCATCACACCCGCGGAAGGACTGTGATACATGAGGTCCAGCGCATATTCCCGGCCCTGCGCTTTCCTGTCAAGACGAAAACCCGTGAGGAATAGCCCTTATCAAATACGCCAAGCCTCTCTCTTCGAGTTTGACTCCTGGCGGTTTCTCTCTGAATCAATTAAAGTATAAAGTATCCAGAAGGCTGAGGCTTTCGTCCGGGGGAACACTTGAGCGCCGGCGGGGCCTGATTCCAGAGAAGGATTCCAGCGTCATGAGCCCATCCCCTTGTCTCGTTTGGTTTCATCGAGATCTTCGCCTTTCGGACCATCCTGCGCTGCGCGAGGCCGCGGCCGCTCGTCGTCCGGTGATTCCCGTATTCATTTGGAGTCCGGAAGAAGAAGGGCGCTGGCGTCCGGGAAAGGCCTCGCGCGCGTATCTTTTGGGGTCGCTGAAACAGTTAGAAAAGGATTTGCAGGCCGCGGGTTCCCGGCTGGTGATTCGAAAAGGCCCATCGAAAAAGACTCTGGGCGAGCTCATCGAAGAGATCCAGGCCGGCGCGGTTTACTGGAATCGGCGATATGAACCGGCCCTGGCGGAACGAGATGAGAAAATTAGAACAACATTGGAGGGCCAAGGTATCGAGGTGCGGACTTTCAACGCCTCCTTGCTGTTTGAGCCGGAAGAAATCCAGACCGGTTCGGGCGGCCCTTACCGGGTTTTCACTCCTTTCTGGAAAACCTGTCGGGCGAAGCCGGAGCCGAGCGAGCCGCTTCCCCGAGTTCGGAAGATTCCTTCGCCTGACCGGTGGCCCCGCTCGCTGAAGCTGAACGAACTCACGTTGGAAACGGGCAAAGAGAAGCCGGGCATACCCGCACTCGCTCCCTTGCGGGTGGGGGAGAAGGCCGCGGCGAAAAGATTGAAAGCGTTTCTGGACCGCGCGATTTCAAACTATGCGGAAGGAAGAGATCGCCCGGATTGGGATGGCGTGTCCAGGCTTTCCACCGCTCTGCATTTCGGCGAGATCAGTCCGCGGCAGGTTTGGCATGCGGTTAAATCGTGGATCACAACCGCCTCGAACCGCTTGGCGAAAGAGTCAGCGAATGGGTTTTTGCGGCAGCTCGGTTGGAGGGAATTTGCCCATCACCTGCTATTCCATTATCCCCACACGCCCGCCCGGCCGCTGCGAGCGGAGTATGAGAAGTTTGCCTGGCGAGACGACCCGGCCGCGCTGCGCGCGTGGCAGGAGGGCCGAACCGGTTATCCCATCGTCGATGCGGGAATGCGCCAACTGCGCGAGACCGGTTGGATGCACAACCGGGTTCGGATGATCGTCGGCTCGTTTTTGGTCAAGGACCTGCTGATTGCCTGGCAGCAGGGCGCCGAGTGGTTTTGGGCCACGCTCATCGACGCGGACTTGGCCAACAATACCCTTGGCTGGCAATGGGTGGCCGGGTGTGGAGCGGATGCCGCACCGTTCTTCCGGGTGTTTAATCCGGTGCTGCAAGGGAGGAAGTTCGATCCGGAGGGCGAGTACGTCCGGCGGTATGTTCCCGAGCTAAAGAAACTCTCCACCCCGCATATCCACGCGCCGTGGAAAGCCCCGGCGAAGGTTCTCTCGGACGCCGGCATCGAGCTGGGGAAGAATTATCCCGCGCCGGTTGTGGATCACGCCGCCGCACGAATCCGCGCGTTGAGAGCGTACGAGCGCCTGGGATCGGCGGAAAGGAATCCTATCCAATTGTGAATCTGCATCCTCAAGCGAAGCCGGTTTTTGTCACCGGAGCGACGGGCTATATCGGCGCGAGGCTCGTTCCCCGCTTGCTGGAAAAGGGTTATCGAGTTCGATGTCTTGTTCGGTTTCCTCGGAAATTGGCAGCCCGTCCCTGGTCGTCTCATCCCAACTTGGAAACGGTGGAGGGCGACGTGGGAGACCTCTCGCGACTCGCGCACGCGATGCGTGGCTGTAAAGCGACCTACTACTTGGTTCACTCCATGATGATTGCCGGGAAGCAGTACCGACAGCGCGACCGGCAGTTGGCCCAGGGATTTTGTCGGGCGGCCGAGGAGGCCGGGCTTGACCGCATGATCTATCTGGGCGGCTTGGGCGAGACGGGTCAGGGGCTCAGCGAGCATTTAACCTCGCGGCGGGAGGTGGAGCAGGTCCTGGCATCGGGTCGCGTCCCCGTCACGGTTTTTCGAGCGGCGATGATTATCGGCTCCGGTTCGGCCTCATTCGAGATCTTGCGCTACTTGGTGGAACGACTGCCGGTCATGGTTACTCCGCGTTGGGTTCGAACGCAATGTCAACCGATTGCGATTCAAAACGTTCTTCATTACCTGATCACCTGTCTGGAAGTTGCAGAGACGACGGGAAAGACACTTGACATTGGCGGCCCGGACGTTCTGAACTACCATGAGCTGATGCAGGTGATGGCCGAGCTGCGAAGTCTTCCGAGGCGCACTGTCATCCCGGTACCGGTATTGACGCCGAAGCTGAGTTCGCTCTGGATTCACCTGGTAACGCCCGTCAGTCACCGGATTGCCCGCCCGCTGGCCGAAGGGTTGAGTAATCGGGTGGTTTGCCGAAATGAGGAAGCGGCCCGGCTGATGCCCCAAACGCTCTTGACGGTACGGGAAGCGATCCGGGCGGCGCTGGAAAATGTAGAAGATGACCGCATTGAGACCGCTTGGCGAGACGCCGGACCCATGCCGGGAGATCCCGATTGGGCGGGCGGGACCGTGATGGAAGACCGGCGGACGATCGAGATTCAGGCCCCGGCAGAGCTCGTTTACCTGGCGGTTTGCCGCATTGGAGGCGGACATGGGTATTACGCGGCCGATTGGCTCTGGCGTATTCGGGGCGCGATCGACCGGCTGGTTGGCGGACCGGGATTGCGGCGGGGCCGAAGGGACCCGGAAAAGGTCGCATATGGAGAAGCGCTCGACTTCTGGCGGGTCACCAGTGTCGAGCCGGGAAACCGCCTGGAACTGCGAGCAGAAATGAAGCTGCCCGGCGTAGCGCTGCTCGAGTTTAAGATCGAGCCGAGTGCGCTCGGTCCGGCCAAGACCCGGTTGATTCAAACCGCCCGGTTTATCCCCAAGGGACTGGCCGGGCTGGCGTATTGGTATGCGATTCTGCCCCTTCACGGCTTTGTGTTCAATGGTATGATTCAAGGTATCCGCCGAACGGCCGAAGCGCTGGCTCGGCAAGAGCCGGACCCGGGACCGGGTAAACAGAATGCGGGTTCACCGGTTCCGAAAGCGTGACCGGAAAGATTGCACAAATCTTTTGCAGAGCGAGGATTAGCCCATGACAAAGAAAGATCAGGATCAAACTTCGAAAGCCGCTCCAGACGAGGAGCGTTGGGAAATTCAGCACGCCCCGGGCTCTTCGGACGATTTTGAATATGCCGTTTGCCGGGATGGCCAGCCCGTGGCTTATGCAAAGAGCGAGTCCGAGGCGGAATTCATCCTGATCGCTTGCCGCGCGCATTCGACCGAAAAAAAATTCGCACGGCAAATCCACGAGCAGATGAAACAGTGCCAGTTGTCGCTTTATCTGCTCGACCGAGCGATTGCTTCCACAAGAACCGGAATCGTCATTGCCGATGTGAACCAAGCCGACCTGCCGCTGATCTATGTCAATCCGGCGTTTGAAACGATAACGGGATACTCGGTATCGGAGGCCGTCGGGCGCAATTGTCGCTTTCTGCAAGGTGCGGACCGGGACCAGCCGGGGCTGACGGAGCTGCGAGCGGCGCTGCAGCAAGGGCGGGACTGCAACGTTGTCCTGCGCAATTACCGCAAGGACCAAACGCCTTTTTGGAACGAGTTGCATATCTCGCCGATCCATGATGATACCGGGAGGCTGACCCACTTCGTCGGCGTTCAGACGGACGTTACGGAGCGCGTGGAAGACCGCGAGCGCATTCTGCGCCTGCAGGAAGATCTGCTGGAGAAAAACAGCGAACTGGAACGACTCAACGAGACCAAGAATCAATTTCTTGGCATGGCCGCACACGACCTTAGAAATCCGCTCAGCGGCATCGTGGGTTACGGCAGCCTTTTATCGGAAGGACTGGTCGGCGCGCTGAACGATCAGCAGCGAAACGTGATCGAGAGAATATTGAACTCCAGTCGCTTCATGGTCAAGCTGGTCAATGACCTTCTGGACGTTTCCAAGATCGAAGCGGGGAAATTGGAATTGGAACTCGAGTCTGTCGATCTCTGCGACTTAATCCGGGAATGCCTCGAACTGAACCAGCCTCGGGCTCGGGAGAAGGAGATCGAGATTGTATTTGACCTTCCCGAGGATGGACCTTCAGAACTTGTGGCCGACCGAAACAAAATCACTCAAGTATTGGATAACCTGATCACGAACGCGATCAAGTTTTCCAATGCCAAGAGCAAGGTGGATATCGGCCTCCAGCCTTCTGACGATCAGGTGACCCTGTTCGTGCGCGACCAGGGGCAGGGGATTGTGAAAGAGGAATTAGACCATCTCTTCAAGCCGTTCTCCCGGACCAGCACAAAGAGCACCGGAGGGGAAAAGAGTACCGGTTTGGGGTTGGTCATCTGCAAGAAGATCGTCGAGGGGCACGGCGGCCAAATTTGGGTCGAGAGCGAAGTGGGCAAAGGCACAACGTTCTATTTCTCGCTTTCGCGAATGGCTACTGCCTAACTTCTTTCATCTGAATGTGTTATAGTTCGAATTGAGTGGCGTTGGAGAAGGATTGGCAAAAGTCTGCTCAGCTGATTTTGAATAAGATGCAGAAAAACCTTAAGAAACCGCCGGGGCGCTTCGTCAGTCAGGGGTGGAAGAGATCTTTGGCGCCGGATTCCGGGCGCCCGCCGAAGACTCGACCGATCGGGAAACAGGGAAAGGCTGAAAAGTGAGCAACCGAACCGAGCGCGTCGCGGAACTCGTTAATGAATATGGGCAAATGGTTTATGCCACCGCCTACCGAATTCTCGGCAGTACCGACGACGCGGAAGACGCTCTGCAGGAGGTTTTTCTGAAAGTGCTGGGCAAGTGGAACCACCGATTAGATCCCGAGGCGGTCCAGGATTGGGCCGCCTATCTTCGAGTCACGGCGTCGCGATGCGCGATCGATCTGCTCAGGAAGAATCGAAAGCGGAGGCAACGCAACGTCGAACTGAGCGAGAATATCCAGGACCTCTACAGCGAAGATCCCCGCCGGGCGGCGATGCAGCACCAGAAGGCGGCGCTGTTGCGCCAAGCGCTGGGCCGGCTGCCGAAGCGGGAAGCCCGCGTGTTCGCATTGCGATACTTCGAGGATTTCTCGTACGAGAGGATCGCGGACCATCTCGGCATCAAATCGGGCCTCGTCGGTGTTCTTCTTCATCAAGCGCGGGGACGTCTTCAGAAAATCCTCGAACCACTCATGGCCAAGGATGCTTCACTCGGCCGCAGTTCCCTGTTCAATCCCGAAGAGACAGAAAGGGAGAACCGCCATGTCGCAGGATAAACCCGATCGAAACGATCAGGACTTGGGCGTTCTCCGGGAGATGGTTGAAGCCGTGAAGGCGGATGCGCCGGAGACGGACGATTATGCCTTCGCGCGGCGTCGACTTCTCCGCAAACTCCGAGGGGAAAAACAGGAGAACCCAATCATGAATATGATTCGAACCACGACCCGTTCAAAGCTTCGGTGGGTGACGGTCACCGGCGCGTTGGCGTTGGCCATTGCCGTGTTTGTCGTTATGAATCCTTCCGGCGTGGGCCCCGGGCAGGTCTATGCCGAAGTGGTGGAGCAGCTGCGTAATGCCTTGACGGTCAGTTTCAACGCGGCTTGGTACTTCGATGAGAATGAGGAACCGAGCATCCTCGAAATGACGTTTCGGGAGCCGGGAATCAAGCGCATCGGGATGACGCACGAAGGCACCCAGGTCGTTCAGGTGGTCGACACCAACCGGAATCAGGCCATTGTACTGATGCCGGAGACGAAAACCTACGTTCAGATGAATCTCGAGAACATGCCTTCGGTCGAGCGAGAGCGGATTCAACTGATTCAACTCATCAGCGAGGAGATCAAGTCGCTTCCGAGCAAGGCCGAAGAGGATCTCGGCGAAATCGAGTTTGAAGGCCGCACAGTGCGGGGCTTTCGCGCGGGACATAAGAAAATCTGGATCGACGTGAAGACGCAGCAGCTGGCCTACATCGATCAGCCGCTCGGCGGAACGCGCTTGGTGATGACCGATTTTCGGATCGATCCGAACGATCTGGACGACTCGGCGTTCAGCATTGCGCCGCCCGAGGGTTACACTTCCATCAGCAAGGGGCCGCTGGCGTATCAGAACTCGGAGCCGGACGAGGAGGATTTGGTCGAGTATCTGCGCATGGTTGCCACCTGGACAAAGGGACAAACGTTCCCGGCAACGCTCAATCCGCTGGAGGTCTTGACCCTGCAAAAAGAGGGCAAACTGGATGAGTCGCGAGAGGTGAGCCCGGAAGAAGAGCAAAGGGAAATCAAGACTTTTACCCGGGTGTCCCAGAACACGGTGATCTTTGTCACCAAGATGAGGCCCGTGAACGATTGGCAATACCGCGGCAAGGGCGTCACGTATGGTGATTCAGGAACGCCGATCGCATGGTGGAAGCCGAGCGGAACGAACACTTATCGTGTGGTGTGGGGCGATCTGAGTACAACGAGCGTTCCCCCAGGGGACATCGCTCGCGTGACGAACCGATAACCCAACAACCCTCGCCCACCAGGACTAAAGTCGAATAACGGAATGCCCGGCCCAACCCGCCGGGCATTCTTTTTAGCTCATGACACGACAATCCGCTGTCACCACCACAGGTGGCAGGCCGCACATGCCTGGCTTTGTGGCCCCATCATGCAGCCGCCGAGGTAGATCTCGCCTTGGTTCGCCTCGGCCAGAACTTCCGATGCCGGGTACCCCCAGAAAATATCGAGAATGTATTTCGAACCGCATCGCGGGCAGGGTTTCGCCAGCGCCCGGTGGTGTTTCCAGCGCGGCGTGCCGTCCGCTCGATAGTCGACTTTGATCAATCGGGGTCGGAGCGCCCCGCTCACCAGTCGCGCCCAATCTCCAACACGCGCTTCCCGCCAAAGCTTCCAAGTCACCTCGACCCGGAACTGCTTTCCGGTGGCTGACTCGACCATCCAGCAGTGCGTGTAGGCGCTTGGAGGAGGATCGGAAGGCATTGCGATCACCTCAACTTGGGGACCCTCGCGAAAGACCTGGACGATCCTGCCTTCCCATTCGAGTGAAGTCCCAAGGGGCGGTGGCGCAATCGTAGGCAGTGGAACCCGTGGGGCGACTTGCGGCTCGGGTTTCGGCTGCACCCTATTTTTATTGTGTTGAAATATGCCGGTAACGGCCGCGCCCGAAACCACCAGAAGGAAGAAGGCAAGCTGAAGAATCGTTTTCCTGCTCATTGAACCTTTCAAAATGCGGATGAAGGATCATTTTCTGTATTGAAAATGTCTGGCTTCTATTGGACGCCGCCCGGATCGATCTGGTTCTCGAATATTTTAGGATGTTTGTCCTGAACTCATTCCGTCCCCCATCAGCCGGCGGGTGAGCCAATCCTTCAAGACCGTGAAGAACTCCTCTCGCGCGTGCTTTTCCCGCCAGGGGCTGTGGCCGCAGCGCTCCAGCTGGCGGTACTCGAGCTGCGGAAGGAAAGGTTTCAAACTGTCCCGGATCATCGCTCCAGGATGGGGATCGTGCGCGCCGTGGAGCATGAGCACCGGGGACTCGATCGCCGCGAACGCCGCGGGATACACGCCCTCCTGCTGAAGCCGGAGCATGTCTTGCCACGTTTCGTGGTGCGCGCGGACGTCGAACGGTTCGGCCTCCTCGTCCGGATCTTCGGGGGGAAGGAGCTCGTAAGCATATAGGGGTTCGATGAGCTTGAAGTATCGCTGACGCCGTTGGTCGGGATCGGGATATTCTTCCGCAAGCCGCTCGATGCGCCGCTGGAGCTCCTTGTCCATACGCGCTTCGAGGTTCGCCTGAAAGCGGGCGCGTGCGGCGGGGTCAAACGTGCCGCAGCCGATCAGCGCCAGCGGACCGGCGCTCTCGGGATGCGCTGCGGCGTAGGCCAGGGCGAGCATCGCGCCCCACGACTCGCCCACGAGCGCCGGGCGGGCGTCCTCGCAGTGCGACTGCACCAGCGCGTGAAGATCGGCTACGTGCCGCTCTACGGTCAGCGGCTCGCCGCCGCTTGTTCGCTGCCAGGGCTCGAGCACGCGAAATCGGTCCGCCAGCCCGCGCGCCACCGGGGCCGCTTCGCCCACCGCCGCCGGCCCGCCGTGCAACACGACCACCACCGGCCCGAAAGTGCCGAACGTACGGGTTCGCAAGGGGGTGTAGCTCACTTATCGGAATTTTCCATCACATTTCTCCCCGGTTGTAAACAAATCGACGTGGTCAAAATTGACTACCACGAGAAAGGCCCCTCCCGGTAGATGAACCATTTCTTGAATTGATATTTTCCTCTGTTGTATAGGAACTGTCAATCTTAAAACCCGATGATGAATTCCCGGGGATTCTCTTTCATAAAGAGTCATTGAGTTGATTTAAGGCGAGTGCGTTGGAAGGGATTCCAGGTTTTAAGCGCCAAAGGCGCGCGCTATTCCAGCCTAGGGCGTTAGCCCTAGGAATGGGGTTCAAATAAACGATTAAGGGCTGAAGGCCCGCTCGATATTGATCCCTTTCCATCCGATCTTTTTAATCCATAGACCGGGCTTTCAGCCCTTAGGGGATTGGGGTGTTCTCCAACCTGGGCCTTCAGCCCAAGCTGGTATGAATCGCGCCTTTGGCGCTCAAAAAATTGTCATCACGCAGTCAATTTTCGGCTGGTTCCTTATCAGTGGCGAAGGAGAGTGCAACAGAAGGACTGAATCTTACACATCAAGTGGAGTCGAGGGGGATCGAACCCCTAACCTCCGCCGTGCAAGGGCGGCGTTCTCCCAATTGAACTACGACCCCGGGTTCTTAAGTACGAAGTACTAAAACACTAGGCGAAACGCGTACCAGGAATACTATGCCAGATTCCCGGCTGAAATAAAAGGGACGGTTCTCAACAAACCGTCCCCCGCGACTGTTCTGGTGGGCCAGACTGGATTCGAACCAGTGACCTCATCCTTATCAGGGATGCGCTCTAACCTGCTGAGCTACTGGCCCTTACGGTCAAAATCCGAGGCCGGAAAACCGCTCCGGCTCCAAAGCAAGAAGGGAATATAGAGGCCGCTGTCCGCTTTGTCAAGAAATTTGACCGCCGCGGGACTTGGAAGGGCCGCGCAAGTTGTTGATAAATCATCGTTTTTAACCGCAGAGGGCGCAGAGGCAAAAAGTGTTCAGTGCCCCACCGCCCTGTCTGCCTCAGGAGGATTGCGGTGGATTGGTAATAAGTATTTCCCACCCCAAAGGGTGGGCCACCCGGCCTGTCTGCCTCAGGAGGATTGCGGTGGGTTGGTAATAAGTATTTCCCACTCCAAGGAGTGGGCCACCCGGCCTAAAAGCAACCCCCTCTGGCTCCCCCTTCGTAAGGGGGAGAGAGGTACTCGCGCAAGGCTTGTGTTGATATCCGAAGAGGCGGTTGAAGGCTAATCTCCTCCCCTTTCGAAGGGGAGGCGGGGAGGGGTAATTTTTCATCTCAGCGATTCTCCGCGTCCTCGGCGGTTGATGATTGATTATGGCTCTAATACATGCCGAGGTCCTGTCCGACGACCACCTTGCCATCGTACCCTTGGCGGATTTCCTCCAGCATCCGTTCCTCTCCACAACCAAAGGACAGCAGGTGGTACAGCACAAGCAGCTTCGGCCGAACCCGGGAGGCGATGCGCGCCAACTGCCGCGTTGAGGTGTGGGACTTTGAGTGGTACTCCCGAAAGGAGGCGGGCCCGAAGCGAAGACCTGCTTCGCAGTAAACCTCGTGCACGAGCACGTCGCAGCCGCTGGCGTTCTCAACCAGCGCTTCGCACGGCGTGGTGTCGCCCGAGACGACGACTACCCGATCCCGCGTTTCGAACCGGTATCCATAGGCGTGTTTCCACGTGCCGTGGTTGACCGGGAACGCCCGGACCTTGACCCGGGCATCCTCGTAGACCGGCCCCGGTCTGACTTCGAGTGCATCGACGCGGCACCCAATGGGACTTTTTTGCTCCAGCCCCTCGGTCCGGTTTCGAATATCCTCTTCGTATGCCTTGAGCACGTGCTCGGTCATGTTCCGGATGCCGGGCGGACCAAAGACCCGCAGCGGCCGGTTTCGCCCAAGCACCCACGGCGTCAGAATCAGGTCGGGATACCCCGCCGTGTGATCCGAGTGCAGGTGCGTCAGGAACGCGATGTCGAGCCCGGTCGGGGCAAGCGCGTTGCAGCCTCGGGCGTATGCCGCCGAAGCGCGACGCACCACGCCGGGACCGAAATCGACCAGGTAGGCCTGTCCCCCGACCACGACCGCCACGGCCGGGCCCGAGCGATCCGGCTCTGCCGAGGGCGTTCCCGTGCCGAGCAGCACCACGCGGGTCTGTGGCTCGGCGGCGAAAGCGGAGAACGCTGCGACAATGCACAACGCGGACAAGATAAGTATTCGGCAGATTTCTCGTCGATCGGTTTTCATCAGAAAAGCGTGGATTCCTCTGGGCTAGATTTTTTCGAGGCCTTTTTTCGAAAGGGCGCGCGGGGTTTGTTTTTCCCCGGCTCGTGAGTTCCAATGGGAATCTTGCGAAGCCCCACAATCAACTGCTCTCGAAGTTTCAAAGGTTCCTTGACTCGTTGCTGCGTGAGTTTTTTGTATTTCTCCAGGAGCTCGTAGGCAATCCACCGGCGGCGGAGATTCGCCGCGACCTTCGGCGTGGTCCCGATTCCGCAAAAAGGATCGAGCACCAGGTCGCCTTTGTAGCTGAACCATTGAATGAGGCGATAGGGGATCTCTTCGGGAAAAGGACAAGGGTGGTCGTATTGATTCGGCGGCACGGGCGCGATGTGCCAGATGTTGTTCGCCACTTCCTTGGTGAAGACCGAGTCGATATCAACGCGGTCCCGCGACTTTTCTTCCTTCGAGCGATCCATTAACAGCCGGGGCGCTCCCGGTTTTCGAAAGATCAGGATGTACTCAGTCATGATGTTGGGCCGGTAGTAGCCGGGGAAGGGATTCTTAATCGTGGAGCCGGCCCTTTTGACGCCGCCGGTGCACTTCGACCAAAGAACGTCCTGAAGAAACTCCCAACCGATCTTTTCCATCCTGGCGACAAAATGAAACGGCAGCGGGTAGTGCTTTCCATTCAAGAGAACGGTGCCGATCACCACGGCGCAGTGCGAACCTTGCTTGTGAACCCGGAGAACCTCTCGAAAGCATCCTTCGAGAAACGCCAGGTAATCCGAATACTCCATGGTCTGCCGGGGGCGATAATCCTCCCGCGCGTCGCGACTGTGGACGTCATAATCGATCGCGTTGAAATAGGGAGGCGAGGTTACGGTCAGGTCGACCGACTCGTCGTCGAGTTCCCGCATCGACTCGCAGGAATGAATGTAGACCACGTTGGTTTTTCGAGTTTTCTTTTGTTTCTTCGGCGGCGTCAATCGATTTTTTCCTTTTGCCGGTGCTTTGCAAAGATGGTTGCATCCCGGAGAATGGCGTGTCAAGGCTATTCGAGCCTGTCCCCTTGAACAGCAACCGGGGAAAGGGTATGCTCTGCTTGGTGGCGCAGGGCACCCAGTATCGTGGCAGGGAAGGAGTGAGCGTCATGAATGCCGGACGAAAGAAACTCATCGTGATCGGCGACCGGGTTCTGATCGAGATGGACAAACCGGAGGACCGCACCGAGGTGGGGCTGTACCTTCCGCAGACCGTGGTCGAGAAGGAAAAAGTCGCCGGCGGGCGGATTGTCTCGACCGGGCCGGGCGTGGCCGTGCCCGATCCGAGTCAGGACGAGGACGAGTTCTGGAAAGAAACCTCGTCGACGAAGAGGGCGCGCTTTATTCCGCTTCAGGCGAAGAAAGGCGACTACGCCCTGTTCCTCAAGAAGTCCTCGGTGGAGATCAAGTTCGAGGGCAAGGAGTATCTCATTGTTCCCCAAGCGGCGATCCTGGTCCTGATCCGGGAAGAAAGCGAAGTGGTCGAGGACAGTTTCTCCCAGCTTTAGCTGGGCTAAACAATCTGACAGGATGAACAAGATTGACAGGATTTTATTTGGTTTTTCCCACCCCAAGGGGTGGGCCACCCGCCTAAAATTCTTCCCACTCGAGGGGGGAAGCGGGCTCCCAAAGATTTGCTGGATGGGGGTGATTCTTTATCGCTTTTTGTCCTGTGGTCGCTTTCAAGACGCTCGAATGCGTAGCGCCGGCTTCCAGCCGGCATTGTTGTTTTTCTTGATGAATTTTCGCTTCGCTTGCCGGCAAGATGCCGGCGTTACCTGATTTTTTCTCACCGCGCAATCGGCTTAAGGAGACAGACAAGACTTCCGGGAGGCGCTCTACTTCAGCAGGTCGCCTAATTGCGACTGGATCAGGTCTCGATTTTCTCCGACCCACTGCGCCAGTTGGCCCACCCCGGTTTCGGGATCGATCGTGGGCTTCCACCCGAGTTCCTCTTCGATCTTGGCAACGCTGCTGATGTAAACCGGCTGGTCGCCCGGCCGCCAGTCGAACAATTCCACGGAAATCTCAATCCCCAGCTGGCGCTCCAACTGATGCACGAGGCCGAGGATCGAGCGGGTATTGGCCGGCCCGCCGCCGACGTTGTAAACCCGGCCTTCCATCAGATCGCTATTCTCCACCGCCAGCTCATAGGCGTGCACCAGGTCGTGGATGTGAAGCATGTCCCGCACCTGCTTGCCGTCGCCGAAGATGTTGATCTTTCGGCCGACCACCGCGGAAATGGTGAACCAGGCGACCCAGCCCTGGTCCTCGATGCCGAACTGCCTGGGACCATAGATGCACGACTGGCGAAAGACGACCGTTTTCAGGCCGTAGATGCGGGCATAATCGCGCACGTATTGATCCGCGGAGCCTTTCGAACAACCGTAGGGGGAATGAAAGTCAAGCAACCGGCTCTCGGCGATTCCTTCCGGTAAGTCTTTGTAGGTGTAGCGCCCTTCCTTTTCATCCGGAACGATTCCCGGCCCGGACACGACCTCTACGTCCTCCATGCCTCCATAGACCTTGTTGGTCGAGGCGAAAACAACGAGCGGGTCCGAGCTGCCGTTCCGAATGGCCTCCAAGAGGTTGAACGTGCCAAGCGCGTTAATTTCAAAATCCTCGCGGGGATCGGTGACCGAAGTCGTCACGGCCACCTGGGCCGCCAGATGAATGACGGCATCGACGCCCCGATACTGTTCGAAGGCCTTCTGAAGCTGCCCATAGTCGCGGACGTCCGCCTTCACGAAATCGAATTCGCCTTGGCTGCGAAGCCATTCGAGGTTCGCCTTGGCGCCTCGCCGGGAAAGATTGTCCAGAATAAGGAGATTGTCCCCCCGGTCCAGGAAACGTTTGGCCGTGTTGCAGCCGATGAAACCGGCGCCGCCGACAACCATCACTCTCATGAGTCCTATCCTTTCTGTGTTGATCTTCGAACCCGGATTTTAAAAAGCCCGAAAAGCATTTTCAATCCATCCCGGCCCACCTGAACGCCGCTGCCGCCCTGGTCGCGCCAAGTGATCGGCACTTCAAGGACGGACAGCCCGGCGCGCTTGAGCTGCCAGAGAATATCGCAGTCGAAGTGGTATCCCAACGCCGTCACACCCGAAGCAATCGCCTCGCTTGCCCGCCGGTTCACCGCCTTGGCCCCGCATTGGGTATCCTTGTAGGGAAAGCCGAAGATCAAGCGGACGGCCAGGTTGAACAAGCGGCTGGCGATTCGCCGCTTGAGTGGCTGAGGAATCGGCACCTTCGAGTCAGGCAGCCATCGGGAGCCAATGGCGCAATCGCATCGGCCTTGCTCGACGATCTGGAGCAGCCGGAGAACATCCGCCGCGTCGGTCGCTCCATCGGAATCGCAGAAAATGACGATATCCCCTTTCGCCTCCGCAAGCCCCCGTAATACGGCTCGGCCTTTGCCCGGTTCCTGAAGATCAATCAACCGAAGACTCGGGTTTTTTGCAAACAGCCCCTCGACGATTTCCCCTGTTCGATCCGTACAAGCGTTCGTAACAACGACGATCTCGAAAGGTACAGAGCAATCGCGTTGCATATACCGGTGGTAGGTTTCCACGGTTTGCTCGATCCGGTGTTCCTCATTCCGAGCCGGCAGGATGATGGAAAACCGAGGCAACGGGCCCTCAGGCAAGGTATTCTCCCCTCGAACTTGCTCCAACTGCTCAAGATATGAAGACTACGGCATAGTAGTCAGGCCGCTGCCGACTGTCAACCAGCCCGCTTCCGATCCTCCGGATTCGGCTTGGCCAAAACGGCGTAAAACTCGGCGATAGCTTTAGTATTATTACATTTGTTTTCATTCGAATCAATAGAATAAATGGGTAAAAATAAGGATATTATATTAAATTTTAATTAAAGTACTTGACATAGGACCAAATATATAGAAGAATACCTTGTCTTTATAAAAAAGATCGATATTTATCCGCTGAGGCCTTATGCCGCCGCACATCACCAACAAACTCAGGGTTCTGCATTATATCGGACGACACCATCCCATCTGTCGCGGTGATTTAAGCCGTTTGACCGGGCTTCCCTCCCCCACGATTACCAATATTGTCGCCGAATTGATCCACGAGGGCATGGTAACGGAGCAAGGGTACCAAGTTTCGACCGGGGGACGAAAACCGGCGCTACTGGATCTTTGTGCCGACAAACGGCTGATGCTGGGTGTTGAGCTGAACGCTCAACAGCTGACAATCCTGCTCATTGACCTAAAAGCCAATGTCCGCTTCAAACAAGTGGAAAAGCTGGACGGCGCTGCGACGCAGGACAATCTCAAGCGAAGTCTTCTCGAAGGAATTGAGAAAGGACTCAGCGGCGCCAGCCAGTGGAAGTCCCGCATCGCGGGCGTTGGCGTTGGGATTTCCGGCTTGGTGGATTCTTCGCGGGGGGTCAGCCTTCGCTTTCCAGGTGTTTCGCCTTGGGCGCCCCTGGAGGTGGTCGATCTGATCCAGGGACAATTCGGACTGCCGACGTTTCTGGAGAATAACGTGGCGATTCGCACGCTTGCCGAATTATGGTTCGGCAAAGGGCGGGGATGCCGAAATTTCCTGTTTGTTTCCGTCGGCCCGCACATTCGCATGGGCATTGTCATCGATGGACGCCTCTATCGGGGTTCCGGCGGCAATGCCGGGGAGTTGGGGCATATTACTTACCGGGCCGATGGCCCGCTGTGCTACTGCGGCAATTCCGGCTGCCTGGAACTGTTTGCATCGAACTCCGCGCTTGTTCAAGAGATCCGCCGAGTGCTGGCCGAGCGAACGTCCGATTCCGGCAGTCCGCTGGCGGAGCGGCCTGCGGAACACATCCAGGCCGAACACATCTTCCACGCCGCGCGTCAGGGAGATCGATTGGCTAACCGGGTGTTGGACCGCGTGTTGGAACCCCTCGGGCTCGAAATCGCCAGTCTAGTCAATCTTTTCGATCCCGAAGCCATTATCCTGGGCGGGCCGATGGCCGCGCAGGGCGACGTCGTGCTGGATCGAATTCGGCAAGCCATCGAGAAGCGATCGCTGCCCCGTTTGGCCGAGATGGTGCAGCTGATGGCTACGGATTTCGGCCCCGAAGGTGGGGCGTTGGGGGGAGGCGCGCTGATTATGCAGCGAATGTTCGAGGGCGTGATCCCGATCCAGGAAGGACTGAAGTCGATTTAATACACTTTGGGAAAAACCGATCGAAGGATCGTTTTAAATACGAAAATCTTCAGTTTGAAGAGTAAAGAAAAAAGATAAACAGGAGGCAGAATTCATGGAAGTTATCATCAAACCCGATTACGATGCGATGAGTAAAGAAGCGGCGGACATCATTGCTGACTTGCTGTACGGCAAGCCCAACGCGGTTTTGGGACTGGCCACGGGAAGCACTCCGCTGGGCCTTTACAAAGAGCTGATTCGGATGCACAAGGACGAGGGACTGGATTTCTCCAAGGTCATCACTTTCAACCTGGACGAGTACATCGGATTGTCCGCTTCGCATGACCAGAGCTACAACTACTTCATGTGGGACAACCTGTTCAAACACGTCAATGTCAGTCCCGAGAACGTCCACATCCCCAATGGCATGGCGAAGGACATCGCGGCGTTTTGCGAGTGGTACGAGGACGAGATTGAAGCCTTCGGCGGCATCGATATCCAGGTGCTGGGTATCGGCGGCGACGGCCACATCGCGTTCAACGAGCCCAGCTCCTCGCTCGGTTCGCGCACCCGGCTGAAAACCCTAACTGAAGAGACCATCGATGACAACGCTCGTTTCTTCGAGAAGAAGGAAGACGTGCCGCGCTACGCAATCACGATGGGCGTTGGCACCGTCATGGAAGCCCGCAAGTGCATCCTGCTGGCCAACGGCGAGAAAAAAGCCGCCACGGTCGCGAAGGCCATCGAAGGCCCGATAACGGCCATGGTGACCGCCTCGGCGCTTCAGATGCATCCGGATTCGGTGTTCATTCTGGATGAGCCGGCTTCCACGAAGCTGGAACTGAAGCAGTACTACGAGTGGGTTTACAAGAACAAGCCCGAGCGGGCCTAATTGGCTTGAGGTCTTTCGGCGGGCCGGTTCCTTTGAGGGGGCCGGCCCGCTTTCTCGAGTCCAACGAGGAACCGAACGCCGTCTCGAACGCCTCTGGCTTCGCCAGGAAGGCCTGCCGGGGCGGCCTCA
>Ga0272444_10001694_pt1 | contig 21040 bp, 14 predicted proteins | sample SSMForm13_FD_201033 | JGI IMG/M metagenome (GOLD analysis project Ga0272444, IMG submission 201033) | Marine sediment archaeal communities from Little Sippewissett salt marsh, Falmouth, MA, United States - SSM-Form-13 | ecosystem: Environmental > Aquatic > Marine > Wetlands > Sediment ... | reverse complement strand
AATAATGGTTAAAGCATCGGATCATATCGAGGACCTTGTCTGGAAATACCCCAAATTGAACGCCTTTCTAACGGATAAGGGTCTCCGCTGCATGGTCTGCGGCGAACCGGCCTGGGGGACGCTCGGCGAGTTGATCGAAAACGCCGGGCTCGACGTGGAGTCTATTGTCAAAGAGATAAACGAGCAGTTCGGCAATAAAGACGAAAACGGTTAAAAGCGGGCCGGATTCGGTGCCGGCGATATCGGCAAATAGCAATCCCGCTGCATATATAGCTGGCTTGTTTATCAGGATAATTCAGATTGACGTGGCCCGTATTTCCTGCTAATTAAGGTTAAATTCGCCAAACATGTCAACTATGTTATGACCCAACCAAAAACATTTCTTATGATACTATACAACGAGAAGTCTGCCTCTGCAATGTGCCGCACAGCTTTGGGTTTGTTGAAAAAGCCCCAAGGATATTGCGGCGGATATTGCGAATCCATTCTGATGGATTCATGTGACCTGCGGCTCTTGTTCGGCAAGGGCTCAGGTGTTACGTCACAATTCCGCTTTTGCCGAATCAAGACGTGGCACAACCCCCGCGGAGGTTTTTCAGCACGTCCATCACAGGCATTATTCATAAAAAATTAAATCCAAAAAAAGCCCGCGTGCGGCAGGCTGGCGAAAAAATGGAGGGGGGAGGATTCGAACCTCCGAAGGCTTCGCCGACAGATTTACAGTCTGTTCCCTTTGGCCACTCGGGAACCCCTCCATTTGTCAAAGATCATCTTTTGTCGCGTCCGATTCGAATCCCTTAAAAAAACTTTCTTTTCAGCCGGCGAAGGGACTCGAACCCCCGACAGGCTGATTACAAATCAGCTACTCTACCAACTGAGTTACGCCGGCGTTTTACAATCAGCCATTATAGTATTTCTCGGCTCAAAGTCAAGATAAATTATCGCCGGCATCGCCGGTTTCTGCCTGTCGGTCTGCCCTGTCACGCGTTGGTGATTATATTCACCCGAATGGGGTGCCGCACAGCGTCAGCTGTCCGAGGAGTCTTATCCGGTATCACACCCAACGGGTGTGTATAGTTTATAAGGGCAGACTGTAATATTTGGAAAAGAAAATACATCGTATCTCCAATTTATATTTCGCCGAAGATTAATCAAAATGCCAATATGAACTCATCCACCCGCTGGGTGGGCTACCAGGTTATGGTTTTCCTTTATCGTATCTCCGGTTTCTGCCTGTCGGTCTGCCCTGTCATGCGTTGGTGATTATATTCACCCGAATGGGGTGCCGCACAGCGTCAGCTGCGCGAGGAGTCTTATGAGGTTGACTTTAGGCTGCCACCGGCACGTAAGACCTCAGCCTATATTTTTTTCTTCCATTTGGTGCCGTCGGGTGAATCCTCGAGGATTATCCCCTTCTCGAGAAGGTCGTCCCGGATTTGATCGGCGGTGGCAAAGTCGCGGTTTTTTCGAGCCTCTGTGCGTTTTCTGATCATCCCCTCAATTTCCTCATCGAGGATAACCTCCTCGCGGCGCCTGAGATTAAGGACGGTATCGATCTTGTCGACCGCCTCGAGGGCGCTCTTTTTTTCCTCGGCAGAGAGCTTATTTTCGGCCTTGAGGCGGTTGATATCGCGGATGAAATCGAAAACGGCGCCGAGGGCGGGCGAAATATTGAGGTCATCATCGAGATTTTCACGGAAGCGTTCGAGCATGCGGTCGATGATGCCGGCAGCCTCGCCGGAGGATTCGCCGCCGGAGTAGTCGGACAGGTTGTTATAGAAGTCGTTGTAACGTTCGAGGGCGTGGCGGGCGGCCTCGAGTCCCTCGAAGGTGAAATTGAGCTGCTGACGGTAGTGGGTGGCCAGGAGGGCGTACCTGACGGCAAGGGCGGGATAGCCTTTGTCGATGATGTCTCGCAGGGTATAGAAATTATGAAAAGATTTGGCCATTTTTCGGCCATCGACGATCAAATGTTCGCTATGCAACCAGTATTTGACGAACTGCTTGCCGGAGACGGCCTCGGACTGGGCGATTTCGTTTTCGTGGTGGGGGAAGATATTGTCGACGCCGCCGCAGTGGATATCGAACGATTCACCGAGATATTTCTGGGACATGACGGAACATTCGAGATGCCAGCCTGGGCGACCCTTGCCGAGATCGGTTTCCCAGTAAACATCGCCGTCGCTTTGATCCCAGGCTTTCCAGAGGGCGAAATCGGAAACCGACTCTTTTTCGTATTCATCGGAGGCAACGCGGGCGCCCGGCTTGAGGCCCTCGAGGTCGATATGGGACAATTTTCCATAATCGCGGAATTTGGCGATAGGGAAATAGTAGTCCCCGCCGGCCTCGTAGGCCATGCCTTTCTCTTTCAATTTCTTGACCAGTTCGACCATATCCTCGACCAGGGCGGTGGCTTCGGGGTAATGATCGGCACGTTCGATACCGAGGGCATCGAGATCATCGAAAAAAGCCTCTTTATAGGTTTGGGTATATTCGTTAAGGGAGACGCCCTTTTCGCGGGACTTGCGGATGGTTTTATCATCGACGTCGGTAATGTTCATCACATGGATAACCCGAAAGCCGCTGAATTTCAGGTAGCGTTTGAGGAGGTCCTCAAAGACATAGGTGCGGAAATTGCCGATATGGGCATAATCATGGACGGTGGGCCCGCAGGTATAGAGACCGACATGGTCCGCCCGAAGCGGCTTGAATTCCTCAAGCTGACGTGACAGGGTATTGGTGAATCGGATAGCCATAATAAATCACTCTCATACGGCCGTCAGGGAGTCGACCGTTTTTTTGTCCAGTTTTTTGACGAGGTTGACGACCAGTTTAACGATGTTATCGTAGTCGGTGCGGTAGATGATCGCGTTATGCGAGTGTATGTAGCGGGTGGCGATACTGATGAAAATGGTCGGAACCCCGGAGCGGCTGATATGGAAGGCGCCGCCATCGGTGCCGCCTCGTTCCAGTGAGGACAGGTGAAAAGGAATCTTTTTCTCCTCGGCGGTTTCTATGGCCATCCGGCGCAGTTTCTGGTTGGGTATCATACTGCCGTCGTAAACGAGGATGCCCGGCCCGGCGCCCAGCTTTTCGACCTTTTTGTGGCCGTCAGGCGGTACATCGCGAGCCACGCTGACATCGAGAATGATGGCTACGTCAGGATCCGAGGCGTAGGCGGCGGTGCGGGCGCCGCGAAGGCCGACCTCCTCCTGGACGGTGCCGATACCGAGAAGCGTATTGGGGTGTTTGCTTCTGGCGAAATGTTTCAGGACATCGATAACCATGGCACAGGCGACCCGGTTGTCGAAGGCTTTGGCCATGTACATTTTCTTATGGTTCATGATAGCGAATTTGGAATCGGGGATGATGGGATCGCCGATGGCAACACCCAGTTTTTTTCGGATGTCGTAATTATCCCTGGTGCCGACATCGATAAACATATCCGATATCTTGACGACTTTTTCGCGGTCTTTGGGTTCCAGTAGATGCGGCGGAGTGGAGCCGATAACGCCGAGGACAGGCCCTTTCGAGGTGATGACCCAGACTCTCTGGGCAAGGGCGACGTGTCCCCACCAGCCACCCAGCGGCAGAAAGCGAATAAAGCCATCATCGGTGATTTCCTTGACCATAAAACCGACCTCATCGAGATGACCGACCAGAGCAACCCGCGGCGAAGCGCTGGTTCCCTTCTTGGTGCCGATCAGTGAACCGAGCTTGTCGTACTCGATATCGGCCAGTCCCTCGAGGTATCTGGCCATGACTTCCCTGGCGCCGCCTTCATATCCGGAGGTTCCGAAAGCGTCGGTTATTTCCTGAAGCATTATTTCTGTTTGATCCACCTCTCCTCCTTGCCGAGTTTAGAAAGTGAAAATAGAGAAGAAAATATAGCAAATTTCGGCGGTCTCGTCAATCGCTATTCGGGTTCGGGCGGCGGGCATAATGGCCGCCTTCGGATTGGGTCGTGGTTTATTTTTTCTTGGCCGAGGCGCATATTTTTTCCACGAGAGAATCGAAATCGAGTCCGGCCTGAGCCGCGGCCATCGGGGCCAGGGAGAGCTCGGTCATACCGGGCAGAGTGTTTATCTCCAGGAAGTATGGCCGATGGCTGTCATCGAGAATAAAATCGATTCGGGCCAGCCCGGAGCAGCCGACGATTTCGAAGGCGGCGGCGGCCAGTTTTTGAATATCGGCGGCGATCTTCTCGGGAATTTCAGCCGGGCAGACATATTGCGAACCGCCTTTGGTGTACTTGCAGCGGTAATCGTACAACTCGCCGGAGGGAATAATCTCGACCAGAGGAAGCGGCTGGCTATCGAGGACAGCGGCGGTGATTTCGCGGCCGCGGATGTACTGTTCGATGAGAATCTCCGGAGAAATACGGGCCGCTTCAAGAAGGGCGTCTTTCAGTTTATCGCTGGTGTTGACCAGGCTGAGGCCGATGGTCGATCCGGAGTCATTGGGTTTAACTATTATGGGAAAGCCGAATTCGTCTTCGATTCGGCGGCAGTAACGGTCGATTCGCTTGCTGTCCCGGATTTTCAGAAGCAGCCAGGCCGGCGTCGGTATGTTCTCGTTTTCGAGGATACGTTTGGTGAAAGCCTTGTTCATGGCCACGGCGGAGGCGAGCCGGCCGGAGCCGGTATAGTTAATGCCGCCGATGTCAAGCAGGGTCTGGATGGTGCCGTTTTCTCCCTCGCCGCCGTGGAGAGCCAGAAAGACGAGCTCATTATCGGCATAGCTGCGAAGGTCCATGGCTTCAATGAGCGCCGCTGGATTTTTTTCTTTCATCGCTATCTTGGAGAGGGATTGCCGATCATGGTCGAGAGCATAGCGGCCCTCTTTATCGAGGAGAGGCTTGCCGGTGGCGGAATCGACGGCCTCGACGCTGTAACCGAGACGCACCAGCGCCTCGCAAATAGCTTTACCGGATGCGAGCGAAACCTCTCTTTCTTCAGACCTGCCTCCGGCGAGGACGAGTATTTTACCTTTGGGCGACATTTTTCCTAATTCGGTAAATCTTCCATATAATTAAGATAATAATGATTGTCACGATGATGGGCAAGGCGACTTTTTCATACTGGTTGTACCAGGCGGCGATGGTCTCGAAGTTAATGACGAAAATGTAGCTGGCAAAAAGGAGCAGGCCGTTGAAGAAAACAAATGAGGCGAGAAGAAAGAGCACCGCTTTGAGCGGCGGGAAATGGCCGATGCCGGCGACAAGAGTAATGATGGCCCGGGCACCGACTATGAAGCGGTTGAAGACGAGGAGGAGGCCGCCATGGCGGCCGAACCATCGCTCAAGCTGTTCGATATCCTCCCGGGAAAAATAGCGATAGTTTTTTTTCATGAAAAAGTCACGTCCGAGAGAGTAACCCAGGTAATATACCAGCATGGTGGAGCTCAGTCCGCCGAAAACAACGACAGCGAAGACGCCGAAGATATTGAGTCGATCGGCGGCGGCGAGGGCACCGCCGGCCAGGGTGAAGAAGTCTCCCGGAAAGGGCGGCATGATGTTTTCGACGAAGGCGGCCACAAATATGGCCAGGTAGATCCAAAAGGGACCATAAGCGAAAAGGCTGTCCAAGAACTCATTTATCAGGTTGAGAGATTGTTCCATGGTCAACGTAGATCAATGAGGTGGCGATGGCGGCGATACCCTCTTCCCTGCCGACGAAACCCATACGTTCATTGGTGGTGGCCTTGATGGAAAGAGCTTTGTCGGAAATCAGCAGGATTCTGGCCAGTTTCGATTTCATGGCCGGGATATGCGGAGCCAGCTTCGGTTTTTCGGCGATAACGACGGCATCGACATTACCGACGCGAAAGCCCTCCTGAACGACCATCCGAAGAACATCAGCCAGGAGGCGGGTCGATTTCATGTCCTTGTTGTCCGGATCGGTATCGGGGAAATGGGCGCCGATATCGGCCAGACCGGCGGCGCCGAGGAGCGAATCGGCGATGGCATGGACAAGCACATCAGCATCGCTGTGTCCCTGCAATCCGCGATTATGAGGAATAATTATGCCGCCCAGAACCAGCGGGCGATCGATCATGAGCTGGTGGGCATCGTAGCCGAGGCCGACTCTAATCTCAGGCGCCATATTCCGCCTCCAGGAGAATTCTGACCAGCTCGAGATCATCTTCGGTGGTGATCTTATGATTAACGGCCCGGGGAATAACGGTACGCACTTTGAAGCCGAGTTTTTCGACCAGGCAGGAGTCATCGGTGACGGCCTCACCATCCTCGGCTTTCTGGTGGGCCGTCATGATCAAATCGTACTGAAAAACCTGCGGTGTTTCCGCGAGGAACAGGCGGCTTCGGTCGAGAGTGGTCAGGACGAATTCATTGTCGACTCTTTTGATCGTTTCGGCGATGGGGCGAGCCAGGATAGCGGCCCGTTCCCGGTGGGCTTTTTCGGTGACACGGTCGATGTCATCGGGGTGCACCAGCGGCCGGGCGCCGTCGTGGATAGCCACGAAGCCGGTCGATACGGGCAGGGCCAAAAGGCCTTTGCGGACCGACTCCTGGCGCGTATCGCCGCCGGTGATGATCCGGGAAACCTTATTTAGGTGATGGCGGTTGACGATGTTCTCGTTGGCGTAGAGGAGAAATTCCTCGGCGACGACAAGAGCGATTTCATCGATTTTTTCGGCCCGCTGGAATTTTCCGACAGTCCAGGCCAGGATCGGCTTATCCAGGACATTGCGGAATTGTTTGGGCACCTGACCTCCCAAACGCAGGCCTTTGCCGGCGGCCACGACGAGGGCAACGGTTTTCATATCGGCTCAATATATTTCATAAAGGGCATAATTGAAACAACAAATTTTCTCACGGGGCGGCATCATCCATCAATTCCGGTCGTCAACCAGGCGGTTCGGCTGGATGTGACATAATTCCAGGCTCATAGAATAAAAGCCGGTAGCCTGTTTTCGAACACCACCGACTTTATTGGATGTAAAAACATCCGGATAAGCCAGCCCGGAAGACCGCTGATATAAATGCGCCCGGTGGTGACCATGAGACCGGAATAGCAATGGTGAGAAGGTTTTATTCATCGAATAATTCCCTTGCCATCAATAGCCTCCGCCCCGGCCAAAGGGTCAATAAATTATTATGGCCCCAGAACCAACTAAATCGATTTTGTCCCTTGACTTTAGGCCTGATATTTAATACGGTGTGCCCAAAATGAAGGAAGTTTTTGCGAGGTGGAATAATGTCTCACCCCATAAACATAGACCATAAGGGCAATATTTCCATTACCCTGAATCTTAAACTCGTATTTCGCCTGATTGTCATTCTGGGCCTGACTTTCGGCGCTTACTACATCCCCCTGCCAGGTCTGGAAGAAGGCAGCCGGATTTGCCTGATGATATTTGTCGGCGCGGCGGCCCTGTGGACCACCGAAACCATTCCCCCCTTTGCCACGGCCATAATGGTTATCGTCTTAAGCGTGTTTCTGCTGGGCCAGCCGGACGGACCACTGGGTTTTGACTCGTCCGGGTACGAGGTCTTTATAAACCCGGTGGCATCACCGGTATTGGTATTGTTCTTCGGCGGATTTGTACTGGCCATGGGCGCTACCAAACACGGTCTGGATGTTCGTATGGCCCGCGCCTTTATCAAACCGTTCGGAACTCATCCCCGCATGGTGCTGCTGGGCATTATACTGACGACCGGCGTATTTTCCATGTTTATGTCCAATACGGCCACGACGGCCATGATGATTGCCATAATGACCCCCCTGTTCAAATATTTCGAAGGACGCCATGCTTTTAAAAATGCCATGGTTCTGGCCATCCCCTTCGCCGCCAATATCGGCGGCATCGGGACCATTATCGGAACTCCGCCCAACGCCGTGGCGGCTTCAGTCATGGCCGGACTGGGCCACCCCATCTCCTTTTTTAAATGGATGATGATCGGTGTCCCCTTTGCCGGCCTGATGATGATTGCCTTGTGGATGATTCTCATCAAATCTTTCAAGCTCCGGTCCGATCATTTCGAAGTGATGTTCCCGGAACAACTGGAAGTGACCTGGGACCTGCTGGTGGTTGTAATCACCTTTGGCGTTACGGTTACATTGTGGATAACGGAACCATTGCATGGCCTCCCGGCGGCGGTTTCAGCGTTGCTGCCGGTTATGGTTTTCACGGTTTTCGGGATTCTCGATCGGCATGATCTGAAAAGGCTCGACTGGGATGTATTGATACTGGTTGCAGGCGGATTGACTCTAGGCGTGGCAATGAAAGTCTCGGGTCTGTCCGACGTCCTTGTTCAACAACTGCAATTTCTTCATCTGGGTTCAGTCGCCCTGCTCATCATCATAATTATGTTTTCCATATTGATATCGAATTTCATGAGCAACACCTCGGCCGCGAATCTGCTGATTCCCATCGTCACCGCTCTGGCCGCGATTAATCCCATCGTCGGCGCCATGGGGGTCGCCTTTGCCTGCTCCCTGTCCATGTGCCTCCCGATAAGTACGCCGCCCAATGCAATTGCTTTTGCCACTCAGGAAATCGAAACGCGGGTAATGGTCAAGTATGGGGCCATCGTATCGGCTATCGGCGTTGTACTGGTCGTGGGTATGGTGTTTTTGCTTATACAATGGAGTGCTTTTTAGCGCCAGGTAAAGCACATCAAAGTCTGCCTGAAAGAAACCATCCGGCTGAATCCATTCATGAATTTATCGATTAAACGCAGGGTTTTGACCTGATGGAGACATTATTGCTTTCACCGCTGCCGTTCGCCCTGACCGCCGGGGACATTTTTGTTATGAGCCAACGCGGCCGCTTACATAATCAGCATGCAGTCGCCGTAGCTGTAGAAACGATATTTTTCTTTGACGGCGGTGCGGTAAGCCTCGAGGATTTTTTCGCGCCCGGCGAAAGCGGAGACCAGAATTATCAGCGAGGATCTGGGCAGGTGAAAATTGGTGATGAGGTGATCGACGACCCGAAATCGATGGCCGGGCTTGATATACAGGTCGACGAAGCGTGACATCGGTTTTATTTCCCCGTCCGAGATTTCGGCCGATTCGAGAGTTCGCACCGAGGTGGTGCCGACGGCGAAAATTTTGCCGCCCCGCCGGCGGATATCGTTGATGGCCTTAGCCGATGAGGCCGGGATTTCGGCGAATTCCGGATCGACCTGATGCTCGTCGATATCCTCAACCTTGACCGGCTTGAAGGTGCCGTAGCCAACATGGAGCGTGATGGGGATTATCTTAACGCCGCGGTCGGTGATTTTCTTGAGAACCCGGTTGGTGAAATGTAATCCGGCGGTAGGAGCGGCCACGGCCTTGTCCTGCTCGGGGTCGGCATAGATGGTCTGGTAACGGTTCTCATCGCTTTTTTTGTCGGGCCGGTGGATATATATCGGCAGGGGAACATGGCCGTAGCGGGAGATGATTCGTCTGGCCTCGGATTTGTCGGCGAATTCGATAACCGATCGTCCTTTAGGCAGTTTTTCGATGACCCGGATAGCCTCGTGACCATCAACCAGCAGGATCTCACCCTCTTTGACACGGCGGGTCGGATGCGAGAGGATTTTCCAGCGGGCGCGGTCGGTCTCATCGAGTTCATGCAGAAGGAAAATTTCGACCTTGCCGCCGGTGTGGCGGCGCGCGATCAACCGGGCCTTGAAGACCTTGGTGTTATTGACAACGAGGGCGTCGCCCTTGTTCATATATTCAACGACGGCGGGGAATTTGGCGTGGGTGATATCCCCGGAGGCGCGGTCCAGGATCATCAAACGGGAGGCATCGCGCTGCCGGGCGGGATTATAAGCGATATATCCATCGGGCAGTTCATAATCGAAAAGTTCTATATTCATATATTCAACGACCAGTCTTAAGGCTGTTTATAATGAAAAGTTCTGCCATTTGTCAAGAAGAAAGGTTCAGGGCGAGAAGTTGAGTGTAACCGGCATCGCCAGCTTCTGCCTCCGGTCTGCCATTTCATACATGAGCAATAGAATCCACGCCAGGAGGCGGAGCACCGCGCGGGCGACCGGCATGGCGACTGTTACCGACTGCCCGGGTCGGCGTTGGCGGGGAAACGGGTGCGGCCCGGTTTGATCGATACCGGCTGGCCGTTGAGCCGCGTGATACAGCCGGGGGTGCCGACGACGGTGCAGTTGTCGGGGATGTCGACCATATAGAGAAAAGTATTGGCGCCGATACGAACGCTGTTGCCGACGGTGACCGGGCCGAGGATAGTGGCGCCAGTGCCGATCAGGACGTCGTTGCCGATGGTCGGGTGACGTTTGCCCTGGTGGTGGCCGGTCCCGCCGAGGGTGACATTATGGAAAATGACGCAGTTTTCGCCGATTTCGGCGGTCTCACCGATGACGATGCCGGCACCGTGGTCAATGAAGAAACCGCGGCCGATTTTAGCGCCGGGATGGACTTCGATCCCGGTAAAAAAGCGCGATATCTGGGATATCAGGCGCGGGAAGAAGGGGATGTTGAATTTGTAGAAGGGATGGATGAGGCGATGCACGAGCATGGCGTGAAAGCCGGGATAGAGAATGAACTCGATATTTTTGGCGGCCGGATCGTTTCTGTAGATCGCCCTGATGTCCTCGATAATATCCTTAAATAGCATATCCTTATAAACCTAATATAAAGTATCAGTTTAATTATTACTGGCCGAGTAATTTCTTCAAGGCATCGGAGGCCTTGTCTTTCAATTTATCCTTGACCTTTTCATCCGGTTTCAGGTCGAGACTGAGTTTCGGCCCGGCATAGCTGCCTCCGAGTTTGAAGGGGACATTAATCCGTCCGGTCTCGCTGTCCTCAAGCATACCGGCCAGACCGGCCAGGAGTCCCGAGCCGGAGGTGAGTTTACCGCTGACATCTTCGGCAAGCAGAACCGAGCCCCCGAAATCGAGGGAACCATCGAGAATCCCGACCGATCCATCGAGCTGCCAGCCGCCGATCTCGTTGGCGAATCTGAGTTCATCGAGAGCCAGACGACCGTCGCTGATCCGGAAATGGCTGAAGAAATCGCGAATCTGTTCCTCGCCGGAGTGATCGAGGTTGAGCGTCTGCCGCACCTTATCGAACAGCTTAAAGTCGACCAGCCTGGCCTCGTGGAAAAGCGCGGTGCCCTCCATGGAGAGTGATTTAAGGATAGAATCGGGCTCGAGCCCGCCGGCATTGAAGGTGCTTTCGAGGTTGAGCTTGCCATAAAGGTGACCGCCAAACTCGGTAAAACGGCTGAGGAAATCATCAGCTTCTATCTGTTCGGCCCTGAAACGGGCCTTATAGTACGGATGGTCCAGGTCGTTGAGATCGACAGTCGACTGGCCGGTTACCCGGCCGGTGTAGACGTTTCCGGAAACATCATTAAAATAGATCATCCTGTCTTTTATTTCAATGTCGGAAGTGATATCGGTAAAGGCAACGTCCATATAGACGAGAGTATCGAGGCGCCCTTTCCCCCGGCCGTCGACAACAGGCAGGATAACCGGCGGCAACGAATCGGGCGGCCGCCCGGCGAATTGAGCCCCCTCGCCGGGAGCCATTTCGGGAAAAAGACGATCGATATCAAGCCGTTGTGAGTTGAATTCAAAGGTCAGGAAGGGCTCTTGCAGAGGTTTGTCATAGCCGGGGATAAAGTATGGGAAAGCATCGGCCAGGCGACCGGTAAGATTGAAATGCGATGAGGGCATGGTCAGTTCGAAGCGACTGATAGTGATATCGCGGGAGTCGAGTTTCAGGGCGATATCGGCTCTTTCGATCGGTTCCGGAAGAGTGGCGGCGGTGTAGGCGGCGTTTTTGACGTCGATATTGCCCGTCAGGACGGATTGACCGGGGTCGCTGATGATGCCCTCGAAATCGACATCAATGGTCATTTCGCCGGTCATTTCCGGCTCTCCCATCGGCGGCAAGAGGGAATTGAGGGTAGCCAGATCGATGGTGCTTTTCAGGGAACCCTCAATGCGGGGATCATCGAAGCCGGTGACAGCGACTCCGGCCTCGAGGGGGTTATTTTCAAAAGCGGCATCAATCAGCCGGATATCGGCGTGATCGTTATCGAACGCAACCCGGGCCGAATCGACGGTCAGCTCTATCGGGAACTCAGCCGTCGCGAAGGCGGCGTCGATTACAATAAGGTGGCCATCATAAGTTATCGTATCGGGCGTGGACTGATCGTAATGGAGCGAGGCGGCCAGGGCGGCCCGGCCGGAATAATCGTATACCTCGACCGGGGAGCGGTATTCATCGGGAAGAAGCGAGGCAAGAGCTGTCAGGTCGAATTTTTCGGAGCTGACATCGATTTCGGCCTTCTCGAGTTTCGAAACGGCGGGGACATTGCCCTCGATGGCGGCCCTAAGACCATTTATGCTAAGATCGGCCGAAGTAATCGACAGATTGTCGGCAGTCAGGTCGTAAAGGAGCCGGTATTCGGCTGAAACGTCATAGGGCGGCAGGGTGATGGTACCGGAGGTGATCATAAGCGAATCGATCGAGACCCGCCCGTCGGCGTCGTAAGTCGTCTGGTTCGGCATGGTCAGTTGCGAGGCCATATCCAGACCGGCGGCGATAATCTCGAGATCGGCTGAATCATCGACATAGATGCATCGGCCCCGTTCAACCGACAGGTTGTCGAAAGCGATGGCGGTGGCGGCCAGTTTTGTTTCATCGGTCATTTTTTCTCTCACGGCCGGTGGCGCGACCGAATCGATGACTCCGAATTTATAGTTGACGCTGCCATCGGCCAGTTTTTTCAGGATGATCTCGGGCTCCACCAGAATGAGACGATCGATCATAACTTCTTTTTTCAAAAGCGGCCAGAATTCGAGTTTGACATCGAGGGCGCGGGCACTCATAAATAAGGAATCCTCGAAATTTTCCGGGTTGCCGATTTTGATATCTTTCAGGTAGGCTCCTAATCCGCCGCGGAAAGACAGGGTGATATCGGCAATGGTAACTTCACGATCGAGCGTGCGGGCGATCCGTTCAACGGCCATGGCCCTGAATTTTTCCTGAGGGAAGAACAGGTACAGCCCGGCGACGGCAAGAACGATTACGAGCAAACCGATCAGGGCCGCCCAGAGGATAATTTTGCCGAATTTCTTCATATATGCTCTCGTCTTCGAGCCGGATCGATCAATCGGGCTTTGAAACAGACGATATCACGGGGCTTAAGCCACGACGCTCTCGCCCGGCTTTATCAGGACCACTTCGGTCGCAGCGTTTTTCAGTTTATCGGCAAATTCCATCGGTTCAGTATCGATAAGTTCCCAGGTTTTGTAATGGATGGGAACGACTTTTTTGGGATGAAGGAATTCCACGGCCTTGACGGCATCATCGATACCCATGGTGAAATTATCCCCGATGGGCAGGAAGGCCAGGTCGATGTCATTCATATCGCCGATGAGTTTCATGTCGTAAAAGAGGCCGGTATCGCCGGGATGATACATGGTTTTGCCGCCCATGGTGATCAGGAATCCGCACGGGTTACCGGTATAATCAAGGCCCTCGCCGGCGCCGGAGCCATGGTGAGCAATAGTCAGTTTAACGCGACCGAAGGGGAAATTGTAGGCACCACCGATGTGCATATTATGGGCTTTGGCACCCTGCTTGGAGACATAGACGGCCAGTTCATTGGGGGCAATAATGGTGGCATCGTTGCTTTTGGCGATCGGCACGGCGTCACCAAGATGATCGCTGTGACCGTGGGTGACCAGAACGTGACTTACCTTGACCTCTTCGGGTTTGAGATTGGCCTGGGGATTGTCCGTCAGAAACGGGTCGATGATAATATTGTTGTTGCCATCGGTAGCCATGACGCAGCTATGACCAAGAAAGGTTGCTTTCAGCATATCAGTTACCTCCTGTTTATTGTGTAATAATTTATAATAGGCAAACCCGGTGGAAGTTCAACTATTTTTTTACCTGATCGATCAGGCCGCCCCCGAGAACGGTATCATCATCGTAAAAGACGGCCGATTGCCCGGGGGCGATGGCACGCTGGGGGGCATCGAAGTGCACCTCGGCCCGATCCGGACCGAGGATTCCAAGGCGCCCCGATCCGGGCTCATGAAGATAGCGGATTTTTATCATGGCGCTCAGGTCGTGATCGGGAGCGGGAATGGACAACCAGTTTATTTCAGTGACGATCATGCCTGAAGCATAAAGTTCATCCTCGGGACCGACGACCAGGGTCCGCGTGATCGGATCGATACCGGTAACATAGAGGGGCACCGGATGAGCGATACCGAGACCGCGGCGCTGGCCGATGGTGTAGAACATCAGGCCTTTATGTTCGCCGAGAGGCCGACCGGATGAATCGATAATCGGACCCGGTCGAAAGCCGGGTTCATCGGGAGGGCACCATTGGCGGAGGAAGCGATGATAGTCATTGTCGGGAATGAAACAAACATCCTGCGACTCGGGCTGAGAGGCGGTCTTCAGGCCACGGTCGGCGGCCAGGGCGCGGATATCCGGTTTGGTGTAATCTCCCAGGGGGAATATCGTTCCGGCCAGGTCGGATTGAGTCAGGCGCCAGAGGACATAGGACTGGTCACGGCGATGATCGTGTCCGCGGCGGAGAGCATACCGATCGTGTTGCGGTTCATAATCGAGCCGGGCGTAGTGACCGGTGGCGATACGGGAGCAGCCTTTATCCCGGGCCAATTTTCTGAGCATGCTCCATTTCAGGCCGGGGTTACAGAGGGCGCAGGGATTGGGGGTGCGGCCGGCACGGTATTCGCCCACGAAATTCTCAATGACGGTTTGCCGGAAGGCAGTCGTGCAGTCCAGTTCATGAAGGGGGATGCCCTGATCGCGGCAGGTCGCCCGAAGCCTGGCGAGATTATCATCGCTTTCAGAAACCATCGTTTCGGGGGTTCTCTCCCCTGTCCACATCCCGAGATAGACGGCCGTGGTATCATAGCCCTGCTCTCTTAACAGAATCATGGCGGCCGACGAATCGACACCGCCCGAAACGGCGACAAGGACTTTATTGTCGGTTTCTGTTTTCATGAGGCAATCCCGTATGCCGGAGTCGACGGCGCGGAGGGATGGTTATTGATTCTGCTCGGTTCCATCGTACAGGGGCGACATGGCTCTCAGGCGCTCGATTATTTCGGGCAGAACGGAGATGGTATATTCGATATCATCGGCGGTCGTAAAACGGCCGAGGGAGAAACGGATGGAACCCTGGGCCAGTTCCACCGGAACATTCATGGCCATGAGAACGTGCGAGGCGCTCAGTGACCCGGAAGTGCAGGCCGAACCGGAGGAAACGGCGACGCCTTTCATATCGAGGGAAAGAATGATCGATTCGCCCTCGATAGCCTGAAAGGACATATTCACGGTCGAGGGGATGCGTTTGTCGCCACGGGGACCGTTGAGAAAGACGCCGGAGATACTCGAGCTGACGCCCTCGATCAGCCGCTCAGCCAGCTTCTGCCAGCGAGGGTGATCTTTCGGGCGGTCTTGTTCGGCCAGCTCCAGGGCCCGGGCGAAACCAACGATACCGGCCACGTTTTCAGTTCCGGGGCGGCGTTTCCGTTCGTGGTGACCGCCGTAAAAAAGCGGGGTAAGCCTGATACCCCGGCGAATATAGAGGATACCGACACCTTTCGGGCCGTACATTTTGTGGGCCGTCATGGAGAGCAGATCGACGCCCAGGGCTTTGACATCGACCGGCAGTTTTCCGGCCGACTGGACGGCGTCGGTATGGAAAACGGCGCCGCGGTCTCTGGCGATCCCGGCCAGGGCCGGGATATCCTGGATGGTACCCACCTCGTTGTTGGCATGCATAATAGAAACCACCGAGGTAGAATCGGTGATCTTGTCGGCCAGTTCGGCCGGATCGATGAGGCCCTCGCGATCGACACCGAGATAATCGGCGGTAAAACCGTCTTTTTCGAGATATTTGGCGGCTTCGAGAACGGCATGATGCTCAATGGCACTGGTGATGACGTGCTTTTTTCGGTCCTGAAGGCGGCGGGCGGCGCCGATCAGGGCGAGATTATCCGATTCGGTACCGCCGGAGGTGAAATAGATTTCGGACGGTTCGGCGCCGAGAATAGCGGCGATTCGCTCACGGGCGTTTTCCACGGCCGTGCGGGCCTCGCGGCCAGGGGTATGCACGGAACTGGCGTTGCCGTAGGCCTGGCGAAGATAAGGCAGCATAGCCTCAAGAACACGCTCATCGAGCGGCGTGGTGCTGTTGTTATCGAGATAGATTTGCTTCAAAATTCAACTCCATTGTCAAACGACGACTTCAAAGCTCCCCAATATAAGCCCTCTTCATGTCCTGTCAACCTGTCGGAAGCTATTTTCAAGTAACGGTCGAATATAATATACGCAGTCGATATCAAAAAGCGTAAAGGATAGTAAAGTGGAACTTGTGGTCCGGTTCGATATTTTTAACGCGGACACGACGGGCGTAATCAAGACGAATGGGGCCGGCCGGCGAGATAAACTGGAGGCCGGTGCCGTAAGAGACGGCCAGGTTGTCGAATTTGATACCGGACCGTCGATGGTAGCCGTTGCCGATATCGCAAAAGAGCGATCCCCAGAATTTGCTGATCAGGGGAAATCGGAATTCCTGGTTGATTATCAGAATGATATCGGCCCCGGCGGGATTGCCCTGTTCGGTTTGAGGGCCGAGGCTTCCCTCCGAGAAGCCGCGAATGGTGTTGGCGCCGCCGATATAATAGCGATCGTTGGTGGGGACGGCGCGCGCCTCACCCATCTCCTGAATAAAGCCGCCTTTCAGACGGGAGGCGGAAATCCATCCGGGCCAGAGCCGCTGATAGCGCGACCAGTTGCCCTCGAGGAGATAGAAGGAATCATCGCCGCCGAGCAGGCCGCCGATATATTCGAAGCGGAGCCCGGTGACGGAGCCTTTATCGGGAACAAAGAGGTTGTTGCGGGAATCGCGCAGAAGGCTGACATAAAATTTACGACGGATGGATAGCCCCTCTTCTTCTTTAATCTGTTCTTCGGCGGCGGCACTGACGCCGTAAATCTGCACGGATTCATACTGGAAACCGGTTTGTATTTTAATGTATTCCTTTATGTTTTTTGTGGTAGTTGTTGTGAGAGACCATTTTTCTACGCGATAATCCTGCAGTATGGCCTTAACGCCCGGTTCCAGCCGGGCGGTCAGGCTCAGCGGCATACGGAGGCCGAGAAACCAGGGCTCGGTTATGCGGAAGCTGTAGCTGTGTGTTTTCAGCCGCCACTCGGTAAAAATAACAAAGGCCGATTTGGCCGAAAGCTCCAGGTTTCTTGAGGAGAGGAAATTTCTTTTGCCCCAGGAGGCGGAAAAGCTCCAGATCAGGTCTTTGAGGGAATCCTGGGCGGCACCGGTCTGGATCGACACGTAATGCGGTTTTTTCTCGCGCAGGCTCAGGTGAAAATCGGGCCGGAGGCGGCTATAATCGCTGAGCGTATCGCCTTCGAGGCTTTCCAGACGGAGGGTCAGGTAATAGCCGGTACCGAGGAGGCGTTTTTGTGATTCGATCAGGTCGCGACGGCGGTAGATATCGCCCGGCTCGAAGGTTATTTCACGATAAACCAGATCAGGGTCGAAATTTTTCGCCCCGGTCAGTCCGATTTCCCCGAAATAAACCAGCGAGTCGGCCCTTATATGGAAGGCGATATCGGCCAGGTTATCATTGATTGAGGTGTCGATTATGAATTCGGCCCGGGCGTATGGATAGCCGTTATTGGCCAGGACCGATTTCAAATCATAGGTCGCCTGGCGGAGCTGGAAAGGATCGACCGGATGACCTTTTTTCAATCGGCTGGTTATGCCGTAAAGGTCATTTTTAAACTCGGCATCATAGTCGCCGCCGAGGGTAACCCGGTCATAGAAAAACTGCCGCCCCTCGTTGATATGTATGGTCACCAGGGCGTTGGAATCGGGCATCAGGGGCCGGAAGGTTTCATCGACTTTGACGGCCAAAAACCCGTTCGAGAGATAAAGATACTTGATTTCGGAAGTATCTTTCATCATCGTTTCCCGCTGAACCCGGCGGCGGCGGTCGGATTTAATGGCCAGGAGGATATTGGTCTTTCTGGAAAAGAGGTTGCTTTTTATTTTGCCGTCGGAGAGGTAGGTATTGCCCTCGATGACAATGGAATCGATGACCGGTTTTTTGCTCAGCCAGCGGCGCTGGATGAATTCATCGGTAACCTGGGTCCGGCCCGTTGACGACAGCCCGACGATAATGGTCGGACAGAAAAGCAGCAGCAGGAGCAGTCGTTTCAAATCAATAGTCCCAGTAGAAATTCAGGTTAAGCCGGTAGAGATTGTCTTCATCGAGTTCTCCCTGCATAAGGAGAAATCGCTTGAGCCGGTATTCGAAACCGACCTCCTGTCCGGCTGTCCCGGAGATCGAGGAGCGGCCGTAGATATACAGGTTGGGGTGAGTGTACAGGCCGAGGGTCAGTCGGGTACCGAGGGGATCGAATCTATCACCGTAGACAGGATCGATTTCGAAGGTTTCCACGCCGAGAGTTCGGGAGCCGATCTTGCCGACCTGGGTACTGAGCAGGCCGGAGAGCAGGCCGGTGCTGGCAAAAGCAGGATCGCTGGGATCGTAGTTAAGCATCAGGACGGGCAGAATATCTTCAGTGCTGAACTCGGAACCCTCGGCGGCTTCGATGATCGGTTCATCGAGGGTGCCGGTAACATGGACACGGAGGACGCGCATGGCCGGGGCGGTTTCGGCCTCGCCGATGGAGGCGGAACCGAGACCTCTGACTTTGGTCGAGGCGTAGATATCCAGCCGGGGATCGGGGTATTCGATATCCTCGTAGCTGATGAGCCCGCCCGGTTCGATACGAAAGGTGCGGTCGGCCCAGTAGCCTTTACCGCGAAGAATTTCCAAAAGGCCGATATAACGGTACTGGCCGTCTTCGCGAATCAGGTTCATGTTCCCGGCGAATTCGGCCTCGATATCATCGTTACGCACCCAGACGTTGGAGGTGAGATCGATATTGAGATTGAGATCCCAGCTATCCTCATTGGAAAGCGATGACAAAAGCAGCCAGCCTTCGTCGGGGGCGGCGAAATTCTCCCGGTAGGCACCGGAAACGATTTCGACCTCGCCGAAGACGGTCGGCGGGGTCAGGCCACGCACCTGGAAGTCGCCTCTGACCAGCCCGCTGATATCGCCCAGTTCATAAGCAACCGGGAAATCCCTGACATCTATATCGACATCGTAGTTGAATTCGTCGATAGAACTCACGACGACACTTCCCATACCGGAAACGAGTCCTCCGTCTTTACCGCTTTCGGCCCGAAGGCTATCAATGAGGAGTGTTTTATCTATCATGCGCAAATCCAGGTAAACGTCTTCAAGAGGATCGACCAGTTCATACAATTTCAGGCGGCCGTTCCTGATGGTGGCCTGGCCGTTGATATCCGGTTTCTGCGGGGTTCCGGTGAGAGCGAAATCGGCCTGAAAACCACCGGTAAAATCCTCGACCTGGTCGATCATCAGGGTAACCATATCCAGCCGATCATCGGCGGCGGTGATGTGAATATCCTGCGGATCACCGGGGAAGCGTTCGACACCGGCTGTGAAGGCGAGGTTGACCGGATAGATACCGCTGGCCGAGTAACAGCCGTGGGGGCTGACCAGGCTGACCGAGTCGAGGGTCATCTGTTTATTCCGGTAGGCCGAGAAAATCGACATCTTCCCCATGACCAGGCTGCGGTAGCTGAGGGAATCGATATAGCCTTCGATATCCAACCGGGGCGAGGTAAAAGTGCCGGCCAGCTCGACCTGACCGGTGAGGATACCGCCGATATCGAGACTGTCGTTATAGAGGTCAATCCAGGGATTAATGTCCAGCCGGTAACCGAGAAGTCGGGCGGCCATGGATTCATCATAGTTGAAGCGACCGAGGCATTCGATGAATCCCTCGGAACGCGACAGGCGGCATTTCCGGAAATCGTAGCCGGTCGAGTCGATTTCTATCAGGATCGGACTCTCTCCGACCAGCGGCAGGCCGAGGGTGGTGACAACGAGGCTGTCGACCGCCAGCGACTGGGGATATGACATGTAGTCGAGGGTGCTTCGGCCGAAAGCTGTAGCGTATCGATTGCCCACCATAAAACTGTCGGCGCGAACTCGAAGGGAGTCGACGGCAAGATCGAAACAGGCCGAGTCGAATGGGAGGCCGTAGGCCTGACCGTCGGCCAGGGTTACATCGACACGACCGGAACGGTCGAAGAAAAAATGCTCTTGATCGAAATGGCAGAGGGCGCGACCGGAATAGATATCGTACAGCCAGAGCGAGTCGGAGGTGAATTTTCCGGAGAGGTCGGGATTATCGAGACGGCCGTCCAGATCAAAAAGGAGCTGACCCCGGCCGCCGAGGCGTTCGATAAAGGTCTGCCCGTTAAAGACGGCGAGGTCGTGAAAATCGGCCGAGCCGGAGATGCCGATATCGCCGTCATAATCAAGCAGGCCGGTAATGATAATGGTATTATTATGGTATAAAAAGGCGAATTTATCATGGAAACGGAGGCTGTCGGCGGTGATAGTCATATAGCCCATGGCTTTGTGGGCATGGTATTCATCGAACCAGGATTCATCGAGATCGGCCACCAGATCCAGAAGCAGGTCTTTTTCGCGGAGGCCCCGGCCGGCGAGATTGATATCGCCGTTCAGCCTGGTCCGATAGCTGTTAAAGATGAGATTATCGAGATTGAAGTTTTCCACGGCAGCGACGAGATTATACGGCCGGGATTGCCGGGAGAAATCGAGGTCGCCTTTGCCCTGAATAAAGCAGCCGTCAAAGACGAAGCCGTTGACGGTATCCAGGGTCAGTAAGCGATCGGCGTAAGCGAAAGTGACATCCAGGGAATCGAAGGATCTGTCCAGGAAACGACCGGCGATATCGACCGCCCCGGTCCATTTCCCGGAGCGGAGTTCGACGGCGCCGCGGACCGCGATATTACCCGTAAGCGGGTTTTCCATAAACGAGGTCGCCTCGGCCAGATTGATTCTATCGGCTTCGACCAGGGCGGTCAGGGCCACCTCGGAGCCGATATT
>Ga0272444_10001693_pt1 | contig 21051 bp, 11 predicted proteins | sample SSMForm13_FD_201033 | JGI IMG/M metagenome (GOLD analysis project Ga0272444, IMG submission 201033) | Marine sediment archaeal communities from Little Sippewissett salt marsh, Falmouth, MA, United States - SSM-Form-13 | ecosystem: Environmental > Aquatic > Marine > Wetlands > Sediment ... | reverse complement strand
GATGAACGACGGATGGTCGCCAACCGGATGATCGAAACCGTCTTCGAACCGGACCGATTGATTTTCGAAGAAAACAGCATGCGGAAGAATCTGTATGTTATCGTCGACGGCGAGATAGACTTGTTCAAGAAGACTGCCTTCGGGGAGGAGAAGCGGCTGTCGTTTTTCGGGCGATATGACTTTCTCGGCGAGGGTGTTTTCATGGATGATTATCCCCACTCGACGTCGGCCCGGGCTATGATCAAAACGACCGTCCTAGCCATAAGCCGGGATGATTTCAAGCGACTGGCGATCGAGCGACCATCACTGGGCATGAAAATCCTATCCCGCGTGGCCCGGGTGATTTCGCGGCGGATGCGACAGGCCAGCAGTCGGGTGGTCGACGCCGGGGTGCAGTATATATCGGGAAGAACGCGCCTCGAGCACGACCTCCTCGGCCAACGGGAGGTTCCTTACGAATATCATTATGGAATCAACACCCTGCGGGCCCTGGAGAATTTCAATATCAGCGGCATTGCCCTGATGCATTTCCCGGTGCTGATTGAATCGCTGGCGATGGTCAAGCTGGCGGCGGCGCAAGCTAATTTCGATTTGAAACTGCTTTCGCGTCCGGTGGCCGAGGCGATTATACAGGCCTGCCATGAAATCATCAACGGCAAGTTGCACACTCAATTCGTCGTGGATATGATCCAGGGCGGGGCGGGCACCTCGACCAACATGTGCGCCAACGAGGTTATCGCCAATAGGGCTTTGGAGATTCTCGGTCATCAGCGGGGCGAATACGATTTCTGTCATCCGATCAATCATGTCAATATGTCTCAGTCGACCAACGATGTCTATCCGACAGCCCTTCATCTGGCTCTGATACGAAGTAACGTAAGGCTGATCAATGTATTGACGGAACTGATTGGCTCATTTCGCGCCAAGGCCGGACAATTCCGGCAAGTTATCAAAGTCGGCCGGACGCAGCTTCAGGATGCGGTTCCCATGACGCTGGGACAGACGTTCGAGGCCTACAGCGCCACGCTTGATGAGGAAGTCGATCGCCTGGCTGAGAATGCACGGCTGTTCCTCGAGGTTAATCTGGGCGGCACCGCCATCGGAACCGGTATCAACGCCGATCCCGAGTATGGGCGCCGGGCTGTCGCCCATCTGCGGCAAATCAGCGGGCTGGACATCAAGGCCGCCCCCAATCTGGTCGAGGCTACCCAGGATACGGGGGCGTTTGTCATGTACTCCTCGGCCATCAAGAGGCTGGCGGTGAAATTGTCCAAGATTTCCAACGACTTGCGGTTGTTATCCTCGGGGCCGAGAGCCGGGTTCAATGAGATAAACCTGCCGCCCATGCAGCCCGGTTCATCGATTATGCCGGGCAAAGTCAATCCGGTTATCGCCGAGGTGGTCAATCAAATCGCCTTTAAGGTGATTGGCAATGACCTGACGGTAACGCTGGCGGCCGAGGCCGGCCAGCTGGAACTGAATGTCATGGAACCGGTCATCGCCCAGTCGATTTTCGAGTCGATCGAAATGCTGAAAAACGGCATGATCACATTCCGGCATCGCTGTATCGAGGGAATAACCGCCAATGAAGAAAGATGCCGGCAGATGGTTCTAAACAGTATCGGGCTGGTAACCGCCCTCAATCCGGTCCTTGGCTACGATGTCAGTACGCAACTGGCCAAAGAAGCGCTGGAAACCGGCCGCGGCGTCTATGAACTGGTTCTGGAAAAGAAACTTTTATCCAAAGAAAAGCTGAACTATTTGCTGGCCCCGGAAAATATGCTCGGGCCGGGCGGCCTTTCAGCCGAACGATCCTGATAATGCCGCTTTTCACGACAGGCTTGCCACGGTCGATTTCATTTGGTGAAAATGCGCATGATGCCGATGCCGCTGACAGTCGCGATGCTGACGATTACTCCGGCGATGACGACACCCAGAGCCAGATACCAGAATGATCTTCCTTTATTCAGCCGCAGAAGCCAGGCGGCCAGAGTGCCGGTGTAGGCTCCGGTAATCGGCAGAGGAATCGCTACGAACAACATGACACCCCAGTAGCCGTACTTCTGAACGTTCCTTTCGGCTCTGATTCTGGTGCGGTCGACCCATCGGTCGAAAAGCAAACGGTAAAGCCTCACCCGATAGAAATACCCATGGAAAAATTCAAGGAAAAGATACAAAAGAGGGATAACCAGGATATTGGAAAAGACACACAAAAAATAGGCCGGAATAAGGTCGACACCATTGGCGACGGCATATGGAATGCCGCCTCTTAACTCCGAAACCGGAAGAAGGGAAAGAATAAAGGCATGCCAGAGGATATTCATGTTATTAGCGAAGTCTTTCGCCGGAATTGGCTGGATTGAGGTTCAAGACCGATGTCATCGTCATCTCATTTTTCATAATCGGAAAATATACAAACAGTCAGTCCTTATGACTACATTTATTTGTCAAAAACGGCGAGAATCCATATCGGGAAAAACCGGCTTTCAAAAAAGTATTGACCTGATGATAGCTGAAAGCGTAATCTATGACATAACCATAAAGGCTTCAAACAGGACCGGAGGATTCGAAATTGAAAAGCCGGCAGATATGACCAGCCGTCGTAACATACTCAAAATGATCGGGGGGCTCCCGGTCGTGGTGGGATTACCGCTTATCGGATGTGGCTCGCCTCGCCAATCGAAGCCGTTTCCGCCGGAGACGGAGGCCGAAATCTTTTATGCCTCGGGAGCTGATCCGGCAGGAAATATCCGCCGGTTGGTCGAAAGCCTGGGGGGGATGGAGAATCTGATCGGCCCGGATGACGTGGTTGTCCTCAAACCCAACAGCCAGTGGTGGCATCAGGGGATGACCAACACCGACGCCATGGCCGAATTTATCCGGATGATCATCGAGCAACCCGGTTTTGCCGGCGAGGTAATTATCGCCGACAATCATCAGGATACAAATAAAAATTCGCGCGGCTGGACGACGGAAAAAAGAAACGGCCGCTTTAATTATAATGAATTGATTCGCTATTTCAATGTCAGCGGCCATGCCAATGTCACCAAGTATCACTGGCATCCGGCCGGACCGAATCCGGAGCCGCTTCAATTTGCCGGTTCCGGCAACAGAATCCGGCGGCATGTCTCCGAAGGTGACGGTTATATCTGGCCGGAAAACGAGGAGCTGGCTTATGTCTGCCCGTACGGGAATCGAACGATTCTGGCATACCCGGTTTTTACCTCGGCTTACAGCGGTCTGACGATTGATCTCAAGGATGGCGTCTATGCCGGTGGGGAATATACCGGGCAGCCGCTTAAACTGATCAATTTCGCGGCTTTGAATCATCACGGTCCCTACGCCGGGGTGACCGCCTCGGTCAAGAATTTCATGGGTGTGGTCGACATGAGCTGCGGTTATCCGGCCCCTTATCCGGAAGGCACCTACAATACGCATCATATAGGCGCCACGCCGACTTTCAAATGGTTGGCCCGGTATCGATCAACATTGAAAGATCTCCCGTTTTTTTCGGAGATATACGAACACCCGAGAGTCTTTCATTTTCGCTATACCGGCGGCGTTCTGGGCCGTTTCATGAAGAAGATCAGAAGAGCCGACCTCAATATAATCACCGCCGTCAGGGTCGGCTGGGGATCCCGGATCGCGCCTCGAATGGCCTCGTCCGCCGAGGCCATAATCGCCTCGACCGATCCGGTGGCTCTTGATTTCTGGGCGGCATCGAATATTCTTACCGCAGCCGCCCTTGAGGCCGGAGCCGATGATTATTACGTCCGGCTCAACGATCCGCGGCGGGAGGATAATGTTTTCCGATATTTCCTTGAGGAATGTCGACGCGAACTGGGGGGAACCATTAATCCGGACATGATTAAGGTCACCCGGGTATAATTCAGCTTCCGGTTTTTTGGGAAGGGTACTTCGTGCATATAGAAATCAAGCCTTATCACGAGGAAGTTGCCCGGCGATTCGTGCAAGACAACGTCGCCTTGCCGGTGACCATTGAGTCAGGCGAAAGAGGATCAGTTTTGCGAGTCGATGAAACCTCCGTGAGCGAGACGACTCTCCTGCGGATTATTCATTATTTTAAATATCTTGATCTCTTCGATTGGCGAAATGGCGGTTTGGAGAGACTGTCATCACCTGATCAAACCGGCTGCCACCGGTCATTATTTCGGAAACATTAAGCTGGTCATCTTGTTCATGTCAAATTAGAGGCAGTTCGTTGCTAAAGCATGGCGGCAAGACCGAAACATTTAGTCTGGAGTAATATAATTATGGCAGAAAAATTGGTGGATAAAGATTGTGCATCCGGCCGCGCCGGGGAGAAGCCTCTGGCCAAAGATATGATTGACAGGTATCTGGTTCAAACCGGCGGCTGGTCAGTCGGCGTTAATATTGTCGATGGCAAATCGGTCGATACTCTTCAGAAGACATTTTCATTTAAGGATTTCAGAGAGGCTATGGCCTTCTTGAAAAAGATCGAGGAACTGGCCGAAAACCAAAAGCACCACCCGGATTTTTGTGTCCATTACAACCAGGTGGTGTTTTCTATATGGACACACAGTATCGGCGGACTCCATGAAAATGATTTCATCATGGCCGCCAAAATAAATCAGCTGGCCGGAAACTAATCGATAACCGGCGATCTGTCGGCTTTTCCGACAGGCTATAAATAACTTGTGAAAATGGAATGATCAATATATATTCTTCATCGGGATCTTGCCGCGAACCGGACGGATGCGGCCGATAATTTTATTTTATTGAGTCGATTATGCCGGAATTAAAGGGTAAAATTGCGCTTATCACCGGTGCCGGACGAGGGATCGGCCGCGCCACGGCGCTGCTTTTTGCCGAAGAAGGTGCCGATCTTTTCCTGACCGGGCGAACCTCGCGGGCGCTGGAGGAAACCGCCGAAAGATGCCGGAAAGCCGGCGGGCGGATTTTCTGGTATAACGCTGATTTATCCGAGATCGGGCAAATCAATGAGCTCTTCGATAAAATTCGGGAACAGACCGAGCGGCTGGATATTTTGATCAACAATGCCGGCCATTTCGATTCGGGCGCGATGGTCTCGTTCAGCCCATCCCGAATGGAATACTTGCTGCGAGTTAACCTCATAGCACCCTTTTATTTATCCAGGGAATCCCTCCCCCTCATGACATCGGGTGGATCGATTGTAAACATCTCCTCGTTTTCGGGTTGTTTCGGCGTGGAAAAATTCCCCGGTTTCGGCGCCTATAATATCAGCAAATATGGATTATGGGGATTGACCGAAATTCTGGCGCTGGAAAATCGTAATCGAAACATCCGGGTCAATCAGATATCCCCGTCCGGCGTCGATACGGAGATGTTTCGTCGGGCGGTCCCGCCGGGAGTGGAACCTGACCTGAGTCTGGCTGAGGTGGCCCGGCATATATTGTATCTGGCTTCGGATGAATCATATCCGTTGAGCGGTGAAAATATTATGCTGGCCGGGATGCCCGGGGGGCCGGGGGATACGGAAGACTGAAGGGACAGGCGATGATCGACTGGTCAAAATCGGAAAAATTGCCGCCGGAAAAACGATATTTCAATATTTCTGTGATCTGGATATTTTATTTCCGACAGGTCATCAAGCTCTTCTATCATCTCAGGATTCCGCATGAGATCGTCACCGTTCTGTCGATAATTTTCGGTTTGGCCGCGGCCTGGTTTTTCTATGATGGTGCTTTGATAGTCGCGGTTTTGCTGTTGCATTTCAAGGATGTTTTCGATGCCGCCGACGGAGCCCTGGCCCGGCTAACCGGTCGCGGGCATCTCATCGGGCGTTACCTGGACTCACTGGGCGACTTTCTGGCCCTGACGGCGGTTATGGGGGCCGTTGCAGTGGCGGGATGGCACCAGGGTGAACCCGTATATCTTTTCTGGGGAATCCTGGCCATATTTTCGACGTTTATTCAGTGTTCTTTTTTCAATTACTACCAGTTGGCCTATACGGAGGTTTACGGTATCGAGACGCTTTCTTCCAAAAGGGACGAACGTCGCCGCGACGACCTGGAAACCGCCGCTTATGGAACAGCCGGGCGGGTTTTGCTCGGTATTCTCCGGGGCCTATACATGGCTGTTTACGGCTGGCAGGATCGTTTGGTGGCCCGGGTTGACAATTATCTGGCGGCCACTTCCGGAACGGAACTGACGGCAACCGAACGTTTCGGCAAACGGGTGTTGATGGTGATGCAATCGGCACTCTGTTTCGGAACGCATATTTTTGTAATTATCGTCTTTGCTGTTCTGGGACGACCGACACACGCCCTTATTTTTATAGCTACCCTAATGAACATATATTTGCTGGTGCTGTTATATCTCAGAAGCAGTTATTATAAATCAATAACCGCCCGCCCGGCGGCGGAAACAGATCCGGGCGGCAGAATAATCGGGGATAAAGGGTGAAAACACTGATTACCCGAAGAGTTACCTTTTGCGCCGGCCATCGGCTTTACAATCCCGAACTTAGCCAGGAAGAAAACCGGACTATATTCGGCGATTGCGCCAATCCCGGCGGACACGGCCATAATTATGTTCTGGAGGTTACCCTGACCGGTTCCATTCAGCCGGAAACCGGTATGGTCGTTAATCTCAAGGAAATGAAGGAAATTATTACCCGGCAGATTGTCGACCGGGTCGATCATAAAAATCTCAATACCGATGTCGATTTCATGCGCGGGAATATTCCGACCACGGAGAATTTCGCCGCCCGTATCTGGGACATTCTGGATGCCGCTTTCGGCGGTGAGCGTCTGGTCAGAATCGTTCTGCACGAATCGGAAAACAACAAAGTGGAAATAAGCAGATAAATACAGGAAAAACTCTTATGAAAGACATTCAAAGTTCTCCGGACAATCGAAATATTTACATCGACAAAGTCGGAATAAAAAAGCTGAAATTACCGATAACGGTCAGGGATCGCCATCGCATGGCCCAGCGGACGGTTGCGGATGTCAATTTTTATGTCGATTTGCCTCATCATTTCAAGGGGACGCATATGAGTCGTTTCGTCGAGCTTCTGAATGATCATCGGGAATCATTCGATATCGAGCGAATCGATGAAATCCTGGTCAAGGCGCGTCAAAAGCTGAAAGCCCTCAAGGCTCACATTGAGCTGACATTTCCATATTTCGTGGAAAAGAAGGCTCCGGTCAGCGGCCTGCCGGGTCTTATCGATTATGAATGCATGATTTCGGCGGCCAGTAACGGCAACCGAAAAACGGATACGATCCTGACAATCAAAGTTCCGATTACCACTTTGTGTCCCTGTTCGAAGGAGATTTCCCGATACGGAGCTCACAATCAGCGCTCGATAGTAACTCTGTCGGTCAGGGTCAATAAATTCATATGGCTTGAAGAGATTATCCGGATTATCGAGGAGACCGCTTCCTGTGAGATTTACTCGCTTCTAAAGCGCGAGGATGAAAAGCATATAACCGAAAAGGCGTATGAAAATCCGGCCTTTGTCGAGGATGTCGTGCGAGCCATCACCGAAAAGATTTCTCAGGATGACCGAATCGACTGGTTCACGGTTGAGTCCGAAAACTACGAATCGATCCATAATCATAACGCCTATGCCTTTATCGAACGCAATCTGCGGGCCGAGCGGAAAGAGTCGTCCGCTTCGAGCGAAGAATCCAGCCAGGAAATAACGGCTGCCTGACCCGGACCGGGATCGATCTTCATTTCTGATATGGTCGACCCGCTGAGAGCCACCATATTTTGTGTCCTTATTAACGAAATGACCACGCCGGTAGTCCGGCTGCCGCTAAAAGCTTCTTGCCAATATCGATAAAGTCGATTATTATACTCCTCACCGATCCTAAAAAAGGTTTAATCGGCAGGTTCCTGCATGGACTATGATATATCAGGCAACCGTACAGGTTTTTATCGGCGGCACCGTCCCATCCTTTGTTTTCTATATATGATATGTCCGATACCGGAACCGGCCGAAATGAATTCAAACATAAAATCTCATGGGAGAGAAATATGGGCATTGATTCGATGAACGTTTTCAGCCGGAAATCCGCTCTCGTGATTTCTGTTGTTATAGCCGCCTTGCTGGCATTGGCCGCAACCTTCGAGCTGGTGGCGCAAAGCCCGCAGGGACGACCGGACACTGATGTCAGGGTGGTCTCTTTTGAGCCGCAGGAATTTACCGAAATCGAAAGCAATATTACCGTCAAATTCTCCAACGATCTGGTTTCCGAAGACAGCCTGGATACACCGGTTCTGGATCCACCCCTGGAGATTGAACCGCCGCTTCCAGGTCTCGCCCGCTGGATCGACACCGATGTTCTTCGGTTTTATCCCGATTACGGTCTTCTGCCGGCGACGACATTTAAGGTAAGAATCGCATCGGATCGTTCATATGTAAACGGCAATCGCATCAACGAAGACAGAGTTTTCAGTTTCAAGACACCGCCGCTCCTGATTCGCAATTCGCGATGGGTCACCAGTTTCGATGACGCTCCTCGCGGCCATGCGAGGATTGTCGCCGAAATCTATTTCAACTACATGATCGATCTGGAGCAATTAAAAGATAATCTGAGTATTTCCGGTGAGACCAACGCCGAAGCATCCAGCCCGACTTTTGAAATCGAACCTATTTCAGAAACCACTGGTGCCCTCCCCGCGGAAAAAGGAGGCGAGCTCCTGAAAGATGAACGCCACGCCCGAGGCGTCCTGATCACCTCGGAGCCGATTCCCATTACCGACAATAAGCAGAAATATTACCTTAAAATCGATGACGAGCTAACCTGTCTCAATTGCGGTCAGCCCCTCGGCAATGAATTCGAAATGACGATTTACATCGAACCGAAGCGGCGTTTGGTTATTCAGCGGATGAATGGCCGGCTGGATGGAATCATGGGGATAATTGAAGTCCGATTTTCCAATCAGGTCGATGTCGAAACCGCCGCCAAGTTCATAACCGTCAGTCCGAAAAAAGACATCAGATTCAGTATCCGTTACCGCAGCCTGGTCATCGAGGGGGATTTTCAGCCGGGTAAGACCTACGAGGTGGCAGTTGCGGAGGGTCTGCGCGCCGTGGACGGAACCGAACTGGAGCGGGAGTTCTCGCAGAAAGTAACCATTCCCAACCTGACACCATCGTTACGCTTCATGTCGGGGGGCATTTATCTGCCCAAGAAGGAATCGCGGCTCCTGGAAATCGAGACGATTAATGTCAAGGAGCTGGTGATCGAAATCGACCAAATTTTCGCCAACAATATCGTTTACATGCTGGCCACCGATTACTCCTCCCGGCGAAATTACGGCCGTGACCGGCAGCTGGATTATCTGGGGCGCAAGTTTTTCTCGGCTACGGAAAATCTCAACGGACGGACAAACGAACCGTTGCAAACGACGATAGATATCGGAAACATTATCGGGGATTCCGCCCGGGGCGTTTTCAAGGTAGCCATTCGCGACAAAGAAAGCCGCTGGCATTTCGACAGCCGTCTGGTCATGCTGACCGATATCGGCCTGGCGGCGCGGATGTCGGATGATTATCTAATGGTCTGGGTCAACTCGCTTTCGGATCTTAATCCCATTTCGAAGGCAACCGTCAATCTGTACAGCAAAAACAACCAGTTGATTCTCTCAGGCCGGACCGATTCGCGCGGCATTGCCATTTTCAATAAAATAAAGGATAATATTGGCGATTTTACCCCTTATTTGATAACCGTCGAGAAGAACGATGATCTGTCTTTTTTGAAATTCGATGATTGTCGGTTGGAGACCGGTGAATTCGACATCACCGGACGCCCCTATGTCTCGGAGGGCTACGAATCTTTCGTGTACCTCGATCGCGACATTTTCAGACCGGGCGACACGGTCCATATCTCATCTATCGTCAGAGCCAATAACGGTGTTATGCCGCCGGAGTTTCCGTACCAGATAATCATCAATGATCCGGCCGGCCGCGAATTCGAGAGTTTCCGCCTGAACACCGGCGGAAAGGCATTCGGTACTGTCGATCTGTATATTCCCGATTTCGCCCGGACCGGGAAATACCAGCTTCGGGTCATGATCGGAGAGGATTACGAAATCGGGCGAACCGAGTTTCAGGTCGAGGAGTTTATGCCGGATAAAATAAAGGTTACGGTGGTCACACCCGAGAAAGCATACCGATCCGGCGAAACGATTGAAATCAATGTCTCGGGGAAATTTCTGTTCGGGCCTCCGGCCACGGGACATCTGGTGGAGGGAAGTATCGATATCGAGCCATTACGATTCATCTCCTCAAAATGGCCTGATTACGCCTTTTCCGATGGGGAACGCGAATTCGCCACGGTCGAAAAAAAGCTCGATGAGGCTCGGCTGAGCGATTCCGGCACTTTTGCCTACCGGTTTCAGATACCGACGACATATGAACCGCCATCGGCACTGAAAGCCCTTATTGCCGCCAGTGTCAAAGAGCAGGGCGGACGGGCGGTCAACAATTATACCGAGGTGATGATTCATCCCTATGAGCGCTATGTCGGCGTGAAAGCTCTGTTCGCCGGTTATGCCAAACCGGGGCAGCCAGCGGAAATCGGTCTGGCCGCAGTCACCCCGTCCGACAGCACCCTGGTCATCGATACGGTCGATGTTCATCTCTATCGTCTTATCTATCATTCGATTCTCCGTAAAGATAAGAACGGTTACTATCGATACGAATCCAAGCAAACCACCGAACCGGTGGACTCCGGGCGGGTTCATGTTCCGGTCGAAGGCGGCCGGGTGAGTTTCATCCCGCCCCGGAACGGTCGCTACCGAGTGGTGGTTACCGATCCGAAAGGTGGCCACCGGGCCTCGACGACATTTTACGCCTCGGGCTGGGGATATGCTCCCTGGTCGATGGAGCACCCGGACCGTATCGACCTCGGTTTCGACAAGGATATTTATTCTCCGGGCGAGCAGGCCAATCTTCAGGTTCGTGCGCCATTCGGCGGCAAGCTTCTACTTACCATCGAAAAGGAAACTATCCTGGATTTCATCACGCTGGAAATGGAGGAAAACACGGCCGAGATTAGTATTCCGGTCAAAGAAGATTATTTCCCCAATGCCTATATCACGGCAACGGTGATAAAACCGGCCGCCGAGGCCGACAATACCTCACCAGCCAGAGCTTTCGGCATCGTCCCCCTGATGCTCTCCAAAGAAAAAAGGCGCCTGACGGTCGGCGTGGCCGCTCCCGAGGTAATCAAACCACAAACCAGCCTGACTCTCGATATTTCTGTCGATAGACCGGGAGTAACCGAGCTGACGGTGGCCGCCGTCGATGCCGGGATTCTGCTTTTGACCGGATACTCGACGCCGGATCCGGTGGATTTCTTTTACGGCAAAAAGATGCTGTATCTTCAGCCGTTCGATATTTATTCCTTTATCTACCCCGACCTGGAACCGGCCGAAAGCCATTTGAGTCCCGCCGGGGGACGGATGTTCAAACAGGCCCGCAAACGCCACCTGAATCCGATAAAATCGCGCCGGGTCACACCGGTGGCTTTGTGGTCGGGAATCATCAAGACTGACGAAAACGGTCAGGCAACGGTAACTTTCGATATACCGCAGTTCAACGGCAAGCTGGTGGTCATGGCCGTTGCCGCCCGGGAGAATTTATTCGGCTGTGCCGAGAAGGAAATAACCGTTCGAGACCATATCGTTCTTCAGGAAAGCTTCCCGAGATTTATCGCCCCCAACGACATCGTCGAGGCCATGGTAACTCTCTTCAATAACACCGGCGCCGCGGCCGATATCACTGTGACTCTGAATGTCGACGGCCCGGTGGAAATTCTCGAGGGGAACACCAGGACAGTCACTCTGGCCGACAATGCCGAGGGAGCGGCTGTTTTCAATCTCAAGGGCGGTCTGCAGCCGGCCAACGTGCAATGTCGCCTGACGGCCGTATCAGGGAGTAATCGTTCAACATTGTCGTTCGAGTTTCCCAACCGGCCGACGCTGCCGATTATCACCCGTTTCGGTTCCGGGAGCGTGACCGAAGAGGAACCGGTGCGGCTGGTTCTCGACAGCGGCTGGGTGGAAACCACCGAACGCCTGGTGTTCCAAACCTCGGCCCTGTCATCGGTCGCTTTCACCCGGAATATCAATTTTCTTTTGCGTTATCCGTACGGTTGTGTCGAACAAACAACCTCACGTCTGTTTCCGTTGCTGTACTTTAACGAACTGGCTCGTTTCGTCAATCCGGATTTATTCGGCAACCGAAGTCATGATTACTTCATCATGGAGGGTATCGACCGATTGCTGGCGCTTCTGCAGTCGGACGGTTCATTCTCGTATTGGCCGGGGAGTAAAAACATACACCAGTGGTCATCGGTATACGCCTCGCATTTCATCCTCGAGGCGGACGAGGCCGGTTATTATATCGATGAAGACAGTTATGATAAAGTACTGAAGAAGCTGCGGCGGATATCCGAAGGCAAGGAGGATGAATACTCCATTGAACACAGGATTTACGCCGCCTATGCGCTGGCTGGAATCGGCGAGTTGAAACAGAAGGCCATCAATTATCTTCGCGATTATTACTACGGTGAACTGCCTGATTACGCCAGATACATGCTGTCCGGGGTCATGGCCATGACCGGCGACACCGAATACGCCCGGCGGTTGATTCCTTTCGACGTGCAACCGGCGATTTTCGAGCCGGAAACGGGCGGGAATTTGAGTTCCGGGGTGCGAACCAATGCCATTCTGCTGGATGTGCTCAACAGGATCGATCCCAACCACCCGTCGGCGGCGGTAATGGCCAAATCGCTGATGGAAAACGCCCGGCTGGGGCGGTGGTATACGACGCAGGCGACGGCTTTCGCTCTGATGGCTCTTGGCCGCTATCTGAAGGGTCAGGAGGAAGCCGATTACGCCGGCCGGCTGAAGCTTATCGGAGATCGTCAGTACGAATTCGGGATCGATGATTTCAGGCTTGTTCTCGCCGAGCCGAAAAGCCATGAAGCCGTTATTGAAATCGATGGTGCCGGGCGATGTTATTACTACTGGCAGATCAGCGGCATACCGATCGGGGAGGCAGCCGAGGAGTACCAGCGGGGGATCAGGATCACCCGGCGATATCTCGATGCCGATGGCCATCAACTCGATTTGAAAGACGTTCATCTGGGTGATCAGATAGTCTGCGAAATAACCGCCGAAGCAATCGATGAAAGGCTCCACAATGTTATCATAAACGACCTTCTTCCGGCCGGTCTGGAAATCGAGAATCCACGCCTGAAGACCACGCCGCGGCTTTCCTGGCTGCCCGAAAAGCGACCCGACGTAGCTCACATGGACATTCGGGATGATCGCGTTCTCATCTTTACAGACCTGAGTCCACGCCGATCATTCACCTTCCATTACAGTCTTCGAGCCATTTCTTCGGGGACTTTCAGCGTCCCGCCGATTGCCGCCGAGTGCATGTATAATCCGCTCATCGCCGGGGCCACCTCTTCTGACGTGATGATCATCCGGCCGCTGCGGGCAGAAGAGAAATAATCGAGCGTAATCCGGCAGGCGAGAATGAAGAGCAGAAGGAAATACATTATTCCGGTAGCGGCCGGGATGCTTCTGGCGGCCCTCCTGGCGGTCTTTGACAGCCTGGTTTTTCCCCTTCCGGCGGGAAAACTGCATAAACCACCGGCTCATTTTGTCTATAGCCGCGAGGGACGGCTGCTTTATTCGTTTTCATCTGTCGATCGTTTCTGGCGAAAGCCGGTCGAGCTGGACCGGATATCGGCCGGGCTTCGCGAGGTCGTCATCGCCTGCGAGGATCGCTGGTTTTTTTATCATCCGGGGGTCAATCCGATTGCCCTTCTGGGAGCTCTCCGGGATAATCTCGCTGCGGGCAGAATCGTCCGCGGCGGCTCGACGATAACGATGCAGATCGCGCGGATGATGGAGCCCAAGCCGCGAACGATCGGCGGTAAGCTGATCGAGGTATTTCGCGCTTTTCAACTGGAATGGCATTACTCCAAAAATGAGCTGCTGGAGATATATTTCAATCTGGTGCCGTACGGGGGCAATATCGAGGGAGTGGCCGCCGCCACGCATTTCTATTTCGGCAAATCGCCGCGGGAGCTGACTCTTTCGGAGGCGGCTATACTGGCCGCGATACCGTCCTCACCCAACAACTATCGACCCGATTTTCATCCGGAAAACTGCCGGCGGCGGCGGGATCGCATCCTTGCCTACCTGGCCGATCACGGTGATATAAGCCGACGTCAGTCTCTCGAGGCGTCCCGGGAGGAGATTCCCTCCCACCGGCTGAATCGTCCCCGGATAGCGCCGCAGTTTTCTCATAGTATCATTGCTGCCGATCCCGGGCAGGCAGTGCATCGCACGACGATAAGTTTCTCCGCCCAGACGATGTGCGAGAGGCTGGCCGGCGACCATTATCGTAACCTGACCGGCCGGGATATTCATAACCTGGCCGTTGTTGTTCTGGACAACGTGAGCGGCGAACTGCTGGCCATGGTCGGTTCACCCGATTTCAACGATACCCGTCACGGCGGGCAGATCAACGGCGCCCTCGCCGCCCGCTCACCCGGATCGGCGCTGAAGCCATTCGTTTACGCGCTGGCCATGGAGACAGGCCTGATTACGCCGTTATCGAAGCTCGATGATATTCCGGTCAACTACGCCGGTTATACACCGGACAATTACGATGAGACTTATCATGGCCTGGTTACCGCCTACGATGCTCTGGTGCAATCATTCAATGTTCCGGCGGTTAATCTGACCGCCCGGGTAGGCCTGGAGGAATTCTACGATTTTCTCCGCAGAGGCGGTCTGGGAACGCTTGACCGGAAGTACTACGAATACGGTTTACCCCTGGTGCTGGGGGCATGCGAGGTAACCCTGCTGGAATTAAGCAATCTATACGCCACGCTGGCCCGGGAGGGGCTTTATCGTCCGGTGAAAGTCCGATCCGGTTCGCCCGCAACCGAGTCGCAGCGGATTCTTTCCGCGGAGGCCTGCTATCTCATCAGTCATATTTTAAGCAATCTCGAAAGACCCGACCTGGCCACCTCGTGGGAGTTCACCCGGGATCAACCGGTTGTAGCCTGGAAAACGGGAACATCGTACGGCCGCAAGGATGCCTGGGCGATCGGCTACAATCCCGACCATACGGTAGGTGTCTGGTGCGGCAACTTCAACGGGGCCGGTTCGCCTTATCTGGTCGGTGCCGATGTGGCCGGACCGCTGATGCTGGCGATTCTGCGCGAGCTCTCGGGCGATCGAGAAATAAAATGGTTCGATCGGCCGCCCGGTATCGCGACGCGCCTGGTATGTCCCATCAGCGGCAAACCACCGGGTGATAATTGCAGCACCAGCGTCCGCGATTTTTACATCGCCGGTGTCTCCTCATGGCAGAGGTGCCGGATCCACCGAAAGATCATGGTCGACCGTACGACCGGCTATGCGGTTTGTCCGGCCTGCGCCGCTGGCAGGGAAATCGACACCCTGATCGTCGAAAAGTGGCCGGCGCGGTTGTCCAACTGGCTGATATCGCAGGGGGCGACGCAGCCATTGCCGGCCCATAATCCCCAGTGCCGAAGCCTGGTCGACGCCGAGGCGCCGATCATTATTTCGCCCGACGAAAACGGTACCTATGAAATTCGGCCCCACACACCGTTGAAATTCCAGAAAATACTCCTGGAAGCGACGGCCGCGATCGACTGCCGAGAAGTCCACTGGTTTATCGATGATATCTGGTACGCTTCATGCAGCTCCGATGAGGGCATCTTTTATGTCCCGGAAAAGGGCCTCCACAGTCTTCTTTGTGTCGATGATTTCGGGCGATCATCGACCATCAGCTTCGAGGTCAAATGAAGTTCGCCGATCCTGATTGTCATCCCTATGAATCCATCCGGCGGGCCCGGCACGATAGCTTCTCATTCCGGCAGAGACGCTTTTGGAGATTTATCATCCCGGACCGAATCAATTCGATTGCCGGAAGTTTTATTTTGTCGTAGTATGGTTTTGTGATGTCTGAAAGGAATAAACATCGACGGGCGATCAGCATTTCGTTTTTCATCCTGTGTCTGATTGGCTCGGCCGGGCTGTTTTATCTTCTCCATTTTCCTCACGGGACAATCCCGCCGGCCGGGAAATTACTCAATCCCTTTGCCGGGTTCTGGCAAAACGGCGAGAAGCTCAATCACAAACCGCCTACCCTTGTCCTGGCCGGCCTCCGTGACAGCGTTACGGTTATCTGGGACGACCGTCTGGTGCCGCACATTTTTGCCGAAAATGAGGGCGACCTGTATTTCGCCCAGGGCTACGTTACGGCTTCCGAAAGACTCTGGCAGATGGAATTCCAGATACTGGCGGCGGCCGGACGGCTTTCGGAGGTGATCGGCGATGAGCTGCTTGAATACGATCGTTTTCGACGCCGGATTGGCATGATTCCGGCGGCCCGGACGGCTCTTGCGGAAATGCTGGCCGATCCCGAGACAAAAGCGGCCATCGAATCGTACTCCGCGGGAGTGAACGCCTATATCGATCAGCTCGATGAGGCGAGCCGGCCGCTGGAATACAAGCTTCTCGATTATCGACCGCGATCGTGGGAACCGCTGGGCAGCGCCTTGCTTTTGAAGCAGATGGCCTGGAATCTGACCGCTTACGCCCTGGACGATCTCAAATTGACAGTGCTTCGCGAAAGACTGGGACAGGGGGAAACGGAGCGACTGTTCCCGGCCCGTCCACCGCGGACGACGCCGATTGTGCCTCCGGAAGTGAAATGGCATATCGAACCGCCGCCGATTCCGAAGCCGCCGGCACCGTTTACGCCGCGGCTTCCGGAAAGAACCGATCATGACCCGAAAATGACCGCCCGAGGCAGTAATAACTGGGTGGTGGCGGGCAAGAAAACCGCCCATGGCTATCCCCTCTTGTGTAATGATCCTCACCTGGGTCTGAATCTTCCTTCAGTCTGGTTTGAAATCCAGCTCCATTCACCATCGGTCAATGTCTATGGCGTGTCGCTGCCGGGGGCACCGGGAGTAATCATCGGTTTCAATGACAGTATCGCCTGGGGTCTGACCAATGCCGAAACCGATGTGATCGATTTCTATGAAATCGAGTTTCGGGATAAGAGCCGACTGGAGTACAGGTACAATGACACCTGGCATCCCGTTGATATTCGTCCGGAGAGGCTCCTGACCCGGGAAGGTGATACCATCATCGATACCGTTCGCTGGACGCATCACGGTCCGGTCATTTATGAATGGGGTGAAAAACGACACTGGTCGACCATTCCTCCGGGTACCGCCATGCGCTGGACCGGCCACGAACCATCCAACGAGCTTAAGGCGCTTCTGGAACTCAATCGCGGCCGAAACCACACCGATTATCTGGCCGCCCTGAACTATTTCGATTGCCCCGCTCAGAATTTCGTATTCGCCGCCTCATCGGGGGATATCGCTATCGTGCATAACGGGCGCCTTCCGATCAGATGGCCCGGGCAGGGACGTTATATCGGCGATGGCCGCCGGGCATCTTTCGACTGGGACGGCTTCATTCCCCGGGAACACCTGCCACGGGCTGTCAATCCCGATCAGGGCTTCCTCTGCTCGGCCAATCAGTTTCCCGTTGACGCCGGTTACCCTTACTATCTCGACGGCAACTTCGCTCCGTACGGGCGCAGCGGTCGGATCAATGAAATGCTCGCGTCCGGTGACAGCCTGACGCCAGGCGATATGATCATGATGCAGCAGGATTGCCGAAATCCGCTGGCCGCCGAGGTCCTGCCACCGATGCTGGCCCGGCTGGATGCGACCGGTCTGTCGGAGACGGAACAAACTATTATCGATTCACTCGAAAGCTGGAAATATCGCTACCAGCGTGACCGGGTGGCACCGACCGTTTTCGAATCATGGTGGCACCGGCTTCAGAAAAATATCTGGGATGATGAATTCCCGGGTACCGAGAAGAGCCGCTTCCGGCCGCGACGGGACATAACGGCCGGATTGATCCGGGAGGACAGCACCGCCGCCTGTTATGACGACAAAGGCACCGCTCCGGTGGAAAGCCTGACCGATTTGATCGAAGCTTCCTTTCGGGAAACGGCCGACGCGCTGGCCGAAAGCCACGGGCCATTCGGTCCGGCCTGGCGGTGGGGCCGAGTCAGGGGTGCCGATATTCACCACCTGGCCCGTATTCCCGGCCTGGGCCGGACAGACCTCGAGACGGACGGGCATTATGACGCTATCAACGCCACCTACGGCACGGTGGGACCGTCGTGGCGAATGGTCGTTGAGCTGGCTCGACCGGTCAGAGCCTGGGGCATACTTCCCGGAGGACAATCGGGCCATCCGGGGTCGAAATATTATGACAACGGGATCGCCGACTGGATCGACGGCCATATTTACGAGCTGTTTTTCTGGTCATCACCGAATGAACCGGGGGAAGGCCGGTTGTACCGCACAACCATGCGAGGAGAAAGATGATAATCAGGCTGATCGGCGTCCTGCTGGCCATGCTGATAATACACCTGCTGACACCTTTCTGGTGGACGATTCTGGTCGTACCGTTCATGCTGGGTGTGTTCTTTCCGCATGGGTCATGGTCGACCATCGGGGCCGGCGCCATCGGCGCGGCTCTCCTATGGTCGCTGGGCGCTCTGTACTATTGGATCAACGGCGGAACTATCATAGCCGACAGGATCGCCGTCATGGCCGGCCTGCCTCATCCCTGGTTGCTGATCGCCGCGACCACCCTGGTCGGTTTGCTGAGCGGCGGTCTGGCGGCGGGAGCAGGTTACTTCCTGCGACGAGCCTTAATAAAGAACTGAGTCTTTCTCACAATAAAAAAGGCAGGGCCCAATCCCGGGCCCTGCCTGATATTATGATTCAACCGATATCACGGACAATTGGGGGGCGGCCCCTCCAGGTACAGATAATTAATCAGATGCGTAATATCAAGAATATTAACGGTACCGTCGTTATTGACATCGGACATATCGAGAGGATCGGGCTCGGGACCCTCGCGATAAAGGTAATTGATCAGGAAAGTGACATCCAGCAGATTGATAATCTCATCCTGGTTGGGATCGCCGCAGATGGACGGATTGTCGCAATCGAAGCTGTAGACCATGAATTCATCGACACCCGCCTCGACCACGCTTTGCGGGTTGGCATCGTTAACCGTAAAGCGGACCATCATGGTATCGGTGAATTGCACGCCGGCGGCGACCAGTTCATCGTGGCTGATTTCGTGGTGTCGCCAGTACAGTCCGCCGTCGGTATCATGCCGGGCGATTTCGATCCATGTCCCGAGACCACCCTCATAGTTGATCTCCACCAGGAGCTTATCGACGCCGCCGTCGGTATCGGTTAAAAACAGATAGTAATCATAAACGATATTCCCTCCGGCCGACATATCGAAGCGGGGTGAGTACAGCTCCACGGCGCCGTCATCGACATCGGAGTTGCCGTACGTATTCTGTGTCAGATAACACCAGCCACTGCCGCCCGAAGCGGATTCGGGATCATAATCCCAGTTGGGATCATTGATCGGGATACTGCGCTCCCAGTCGCCGCTGGTGGCCCCGGCATTAATCGTCGACCAGTACTTGTTGGTCTGGAAATCATCTTCCATCCAGACCGTAACCGTTCCGACCTCGCAGTCGAAGACCGTGGCGGGGGCATCATCGGGACAATAAACGACCGTTTTCTCGGCCGTTTCGGCGCTGATATAAAATTCCGGAGTGTCATCGCACAGGGCCGCCGACAGGGTTGCCAGAAGCATGGTGTCGCGATAACTCTCCAGGGGCACCGTCTGATAAATACCGCCGTCATAGCGATAATGAAGCAGCCCCGAACCGGGAAGGTACTCGGCCGCCTCGTCGCCGATCATTACCGCGAAAGAGGTCGGCTGGCCGGGTTCAATGTATTCCGGGATACCCTCGGGAAAGTCGAATCCGAGAAAACGTTCGGAAGTGGTAAGAGCCTTGATACAGAAATTGGCCGTCGTGTCGAAATTCTGCATATCCTCCCAGGCGGCGCCGTTATAAAAATAGCTTTCGCCTGGCTTGGCGCTTGATTCGACTATTGTTCGATACTGGGCGCCCAGCAAAACAGGAACATCGGAGGTTTGATCGTAGGGCTGACCACCATGCGAAAGTTCCAGGTAAACGAAAAATTGATCATCCTGGGTCAAATTCACCGGAGTCGTCATCTGGACCGTATGGAATCCCCTGAATTCGATCATCCCCGTCTCCGAGGTCATTTCATCGAGCAACTGCCCGCTCTCGAAACGGTCATACACTTTAACGGTATAGGTAACACTATCATCGGCGGTGAAGAAACTCACCGATCGCAAAAGTTCTCCGGCCGGGCCGGATCCCGAGGCGGTAAAGACGTTGAAAGCCTCACTGCAATCGGTCTTGGTATTCCGCCAGCCGTGATAGTCATGATAATATATCTTGTCGTATTGCATGGGTTCCACGTCCTGGAATGAAATGGCGCCCATTTCCGGATGATGACCGCAATGCTTGTCGTAATAGGAAATCCAAAAATACCCGCTGTAGCCCCAGCTTTCACCCCAGCTGTTCTTACAGAGCCAGGCGCCATCCTGGGCCGCCTGAGTGACCTTGTTATCATCCCAGCCGATGATGCCGATGGCATGGTTGGGATCCAGCGGGCTGGTCGGCGGCTGATAATGCACGTAGCCGGAGATAAAAGAGCCGTCGTAGCACATGCAGGTGCCCATGACACCCTCATCCATGATTTTCTGCTTGATGAGATTGATATTGCTCAAATCGGTCCCGACCTCATACCATTCGATGTCCGGAACATAATAATAATGATAGCTGGTATCGGAACGCAGGGGGGCATAGTCGAAAGACTGCCCGTCGACATCACGAACGGCTCCCTCGCCGCGCGAAAGATAAGCCGCCGTCACCAGGTAATCGCCGCCCTCGTGAACCACCAGGCCGCCGCCGGTCGGCGGATCGGTGTCATCGTTATTATGCTGGTTGAAACCGTTCCACCAGTCGAGATGGTATTCGGCCATATTAGGCTCACCGGTTTCCCC
>Ga0272444_10001692_pt1 | contig 21051 bp, 15 predicted proteins | sample SSMForm13_FD_201033 | JGI IMG/M metagenome (GOLD analysis project Ga0272444, IMG submission 201033) | Marine sediment archaeal communities from Little Sippewissett salt marsh, Falmouth, MA, United States - SSM-Form-13 | ecosystem: Environmental > Aquatic > Marine > Wetlands > Sediment ... | reverse complement strand
GTGCATAACCGTAGGTGGGCAGATGGATGAAATGCGGCTGATTTCGGTGGATCACGGCTCGGCGACTTTCGTCGGCAAGGGCGTCAAGGTGACATTGCGGTTGCCGACGGACTGATCTATTGGATGGCTTAAGCGATACATATGCTCAAATTGCGAAATATATTGTTTCTTGGACCAACAAAATCATTACGCAACTCAAGTCGAGTTCCAATAGGGCCGAAACAGCAAGAGAAGCAAGTACGGGCTTCACATTAGATCAGGAAACCTATTAGGAGGCTGGACGAAGATGGCAAGCAACAAGACACATCGGAATAAGGGCTTTAGCCTGTTAGAATTGGTTGTTGTTGTGGTGATCATTGGGATCATCGCGGCTGTGGCGATTCCACGTATGAGCCGGGGCTCGGCAGGCGCTGCCGACGCTGCATTGTCGGGCAACCTGGCCGTACTTCGCAATGCTATTGACATGTACGCCGCCGAACACACGGGCACGTTCCCAACGGTTGCCGACGCGGCCGACCAGTTGACCAAGTACACCGACAGCGCCGGCGACACAGCCGACAAGCGAGACTCGACACACCTGTACGGCCCATACATCCGCAAGATTCCGCCGCTTCCGGTTGGCGCCGCCAAGGGCAGCACCGGCATCGCCGACAAGGCCGGCGATGGCGTTGGCTGGATCTATGACTCGAGCACCGGCGACATCACGTCCAACACCACCGCCAAGGAAGAGGACGCAGCCGGTAAACTCTACACGGCATATTGATCCGCAATCTCCAGGCCTGACCGGGTTTCCGGTCACCTGAGAAACGCCTGGCCGAGAGAGCGATCAACTGACCGGCTTGGCCATCAGCCGCTCGGCGTAACGCGAAACCGCGTGACGCCGAGCGGTTGGACTGTTACCAGAGAAAGTCTCGGAGCGTCCTGATGAACGAGGGAAATCCCAGGACCAGCCATCACGCCACCCGGCATGGATTCAACCTGTTCGAGTTGGTGATGGTGCTTGCAATCATGGGTATCATGGCTGCGATCGCCGCACCGCGTTTCGGCCAGGCCTCAGCGAGATATCGCGCCGACGTCGCGGCCCGGCGAATCTGCAAAGACCTCGGTCTTGCCTCACGAGCCGCCCGCAACGCGGGGGCCTCCCGCACGTTCAAGTTCGAAAGATCCGGCGGAGCGTACACCGGGGCGTATACCATTTCTTCTCTTGCAGGCCTTGTAAAAAGCTCCGACACGTACCGCGTGGACCTCTCGGCCGATCCTTACCGCAGCCAGGTTGACTCCGTCAATTTCGGCGGCAGCAGAAAGGTCATGTTCAACGGATACGGCCAGGCGGGCAGCAGCGGGACGATCGTCTTGAAGTCTGGCGACCTCACTCGAACCGTCACCTTCGATGCAACCAGCGGAAAGGCCAGCATCCAATGAACAGGTCGCGACCAAACTCTGGCCACACGCTCATCGAGATGGTTCTTGCCCTGGCGATCACAACCACTTTGCTGCTTGGCATGAGCGCATCCATTGTCATCGCCAGCAGAACCGTCAGCGACGGGCTGGATGTTGTAGGGCTTGCCCTGCGGACATCCGACGTTCTCGGGGAGGTCAACAGCGACCTGTCCATGGCTGAGGCGTTCGTAGAACCCTCGGACTCGTCGGTAACGTTCTGTGTGCCTGACCGCGACGGCGACGGCCAGAGCGATGTGTTGCGATATTGGTGGACCGGCTCTGCCGACAAGAGACTGATGAAACAGATCAATGGCGGACCCGAGATCACACTGGCTGAGGACGTCCACCAATTCGCGCTGACGTACGGGTTGTCGACAATGGCGGCTGAGTCGCCCAGTGACTATGACGACGATACCGATGGCGGCAGGAGTTGGAAGGGTCGAAAGCGCCGCGTGGGTTGGGGCAAGTTCTGGGATCATCGCGGTCATGGTTGGGGCCATTACGACTTCATGCCAGGCAACGGTCACGGTAATGGCAACGGCAATGGCAATGGCAACGCCTACGGTCACAACAGCGGCCAGGGCAATTGGGAGTGTGGCGGCGGGACCTCTGACGGTGATATTGCGCCACCAGGCTCGGCCTGGCGAGAAGGTTGGACCGGCCCAGGCAACGACGATGATGACGACAGCAGCAGCGGCAATGGCAATGGTAATGGTAATGGCAACAGCAGCAGCGACGATGACGACGACGGCGGCAATAACGGCAATGGAAATGGCAACGGCAACGGGAAAGGCGGGGGAAAGAAATAGCCCATGTACAAAAACGATGCCGACAGACCTCCCCGCACGGGCATGACGCTGATCGAGGGCGTAATATCCATCGTCATCGTCACGACAATGCTTGTCGCCGCCCTCAGCGCGCTGGGGTCCTTCTCCCGTGCTCGCAGGAGCCAGTTCGACCGCTGCGCCGGTGCGTCCCTCGCAAGAGCCCTGATGAGCGAGATACTCCAGACGCGTTACCTCGATCCGGGCGAGGATGTATCGTTCGGACTTGAAGATGGCGAGGCCCAGGACGTGCGCTCAGCCTGGGACGACGTGGATGACTATCACGGATTGAGTGAAGCCTGGCCAAAGACCAAGACCGGCGTGCGAATCGCGGGCGCTGAAGGCTGGACACGTAGCGTCGCGGTCGAGTTTGTCCGCGTGAACAACCCCAAGAGAACGGCCTCGCAGGATACCGGTCTGGTGCGCATAAGCGTTTCGGCGACGAGTCCGACCGGCGTCACGACGACCCTCCAGGCCCTCCGAAGCGACCAGAGTGTATACGACCAGCCACCGGCGGCGGAGTCTACATTTGTGACGCTGGTGGGCGCCGACATGCAGATCGGCCCGGACGAGGCCCGGCGGCTTACAACCGGCACACACGTGCTCAACCGCACACACGTGCTCAACCGCACACCCGTGCCCTGAGGAGAACCCGCCCCGGCGGAGATACCATGACAGTTGAAAAGACAAGACCCGACCACCGACGCGTCGGCAGCGCCTACGCGCTGATTCTCGGCGTGAGCTCCGTACTGATGGTGATAGGTCTTGCCGCGGTGAGCGTGGCGCGGGTTGACACTCGCAGTGTCTCAGCCGACAACGACTGGTCGGAATCGCAGACGCTTGCGCTGTCGGCGGCAGAGCACGCGCTGATCCGCATATCTACCACCGATAACTGGCGAAGCCAGCTTTCCAAGCGCGTCTCGGTGGCGATGGGCAACGGCAGGATGTGGTGGCAGATCACCGACGATGCAGACGACAGCCTCACCGACGACGCGGAGGATCCCGTGCTGATCGTCGCCAGCGGCGAGGTCGGCCAGAGCAGCTACAAACTGGGCTTGCGGTGTTTCATCGTCGGCGAGCCACTGGAGGCGCTGTCCAAGTGTCTCTGTGCCGGCGATGACATTCTCCTGGCATCGGGCGCGCAGTTGACGAGCACCGACGGCGTCGTCAGTGCCAACGACACTCTGTTGGCCTCGAAATGGTCGTCGCGGGTAGTGGGTGACGTCGAGGCCAAAAAAGTCTACTGGAAATACAACGTCACCGGCTACGTGTATAAAAACGCCCCGGCCAAGGACATGCCCAACTCGCGAGTCGTGGGAATGTACCAGGAGCTCGCCACAGACATCTCCGGGCAGACGTACATCCGGCGTCAGGCGATTGGCCCGGGCCGAAACCCGTGGGGCTCGCCGAACGCCAGCGGAATCTACTACCTCAATGCCCCCAGCGCCAACGTTACCATCCGAGACACCAGGCTGCTTGGCACACTGATCGTGCGGTGCAACCGCCTGACGATCTCAGGCAGCGTTCTTATGGAAAACTTCCGCAAGGACATGCCGGTGCTTATTGTCGACGGCGACCTGACGCTCGATTACGAATCCACCGGAGCGAAGTTCCGCGAGAAGGACGAAGACACGAACTTCAACCCAGCCGGAGTCCCTTACGAAGGCAGCAGCGACTCGGACAAGTCCGACTGGTATCCAAGCGAAATTCGCGGGCTGGTTCACGTCCGCGGCGATCTCACTCTCGACAGCACAGCTCTGGTTCGGGGCGCGATCGTTTGCGATCAGGACGTCCAGTGCAATGGAACCAACGAGATTGTGCATGACGTGGAGCTGTCGGAGCGACCAGTCCTGGGCTACACCTCCGGCGACGGCTATCTGCATCGCGAACGCTGGACCCGCCTCATGGACTGAACGGCGGTCGGCCTGCTATCGCTGGTCGCCGTTGGGTTTGGAATCCTTCTCACCGTTGGCTGGCTGGCCGTCTTGCTCATTGGGGACGTGTTCGCTGGGAGCGGGTTCCTGGTTGGCAGGCGCGGGGTAGGAGGTCCGGGTGTGGTACATGCTGGAGAGGCTCTTAACCAGCGAGAGTTCGATCTGGTGAACTTCCTTCAGGGTCAAGCCGCATTCGTCGAGTTGGCCATCCATCAAGCGGCGGTTCACCATGATGTGGATCTGGCTCTCGATCCGTCCCGGGGTGGGCTCGCTCATGGCCCGGATGGAACTCTCCGCGGCGTCGGCTAGCATGAGTATGGCCGGCTCTTTGGACCTCGGCTTGGGGCCTGGATATCGGAACTCCGTCTCGTCAGGAGCGCGATCGGCGGCTTCTTTTCGTTGCTCGGTCGCGGCGTGGTAGAAGTACTGCACCAGCGTCGTGCCGTGATGAGAGACGATGAACTCGTGAAGCACTTTCGGCAGGCCGTATTCGCGCGCCAGCTCCAGGCCGTCCTTTACGTGCCCGATAATCACCAACAGGCTCATTGCGGGCGAGAGCTTGGCGTGCTTGGACAGCGAGCCGGCCTGGTTTTCGATGAAATAGTCGGGCTTGTTGATCTTGCCGATGTCGTGGTAGTACGCCCCGACTCGCGCCAGCAGTCCTCGCGCACCGATGGCATCGGCGGCGGTCTCGCACAGCGAGCCCAGTTGGAGCGAATGGTTGTATGTGCCGGGGGCCTCCATCGCCAGGCGTTTGAACAGCGGCTTGGAGGCATCGCACCATTCCAGCAGTGTAAGGCTGGTGGCGACGTGGAAAACGCTTTCGATAAGCGGCAGCGTGCCTTGTACGACGAAGCCGGTCATCAGTCCGCACCCAGCCGCCCATATTGCGTCTGTGATGGCGAAGCTCAGCGGCTTGGCATAGGCCAGGCCCGTCACGAACACCGCCAGCATCGATATTCCCGCAGCCAGGCCGGAGGTACGGATGAGCTTGGTCCTGGTGCGTATCTCGCCTAGCTGGAAGACGATCGCCGCCATGCCAACCATAAGGACCAGGAACAGTTCGATGTGTCCTCGCATCTGAAGGACGATGATCATTGCGACAGCGGCCCCAACGGCAAGGGCGAATCGTTGGTTTCTGGCGAGGGTAAGTATGGCGCCCGCCATCATTGCCGGCAGAAGCGCCACATAGGGGTTCATGTGGAGCACATCAAGGAGTATTTTGTTGGTCGCCAGCATTGCCACAATCACTGTCACAAAGCCCACCATGGTTCTTCGGTCGGCGAGCAGGTCTCGGTGATATCTGGTAACGTAGGCAGCCAGCATCGCGATGATCAGCAGCAAGATTGCGGCCCGTCCGGCGATTCGGCTCCAATACAGCACAGGCTGGGCGGCTTCATCCTGAACAAATGCCCGGTGTTCTGCCCGGAGCACGGCGAATTCCGGTTCGGTCAGGCCAACGGATTGATCCGGGCCTGGGCTCTTGGGCTTACTCCGGGAGGCGATTTGCTCACCCGCGCGATACTCCTTGTAGGCGTCGTCCGGCGGCTGGGCTACGACAGCACCGATGGCGGCGTCCATTTTGTCTTGGGTTGCGCTGCGGTCGTATCGATAAACGGGGTTATTCGCCAGTGCTTTCTTCAGGTGCGCCTCGACATCTTTTCGCCGGACTTCGCGGAATATTGACGCAAGTCGGCCTGCAATAGCAGCGATCTCGTCGGCATTCGTCACATCGACGAGTTCATCGACGGTCATTTCCTGTCGCTGACTTGTCGTTTGCAGAATAGCCTTTTCGGGCCAGCGGAGCAGAGGTTTGTGCTGCTCGGCCTCCTTGATCCGCACGGCGTATACACCGGGCATTGCCTGAGCGAGTTTGTCGACGTTTTCCGTGTAGGCTTTGAGAGCGTTTGGGTCCGAGGCCAGTTGCTGCCATGGTGAAAGCATGTTCGCGTCGGCTGCCGGCGGCGTGGGATTATCCACAGGCGAGACGGACACGGCAGGGGCGGTCGTCGCGGTCGGCTGGGTGCTGACAGGCACCTTGGCCGGGGCTCGCCTGGGCATTCTTCGCAGCGCGGCGACGACATCTTCGACGGCGACCTGGTCGTAAACAAAGACTGCCGGGGTGGCGCGTTCGGCCCGGCGGCACGCCTTGTCAACCAATTCCCGCACAACCATCCGGAATCGAACGCGCGCGTGGACATCCTCCGGCATGTACTGGCCAAGACGATAACTCTGCGGCTGGACCGGGTAAAGATCCATCGCCGCGGCAGCGACATACAACAGTATCGCCATCGCCCCGGCGAAAATGCCGCCTTCACCCGCGAACTGTTGCCAGGCCGTGCTGGTGCCCAGAGGCGTCTTTCGGCTATCGAGTCGCCGCGGTCGAGGTTTCTTCTTCAAAGACCACATTCAGGATGCTTATCGTCACTTTACGCGCCAGGCGTGAGAGTCTACCCAACAGCGTTTGTGACTTGGGAGCTGTAGGTGATTTTTATCAAATGTGTTATGCCTGTTTTTCCGAGCCCTGCCGGCCTGCCGGGCGGTCGTCGTTGGCCCGGCTTGGACCAGGGCCATCTTCCGTATCGCCTGCGTAGGCGGCGACAATATTCTGAACCAAACGGTGGCGAACGATGTCACCGCTGGCCAGTCGAACAATCGCCAGACCTTTGATGCCAGTCAAGCGGTGCCGGGCATCGAGCAAGCCGCTGGTAACATTGTCCGCCAGGTCGATCTGGCTGTCGTCGCCCGTGACGATCACCTTCGAGCAGTGGCCCATCCGCGTCAGGAACATCAACATCTGGGAAACGGTGGTGTTCTGGGCCTCGTCGAGGATGATGACCGAATCGTTGAGCGTTCGCCCTCGCATGAAGGCCAGCGGAATGACCTCGATCATGTCGTTGGTCATGAACCGCCGAATCTGCTCGAAGTCCATCATATCGTGCAGCGAGTCGAACAGCGGGCGCAGGTAGGGGTTGACCTTAGCCTGCATGTCACCGGGCAGGAAGCCGAGTTTTTCGCCGGCCTCGACCGCGGGGCGGACCAGTATGAGTCTCTTGGCCTGGTGATGCTTAAGCATATGTACGGCAACGGCAACGGCGAGGTATGTCTTACCCGTCCCGGCCGGGCCGGAGCAAAAGACCAGATCGTGGGTGCGCATCGCGTCGATGTATCGCTGCTGGCCCGGGGTTTTGGGCTGAATAAGCTGCCCGCTGACATAGACATCCAGCACGTCGGCGGCTTGCTTGTTGGCATCTGTGGCGGCGGCACTGATAGCCTGTGCGAGATCGTCCGGTGAGATGGTACGGTTCTGGCGGATACGTCGCTGAAGGGTTTCCAGCACGGCTGCGGCACGGGAGACTCCCTTTGCCGATCCGGTAATCTTGACCTGCCCCTGGCGTGCGAAAACCTGCACACCGAGCGCCTCGCGAATCATCTTGAGGTTGCGGTCCATCGGGCCGTAAAGCATGTCTGCCTTGCCAGGACTCTCCAATTTGATGCTCAGTTCCACAGTGCACATCTCCGTCTTATTCGGCCCGACCGGCATGCCGCAATGCCACATATTGCGTCACCTCCGGACAGGCCCTTTGCGACACACCGTAAAGACTCATGGCATGGTAGAGTTAGCGTCATATCCATTCGGGCTTTACGCATATGAAAGGATATCACGAAAGGGCGTTTCATGCACGTTGATGGGCGAAAAACAAGCGGGCCCGGCGTTTGCCGGACCCGCCTGGGGTGAGTCGTTATTATGAGTCTGGACTACTCTTCATCGCCTGGATCTTCGCCATCGCTGGCCTCGGCTCTGCCTACCGGGCCGATCAGGAAGGTATCGCTCTTCCTCTTATGCTGGGTAAGGCTTATCGAGGTAGAAGTCCTGCGAGTTTTGAAATCCGTTCCGTAGGCAGTGTAGATCTGGTCCTTGCTGTCGCCGACGTCGGGTCGCTTCTGCGGCTGGACGTAGCCGGCAACGCGGAGGACGTTGACCTGCTTGCCATTGTGGTTGTTACTGAGTTGCTTCTCGATCTCGTTCTGGGACATTCTGTCTTCAAAAGCGATCGGCTTCCATTCTTCGTCGCCTTCGTACTTGGGGGTCATGTCCGCGTAGACAATGAGTTCCGTCTCGCTGTTTTCGACACCGTTGACATACGTCGACCCGTTGACGTAACGCGGGGCCTGATAGGAGTAGCTGACATTCGTGGGCTTGGAGAAGTCCCAGTAGTACTCGCCTTCAAGAATGCCGTCATCAGCGGTGCCGATGTCTTCGCCGGCCTTGGTCTCAAGGTCGACCTCACTGTTCTTGTCGCTGGGGCAGCGGAACATTCCCGGCGACTGATTCATGCGAACCAACATGAACATGAGAACGGTAATGCTTCGTTCAGTGGGGCTGTTGGGGTCTTCGCTCAAGCCGAAGGGGCTTTTTTCACGAGCATTGTCCTCGCCAACCTCGGTGGTGTCCCAGTTCTTGATCTTGTCGTACAACCAAGGCCAACTGCCGTCGTTCTCGCCCTTGTAGATGACGACGGCCTTGTTGATACTGCTAAGGTTACTCATGCAGACCGTACGGTTTGTCAGCTCATTGGCCTGCTGGAGCGTGGGGACGAGAATCGCCGCCAGCAATCCGATAATGCCGACAACAACCAACAATTCGACCAGTGTAAATCCTTTTGAGCGTCGCATGTGCGACCTCCTTCCAAGACGTCGCGCCAAGCTTGAGTCACTGCGAGAAGAGGGGATAGTTATGATGACGTTTTACGATCTCGCGTATATGAGCCAAACCTGACTTGACCAGACTGCCGCCTGGCCTCTGCCTTATAATCTACTTGGGCGACCATCGCCCAAATAGTCATAGTTATTGCATCTTATCCATCTCCACAATTCATTGTAGACATAGCTCGATAGCGTGTCAACGGCACCTGTCGATAAAAAACCACAAAAAGAAGGTCTTGGCTCTCAGGTTTCTGAAAGGCGGGTTGCGGCGCAGCGGGTTATCGAAGCCACCGACCGGTGCCAGCGGCGGTGTTCCTGGCCCGTCAACCGCCACCACAACCCCAAAGCCTGAGACATGAGACATGAGAGCTAAGACCTTCTTTTCCCGGCAAACCATTGACAGCCCCCGCGCGGGGGCCTAATCTTTCGACACCAGATAAGGTTAACCCTACCGATATCGGAGCGCGCGATGGCAGACCTTCAGACCATCCAGAAGATAGTCAAACAGCACGGCCAGCAGCACCTTATGCAGTTTTACGAGGAACTGGCCGAACCGGAACAGACAGCCCTGCTGGAGCAGTTGGCGGCAATTGACTGGGAGAGAATCGACGAGTACGCCCAGAAGTACGTGCTCAACCCCGCAGCCTTCGAGGCCCCGGGCGAGATAACCCCGCCGGAAATCGTCCCAGCCCAGCCGACCGGAGACCTCGCCACCCAGTGCGCCGAGGCCCGCAAGCGAGGCGAGGCCCTGCTGGCAAATGGAAAGGTCGCGGCGTTCGTCGTCGCCGGCGGGCAGGGAACGCGGCTGGGATTCGACGGGCCAAAGGGCTGCTTCGAGGTAACGCCAGTCCAGCGGAAGTCGCTCTTCCAGGGATTCGCCGAACAGATTCTCGCGGCTGGGCGACGAGCGAAAACCGCTATCCCATGGTACGTCATGACCAGTCTGGCCAATGACGTGCAGACGAGGGCGTTTTTCCGGCGGAACAACTTTTTCGGCCTGAGTCCCAAGGACGTCATCTTCTTCACCCAGGGGGTGATGCCCGCTTTCGATTTCGAGGGCAAGCTTTTGCTGGCAAGCAAGGGCGTGGTGGCGATGAGTCCCGACGGCCACGGCGGAAGCCTGCTGGCCCTGCGCAAGAGCGGCGCGTTGGACGACATGGCCAAGCGAGGCATCGAGCTCATCAGCTACTTCCAGGTCGACAACCCGCTGGTCCACTGCATCGACCCGCTGTTCCTGGGCCTGCACGACCTGCGTGGCGCGGAGATGTCCGCCAAGTGTCTGCCCAAGCGAGACCCGATGGAAAAGCTGGGCAACTTCTGCGTGGTTGACGGCAAGGTGACGGTGATCGAGTACTCGGACATGCCCGAGGAGCTTGCCCAGGCATGCACCGAGGACGGCAGGCTGAAGTTCTCTGCCGGGTCGATAGCAATCCACGTCATCGGGCGGAGCTTCGTCGAGCGTCTCACCGCCAACGGCCAATGCGAACTGCCTTTGCACCGTGCCGAGAAGGTCGTACCGTTCGTCGATGCGTCCGGCGCTGTGGTCAAGCCCGACAAGCCCAACGCCGTCAAACTCGAGATGTTCGTCTTCGACGCCATGCCCCTGGCGAGCGAGACGGTAATCCTCGAGACCGATCGTCGTGAGGAGTTCAGCCCGGTCAAGAACGCCTCCGGCGCCGACAGCGCCAACACCTGCCTGCACGAGCAGGTCCGCCGGGCCGCCTCCTGGCTTGAAGAGGCCGGCATAGCGGTCCCGCGCGATGCCGACGGACAGGTTGCCGCCGCGATCGAGATTAGCCCGCTCTTCGCCGACAGTGCCGAGGAACTGGCCAAACGGATCGACCGCAACCTGGTCATCACCAGCGGCCAAAACGTTTACCTGGGCTCCCGAGGCCAGGCCGGCGGGCTTCGCTGAACGCCGAGCCGCTGATCAGGGCTTTCCTGCCGACGGACAGAGCTTCGCGATAGGGCAGTTATCGCAGCCAGGCTTGCGAGCCTTGCACACGGCCCGGCCATGGAATAACACCCAGTGCGAGAACATCCCCCAGCGCTCTTTTGGCACGAGGGCGAGCAAGTCTCGTTCGATCTTCTCCGGCTGAGACCGTTTGGCGGCGGTGAGCTTCAACCGCATCGATACGCGAATGACGTGGGTATCCACAACGATCCCCTCATCGATGCCGAAGGCATTGGAAAGCACCACGTTTGCGGTCTTGCGAGCCACGCCGGGCAGCCTCAGCAACTCCTCCATAGTCTGGGGCACCTTGCCGCCGAAGTCCGCAACGATCATCCCGGCTGCGCCGATGATGCTCTTTGTCTTGTTGCGGAAGAAACCCGTCGATCGCACATCGTCCTGAAGCTGCTCGGGATCGGCCTTGGCGAAAGCGCGGGCGGAGCGGTACTTGCGGAACAGGCCCTTGGTGACGATGTTCACGCGGTCGTCGGTACACTGGGCGGCAAGGATTGTCCCCACCAGCAGTTGTAGCGGGTTCTTGAAATCAAGCCGGCAGGTGGCCTGGGGATATGTCTTACGCAGGATGTCGATGATCTTCGCGACTCGCTGTCGCTTGCGGACGGCGGATTCAGCTGGCATGGGGGCTCCATTTGAACGACTGTGATTACCAGACTTCGTCGATTACCTCGCGGACGATGCGAACCCACTGGGCCAGACGCTGGGGCTGATGCTCGACGGTGTTGACGTCCTTGAGCGTGATATCCACGCACTGGCCTCGACAGGCTTTCAGATCCCTGGTGATGACCTCGCGGATGAGGTTCTCGTCGAAACCGCAGCAGACCATCTGCGCCGGGTTGGGCCGGTAACTCATCGCGTAGTCCCCGCCAATCTGCTCGGCGCAACTTCGCACGTCAGCCACGGGCGCGACGGCGATTCGCCGAAGGTTCGGTATGGTTCGGAGCATGTCGATCTTCCGGGTGAGGTCCTCGCAGCACCCGTAGGCGACCAGGCCGAACTTATCGAGTATAGGCCGCTGGTAGTTCAGCAGGAACTCCTCGTGCATGGCCGGGGAAACCAGCGTGAACTCCTGGGCGGCCGCATAACCCCAAAGTTTAGAACGCCTTGCGCCATAGGTATCCAACGCAGGGTCGGGCAGTTCACGGCTGTAGCCAAAAGCCTGGTTCTGATGCTCGCACAGCGACCAGTCGCCCGCCTTTTCGGCCTGATCATGGGCAGCCAGCACGCCATCGCGGAAGAATGCCATCAACTCGTGCAACCACGCGGGCCTGTCCATCATGTCCATCATGAAGTTTTCGATGCCGCGCATATGGCCTAGAATCGTCGCCAGGTCGCCAGACCACATTCGCCAGGCCGGACCGCGATCCAGGTGGATCGGCAGGATGTCGCCGATCGCGTCGCGCATTCGCTGGGCGCGCTGGGCCGTGGCGGGTTCGTCGATCTCGTGGCGGGGCATGACGAGCTTGTCGAGGTCCTCTTCCTGGCGGATGGGGGGATTGTGTTTCCACGCGCCACCCGGCTCGGAAGGGGGAGTGCTGTCGGGTTCGAGCCCCCAGCCGCGGGCGTGGTGGACGGCCCCGACGGTCAGCCACGGCTCGAACACGCTGTCGTCGTTGAGTCCCGCCCAGTACAGCAGCAGGCGGAGGCGATATTCGATGCCAGCCAGCATGTCGTCGGTGCAGCGGCGTTCATCGAGTTCCGGGACCTCCCCCCAGCAGTTTCCCCCGCGGACGTAGATCGGCGGGGCCACGGGCTGGAGGCTGTTGAGGGCTCGCCATCGCTCGCGGCGCTCGTGCTGAACGCTGTCGGCGGCGACTTGGGCGTAGCGGGTCGCAAGGTCGCGAAGAACCGTTACATCCTGATTGGCCATGACACGGGGACTTTCAGATCACTTTTTGTCAGCCTTGCTTGGCTGGGTTGTCGGATCGCTGGTTACGGGCTTGTACGACTTGAGCTCCTCGACGGTCTTCCACGCGAGCGTCTGGAGCGGCCTGGCCTGGGCGGCTGGGAGCTGGCAGGGAATGTGCCTGACGATTCCCTTTTTGGTTTTTTCCTCGACGACGATCTTGCCCGGCAGGCCCGTCGGGTCGCGGCGGAGGATGGTGGCGAAGAAGGTACACGCGGCGAGGTAGGTGCCCTGTGGCGTGGGATGGCTCTTGTCTTTGGCGTGCAGCACAAGCTTGGGGTTGGCCGCCAGAGCCTTCTGCCACGCGATGCCGACCGGCGCGACAAGCGCCTTGTTGGCCAGCCCGGCCTGCATGTACGTGCTGGTCAGGCCCTTCTGCATCTCCGGCTTGTGCTTGCGAGCCCAGGTGAGGTAGAAAACCGGCTCGGCGCCGACCTTGCGGGCCATGTCCGCCAGCAGGGCCGCGTACTTGAGCGTCACGGGCGGGTTGAAGGCGGGCATCTGGCTCTGTTCCTGGATGACAACGTAATCCCAGGAGCCTTCGCTTATGGCCTTTCGGGCGGCGTCACCTTTCCAGTGTCTCGCCAGCGTGCAGCCGCCGGGGGTAACCTGTCGTGTCTCGAGATCGATAGCCTTGACCGCCATCATCCCCTTGAGCATCCGCGGCAGATCGTTAACGTAGATGTAGCTGTTGCCGATGAACAATATCCGCATCTTCTTGGTATACTCCGGTTTAGCGGCACGGGCCGTCGAGGCTGTGAAGGTCCCAGCGAGTACCGAAACCAGAACCACAGCCCACCCCGCAGACGCCAACCCCATCTCCCACCTGTTCATGCGTTGTCTCCGATAATGATTTACTTGCCCGCGAGGTAGTCGTTGATAGCTTTGGCGGCGTCTCTGCCGGAGCGGATGGCGTTTACCACCAGGGATGCGCCGTGGGCGAAGTCGCCGGCGGCGAATATTCCCTCGGTGTCGGTGGCCAAGCCGGTGAGGTTGATCTTTCCGTTGCCGTCGATATTCAGGCCCAGTTGGCTGGCGAGGTCGGGGTCTACCACGGCCTGGTAACCAAGCGCCAGCAGTGCGACTTCGACTGGCACGTGGAAGTCGGTGTCGGGCTTTTCCCGCATGAGTCTGCCCTTGGGCGACTCGTACCACTGGACCTGCGTACCGGCCAGGGCGGTTATGTGCCCATTGCTGGCGGCGAATTTCTTGGTCGCCACCGACCATCGCCTGTCGATGCCGTTGGCAGAATGCTCGCGTGGTGCGGCCAGGCGAACGTGATCGGGTTCTGGCGCGGGCAGAATCTCAAGTTGGTGGACTTGCTTGGCGCCCTGCATGACGGCCAGCTCGACGCAGTCGTTGCCGGTCTCTCCACCGCCGATAACGGCGACTACCTTATCCTTAACGTTGATGTACTCGCCTATCTTCTCGTGCTTGCCGGTGGCGGCGAGGTTCTGCTGGCGAAGGAAGTCCATCGCGAAATGCACGCCTTGTTCGGTGCGGCCTGGCACGTCGAGGTCGCGCGGGCGGGCGGCGCCGGTCGCCAGCAGGACGGCGTCGAATTCCTCGCGCAGCTTGTCTGCGCCAATATCGTGTCCGACGGCGACGCCGGTCTGGAAGCTCACGCCTTCAGCCCGGAGCTGAGCGACGCGGCGATCGATGATTTTCTTGTCCAGGCGGAACTGCGGGATGCCGTATCGCAGCAGTCCACCGACTTCTTCGTCGCGCTCGAAAACGGTCACTTCCTGGCCGGAACGGGCGAGTTGTTGTGCGGCTGCCAAGGCGGCCGGGCCGGAGCCGACGATCGCGACGTTCCTGCCAGTCTTCTTCGCAGCGGGTTGCGGCGTAATCCAACCCTCGGCGAAGCCTTTTTCGACGATTTCCAACTCGACGCTTCTGACCTGGACGGGATACGCGTTGAAGGCCTGCTTGCACTGGCTCTGGCAGGGCGCGGGGCAGATCAGGCCGGTGAACTCGGGGAAGTTGTTGGTCTGGTGGAGTTCTTCGACGGCCTGCTTCCAATTTTGCTGTTCGGCAAGCTTAAGCCACTGTGGAATATGGTTTTCCAGCGGGCAGCCCATTTCCTGGCAGCGTGGGTTCAAGCAGTCCATGCAGGCGGTGTTGGACAGTGCGGCCAGGCCCTTGAGGTACTCGGCGTGATTTGTCGGTGCGAAGGCCTGGACCTTCTGTTCGTAACGCGTGAGGAAGTCATTCTCGGTGCGCCGCCAACCGGGCAGCTTGCGGAGGTATCGCATCTGCCTCAGCACGCGGAGCATCCAATGCGGGACGGTGAGCGAGTATCGGATTCGGCGCGACCCGACCCGCAAGACCGAGTGAAGATAATGCTTGTAGCTGATCCGATCGCCGTTGGTGGGGTGGATGTTGTATTTCTTGCGGTCGCGCGCGTGCTTTTCCGGGCTGGTGGCCAGTTCGGCAATGAAGGGGCCATCCTTTATCAGCATGGCCTTGGCAAGATTGTGTACGACCGCGGCGGTCGCGGCGAAGTTGTCCTCGGCAGAGTCGTGGGCGAGGACCTTCCCGACACCGTCGAGGTAGTTTTTGGCATAGTCCATCCCGCCCCAACGCATGGCATCGTAGGTTCGCACGACGATGTCGCGCCGGAGCGTTTCGTCGAGTTCGTCAGCCTTGCTGAGCAGCTCTGCCGTCGCGGCACGGAGCTCATCGGCGAGGTTCCGCCCGCGCCCGCCGGCATGGCGGCGGATGGTGTTGCGGCACTTTTCTTCGAGCGTTTCCCGCCAACCCGTGCGCTTCGGCGGGCCCTGGAACAGTTCGGGGGCAACCACGAGCTTGCGGCCCATGTTGAACGCCATCAGATTCTTACTGAAGTCCGCCTTGATGGTGTCCTTGATCGCCCAGGCGATCGAGTGCATCGAAACCGGGATCTGCCCGCTCTGGAACGCAAAGCCAATCATCATGATGTTCGCGTAGATCTTCCCGCCCAGATAGACCTCGCAAATCCGCGAGATGTTCCGCGCCAGATACGCCTCCTCGCGGGTGTTGGCCCGGATGACCTTCTCCAACTCGGCGATGTCGAAGTCTTCCTCACCCAGGATGCCGCGAATGGTCTGGACCTTGTCGGTGTTGATCACTGCCGTCGTGCGCTCGCGGCAGGCGATTCGCGTCCGGCCCTTGGGGTCCATGGCGCGGGCGGCTTCGAGAACGTCGATACCCAGCAGCAGGTCCGCCTTGCCGTAAGGGATGATCGCAGTAATCGGCTGTTGTGAAACATTGTATACAACTTGGCTTATGACTCCGCCGTTGCGGATCGCCAGGCCCTTCTTGTCCAGGAATATTACCGGGTAGCCTTCCTTGTGCCCGGCCCGAACGAGCACTTGCGTCGCCACGCCGGCACCCATGCCGCCGACGCCGGTCAGGCAGCATCGCCACAAGTCGCAGGTTGGCTTCTGGGTTGGCTCAGGAATGTTTTCGAGGTCCAGTTCGGGGATGAGGCTCTTGGGCGGGCGCTTCCGGCGGATGGTGATTCGCTCGAAGCTGCTGCACGCTCCGACTCGCATGCAGGCGCCGTCGTTGACGCAGTTGGACAGCGAGGTGTCCATCTTCGTGCCGTAGTCCGTCTCGACGTGCTTGAGCCCCGGGCAACCCGTCTGCTCGGCACAGGCCAGGCAGAACCGGCAGATCTCCTGGTTGATGCCCATGTGCTGGCTTACAGGCAGGAAACCCTGCTCCCGCACTGTCTTGCGCTCGGCGCGACGTTTGCGACGAGTCCGCGTGATGCCGCATTCCTTGTCGGCGATGATCACCTTTACGCCGTCGGTGAGGAATGTCTCCTCGAGAAGCTGGCCATACTCGGTGCGCTTCTCCGGGTTGACGCGGATAACCGGCACCTGCTGGGCCGATGGCGTCATGCCGCGAACGATCTCCTCGATGTCCTGCTTGGGGGTAACGTTACCCAGAATGTCGTAGTCCACGCCCGGCGTGGGCTGATGGCCCGTCATGGCGGTCGTGGAGTTGTCCAGGATGATGAACGTAATATCCTGGCCAATCTTTATGGCGTGACTGATGGCGATCTGACCGGAATGGAAAAACGTCGAGTCACCCATGAAGGTGACTTCTTTATTACGAATGAACGGGTTGATGCCGCTACCCGTGCCGCCGCCGAGGCCCATGCCCGAATAGTCGTGCATAAGCTGAGTCGTCGGCGGGAACATCAGCATCGTGTAGCAGCCCGTGTCGCCGTGGAACAACAGGTCCACTGGCTCGCAACCGTGAGCCTTGGCCATGTAATTCGGACGCATGAACCGCTTCTTGATCTCCAGGCACAAACTCGCGCTGTCGCGGTGAGGACAACCGGGGCAGAACGTCGGCAGCCGCGCCGGGGCGCTGGAAAGCTCGCCCTCGGCGGTTGCGTCTATGGTGTCTATCTCGCGATCGAGGGCCTCGTACTCGGCTGGGACGGTCACGCGCTCGCCCGGAGCGCTTACTTCCTTGAAGAGCGAAACCAGATGGGCGATCAATATCGACGGGTGCAGGCCGCGAATCGAGGGCAGGCCGGGCAGGTTGTTCGGGAATCGCTTGCCCCAGACCTCGACATTGGCGGCCCCGGCCAGGCCGGACTGGCGGTCGCGGGCGACGATCTCGTGGATCTGCTCTTCCATGAAACTTCGTCGTTCCTCGACGACAACGATCCGCTCGCACTGGCTTGCGAGTTGGCGGATGAGGACCTCATCGACGGGATAACTCATGCCGAACTTGAGGATCGGGTAGTGTCCGAGCTGGCCCATTTCGTGGAGGGCCTGGACGAGATAGCCATGTGCCAGGCCGCTGGTTACAAACCCAACCGGCCTGCGTTTGCCGCCAGCTACGGGGTATTCGAGGCGGTTAAGTCCCAGCTCGCGGGCGACGCCCTTGGCGACGTCGAATCGCTCTGCGTAGCTTTCCTCCTGCCACCATGTCTTGGGCGGCAGGAGCACTCGCTTGTCCAGGTTGATCGACCGTGTCGCCAAATCCACCTTGTTTCGTGTGTTGAAGTCCGGGTACTGGTTGGGCCTGCAGGTGACGGTCCCGCCGCCATCGGCGAGATTGGTCGTCAGGACGAACCCAGACAGCAGTTCGCTGCGCCGCGAGAGCTTGAAGGACAGATCGACGTAGTCCTTGACCTCCTGGAGATTCGACGGCTCGATGACCGGTATGAACAGGTGCCGCGATATGAACCGGCTGTCGCACGGCGCCTGGGTGGAATCGCTCCACGGGTCGTCGCCGTAAACGACGATGGCCCCGCCGTCGGGATTCGCCCCGGCCAGGCTCGCCAGCGCCAGCGCGTCGGCTGCGACGTGAACGCCCACGCTCTTGAAGACGATCATCGCGCGAACGGGCAGTGTCTGCGTGCCGTTTAGAGCTGCCGCGGCGAGGGCTTCGTTATTGTTGATAACGGCCCGGATGCCTTTTTCATTCAGCAGATCTTTAACAACGGCAAACGCATCGAAGAATCCCGCTATCGGACTGCCCGGATAACCACCGAGGTAGTGCACACCACCCTCGGTTTCCAGAGCACCCTTCAGCAAGGCCTCGTTGCCGGTGAAGATCTGGGGACCCTCTCCGGTCATAAATCGCGGCTCAACATTCATAGCTGGATATTGTAGAGATTACCCGCCCCTGTCAAAAGCCTTTTCCGCATCGGATGGAATTCGGTATCGCCGACGCGCATGGGCCTATTCCGGCGAGGATGTTTCACACTCAGCCACGATCCGGCGGTATTCATCCAGCATGATCCGGTAGCTCTCTGGTGGCATGCCGGCGAAAATGCAGTTCGACGTCGAGAAAATGTACCGTTTACCCACCCCGCCGTGGGTCATGCAATTTCGTACCGATGTCCGGATACTCGCCTCGTCGGCGTCCTGGAGCATGTTGCAGGCGACGTTGCCCATGAGGATCCAATCCGGGTAGTCCCGGCGGACCTGCTCGATATCCATGTGGCCCTGCGGGTCCACCGACTGATACCCGTCGATACCCGTGGCGTGTATCTGGTCGAGAAGAACGCGGATGCAACCGTCGGAATGCAGGATCACCTTGCGGTCCAGGTCGTGAATGGTCTCGACGATCTCCGTCAGGTACGGCACGACAAGCTGCCCGAAGTGTTCCGGCGAGATGAACGGCGCGTCGTTGTAGCCGAAATCGTACGTCACCACGAAGAAATCCGCCCCGGCATCCACCGCCTGGGGGAAAAACTCCTTCGCCCGGTCGCACTTGGCGCGGGCCTCGGCCTGGAGCTCGTCCATGCGCTCGTACAGGCGAACCGCGAAGTCCACCATATTCTCGCCGGTGGGCATCCAGAAAACCCCATCGCCTTCATAGGCCGGAACCAGCGCCTTGGAACCCAGCGAATCCTTCGTCCGCTTGATCTCCGCGACGTCATACCCGCCCCGCACAGCCGCCCAGCCAAACTCATCCACCACCCGATGCAGAACATCCAGATCAAACGCCGGCCGGTCCTCCTTGGCGACGGCCGAGCGATCCATGCCGAACATCTCCTTCTGGATCTGGAACACCAGCTCCCAGTGCGGCGGGGTGTCCGGAACGCCTCCCGAAAGAATCAACTCCAGCTTCTGCTTGCCGGTCATAACGGCCTCTCACCAAAAAACGCGAAACACGCCGGCCAGACCGGGAAATCCCCAGCCAGGCCCAAAAGCCGACGACCACCGCCGACCGCGCCGGCCCATAATACCCCCACCCCCATCAGTAGTCACGCCGCAGGGCGCCCCAAAAAACCGTTCCCAGCCATTGGTCCTATGGGGTCTATGGGATTCATTCCACCTGGATATACCGTAGGTGCTGGGCTTCCGAACGCGGTTTCGTCTCCGGCGGCTTATCGCCTACTCCGGATCGGACGCTTTGGGCGGAACTTCGGGAGCTGCGGGAACTTCCGGAGGGGGACGATTCTGCATTGCCTTGAGAATTGCGGTCTTTGTGGAGTCGAACTTCAGATGGCCCAGATGACCAAGAATGCAGCGTTTGGCGTCATGGCTGAAAGCGGGGTTCTTGATGAGCGCCAGCAACAGCGCTTGTCTGGAGTTGTCGAAGCTGACCCGCCTTATTACGGTCCGCACGAGATATACCTGCGCGGCTGGGGACAAATCAGGCCTGCGAGCAATGTTCATGAGTGCCTCGGTCCGGGAGGAGTCGAAGCCCAGCCGGCTGGCGGCATGGATCTCGGCGAAGATCGGATCCCCCTCCAAATGCACACATTCATCGACATCGCACTTGTGGTGGTGATGGTGCGAGCCAATTACAATACAGCCGGGCAACATCGTCATACTCACCAGGGCGGCCAGTCCCACCCAACACCATAACCCACGGTAATTCGTCCCCATGTTGTCGCCCTTTCTTGTTCATTAGTCAGCAGTAACGCGCCCCCACACCAGAGCGTGCGTTGCCTGTTAGACTCACACCGCAACCAGAGGTTGGCGAGAAAAGTCCGGCACCCTAAAAAAGTTCAACTTTCGTGCGGCGCAGACCGCCGGGCTGGTCGTCATCCGATGGGGAATCCGGCAGCCGTGCTGTTATGGCTTGACGATCTCCAGCGTCAGGGCCTTGGTTTGCGTCTCGAACGGTCCGGTCGGGGTTTCGGCGGTGATGGTGACAGTTCCGGTCAGGTTGGCAGGTACGCTCCATGCGTACGGTCGCGGGCCGCCTCACCCATAGCCGCATTTGCCGCGGACGATTTCCTTGTCGCCCTGTTTGACCACGATGAACGTTGCGGCCGGTTCCGGGCGTTTGCCCTTGCCGGGAACGCTCATGATTCGAACGGGGCTGCCTGCAGCATTGGTGATCGCGGCGGCGAGCCGGACCGTGGCGCCCGGGGCAACTTTGCCCTTGGCGCCAGCGGCGAGGGCTTTGACGGAGACCTGTACGGGAAGCCCGCAGGGAAACGCCACGCTGCCGCCGGCGGGGACTTCGATCGGCCTGGCGTTGAAGTCCGGCTGGGTCATCAGCATCCATTCGAGGCCGTTTGCGTCCTTCCGGCGACAGGTGTAAAGGAACGGACGCATCTTCCCGGCAGGGACGAGCAGTTTGCCCTCGCGGGCCGTGCTCGTCACGAATCGTCCGCCAACGCCCAGGATGGCTGACGACCCGTCGGGCACGGTCAGTGTCCCGGTCTTCCCGTCAAACGGGGCGACCGTAATGCTGGATCCATCCCCGGCCACGGTGGCGTTGTAGAGCTTCCCGCCGATTGCCAGTGTGGCAGGACAGATACCGATAGCGCCATAGTCTGGGGGCGAGCCGATCATCGGC
>Ga0272444_10001691_pt1 | contig 21054 bp, 18 predicted proteins | sample SSMForm13_FD_201033 | JGI IMG/M metagenome (GOLD analysis project Ga0272444, IMG submission 201033) | Marine sediment archaeal communities from Little Sippewissett salt marsh, Falmouth, MA, United States - SSM-Form-13 | ecosystem: Environmental > Aquatic > Marine > Wetlands > Sediment ... | reverse complement strand
TTAATAACTTGTATCATTTCCAATATCTTATATTCATAATCAGTGCCATCTCAATAAATTATGATCATTTAATACACCAGAACCTATTGAGAAGTTACCCTAATCATAGACGGTTTAATAAAATATATAACCATTATAGGTATGAAAATATGACTAAAGAATCAGAGGCCCTTTGCTACCGGATTCGCCACCGGGGCCTGATCGGTGTCAAGAGCAAGATGCCCATCAAAGACCTATCCGTATTGAGTCGTATCTACACGCCGGGAGTGGCTGCTCCTTGCAGGGAGATCAATAAAAACCCCTCATGCTCCTTTGACTATACCTGCCGAGGAAATTCAATTGCCCTGATCACGGACGGAAGTCAAGTTTACGGGCTCGGGAATATTGGAGGGTTGGCTGCATTGCCCAAACTGGAAGCAAAATCAGTTATTTATAAAACGTTTGCCAATATCGATGCGATTCCCATAGCGCTCACTACCCAGGACGCCGACGAGATCGTGGAGATTGTTCGAATCCTTGCACCATCGTTCGGTGGATTTTGTCTTGAAAGTATTGCGGCTCCCAAATGCTTTAGCATTGAGCACCGGTTGAGAAGAGCCATGGGGCTAACACTCCTTCACCATGAATACCACGGGTCGTCCATCATCGTTCTGGCTGCTCTGTATAACGCCTTGAAGGTGGTGGGTAAAAACCTCACCGACGCTCGAATCATCATTAACGGCGCCGGCGCTTCAGGTATCGGCGTTGCCAAAGGGCTCTTGGCCGCGGGTGCCGAAAATATTATCATTTGTGACCGGCATGGCGCCATTCATATTTACCGAATGGAAGGCATGAACTGGGCCAAAGCGGAAATTGCCAGTTTGGTTCGACATCAAGATATTAAAGGAAGTCTTGTGGATGTTATAAAGGGAGCGGACGTTTTTATCGGTCTCTCAACCCAGGGGGTGGTTGATCGTAAAATGGTTGCAAGCATGGCTAAAGATTCCATAGTGTTTGCCCTAGCCCTTCCGGATCCGGAGATCAGCGAAGCCCAAGCCCTGGCAGGTGGTGCAAAAATAGTAGCTACGAGTTTGGCGAAAAGCGAGAACCAGATTCGTTCATCTTTAGTAACCCCCGGATTTTTCAGGGGATGTTTGGATGTACGGGCAAGGCGGATCAACCGAGAGATGTTTTTGGAAGCCGCCCGGGCGCTGTCAGCCATGATTCCTGAAAATAAACTCTCGCCCACGAATATTATTCCCCGCCAAATGGACTGGAAAATCTCCCCGGTTCTGGCAGGAGCAGTGGCGAAAACCGCTCAAGAGACTGGTGTGGCACGGCTGTCGGCCAAAGAAATGCCCCCTGAAAAGGTTCGGGAGCGAACCGAATGCTATATTTATGAAGGTGAACTGGCATGGCTACCCTCTGAAGGGCAGGATTACGGAACCCTGAGCATCGATGAGGAATCACTGGAACTTCATCATCGATACCAGGGATGTCTGGAAGTGTATACAAAAGTTCCGGTTAAAGATGAGGTCATATACCGACGCTTATACGGCCCGAAAGCCGTGGCTCAGGTGTGTCAAAACATTTTTAATGATTCGGCAAAAGTATATGATTTTACGTGTAAAAACAATCTAGTGGCCATCGTATCCGACGGTAGCGCCGTTCTGGGACTAGGGAATATCGGTCCTCAGGCGGCCCTGCCGGTGATGGAAGGAAAAGCCATTCTATTCAAAACCTTTGGAGGTGTTGAAGCCTTTCCTATCTGTATCAACACTCAGGATACGGATTTAGTTGTCCAGCTTGTAGAAAATATTTCTCCGGCCTTTGGAGGAATTAACCTTGAAGACATCTCTTCGCCACGCTGTTTTGAAATTGAGCAAAAATTGCGGCAACGGCTGGACATCCCTGTATTTCACGATGATCAGCATGGTACTGCTGTGGTCACTCTGGCAGCACTGATCAATGCGCTGAAAATTGTGGATCGCAAATTAAATGATGTGAAAATTGTCTTTAACGGTGCCGGTGCAGCATCAATAGCGGTGACAAAACTCTTGATTCAGGCAGGTGCAAAAAACATCACGGTATGTGATACCAAGGGCGCCATCTATAAAGGACGCAAAATAGGAATGAATTTCATTAAGAAAGAACTGGCGCTCACAACCAATCCTGAAAAACACAAAGGAACCCTTAGCGATGTATTAAAAGGCGCTGACGTCTTTATCGGACTTTCCGGTCCCAATGTTTTGAATCAGAAAATAGTAAAGTCCATGGCCAAAAATCCGATTGTTTTTGCCCTTGCCAATCCGGTTCCGGAAGTTCATCCGGACATCGCCCAAAAGGCAGGGGCTGTAGTGGTGGCTACCGGAAGATCGGATTTCCCCAATCAGGTGAATAACTGTCTGGCATTTCCGGGCATCTTTCGAGGTGCTCTGGACATACGTGCAAAGTGGATTAATGATGACATGAACATTGCGGCGGCCCAAGCCATTGCAGGTCTGGTGGGTGATGCATTGAAACCGGAATATATTCTCCCGGGCGCCATGGATTTCAGGGTGCCGCCCGCAGTGGCGGAAGCAGTGGGCCGGACAGGAATGGAAACCGGAGCCGCCCGGCATCATATTGAACCGGAAAGGATTGCCAGGCATACCCGGGAATTTATTTATGATGAGAGGCTGTCATTGATTTAATCGTGTGGGAATTTACTTTTTTGGACACAGCCCCCTGCGGGTGTAAATTAAGCCTGTTGTTTGCTAAGATTGCCATGGCTATTTGGTTTCAGGTGTCAGGTGTCAGGTGTCAGGGTCTAAGGTTCAGAATAAATGACACTGTTAATTCAACATTGATGAACTCGTAAAAAGTAGAGTTTATCACGTTTTAGGTTTTAAAATTTAGGTTTTAGGCAATTAAAATTAATTATATTAACAAACACTTAAAACTTAAAATCTAAAACGTCCGTAAAAAGTCGTATTTTGACTTTTTACGAGACCGTCAACATTAGTTGCCAACAAATTGATTGTCTTTATTTTGAATCATAGCCCGCATACACTGCGGATAACCGATTAATATTAAAAGATAAAATAACCGTTTAAAATTGCCTGTATGACAATTAAATATTCTTTTAAAAATGGATCAAATAATCCTGGATTTAAGCGCAAATAAAGTGAGACTTAGCGCCTGTGTTCATCATTCCTGAAACCTGACACCTGACACCTGACACCTAAAAAAAGCGCTTCGGAGCCACGGATTGTCAATAGACAAGGATCAGCGTTTACCAACGGCCTTGATTTACCCCCCCTGCCATTGCAAGTTACAAGCGGGTAGTTGGACACAGATTATCGAGATTCTCAAATTGAGAAAAAACAATGTGATCTGTGTATCTAACGTTATTCTTTCTTCAAAGTTGTTTCACTTTATCGGTTCGCCTTGCGGATGCCCAGCTGATCCAGGGCAATGATCCATTTGCAGATATTGGCGGATCCTTCCACCATGGTATATGTGGGTGTATCGCGATAAAAGCGTGATAGCGGATACTCGGTAGAATAACCGTAAGCCCCCAGAATCCTCATGGCATAGTCGGCGCACTTTGTGACGACTTCACCCGCAAAATACTTTGCCTGTGCAACATCGAGTCCGTTATTCAAGTTTCCCTGATCCTTAACCCAGGCCGCCTTGTAAACCAGCAGCCGAGCCGCCTCAATCTCAGCGGACATCTGGGCAATCATATCCTGATTCATCTGGAACTCGCCGATGGGTTTCCCGAACTGTTTGCGCTCATTACAATATTTCAGCGATACGTTCAGACATGCCTGTGCAACCCCCACGGCACCGGCGGCTGCAGAGAGGCGGGTCTGATTGAGTGATCCGAAAAGAATCCGTGCGCCGTCTCCGGGTTTTCCGATAATATTTTCTTTGGGCACCTTTGTATTGTTTAAGAATATCTCACCGGTGGGAGAGGAGTGGGACCCCATTTTCTTCAGGACCGAGGTCTTAATGCCGTTAAAGCGCTTGGGCTCAATGACAAAAGCGGAAAGTCCCTTTGATCCTTTTTCCTTATCCGTATACGCATAATAAATAACCACATCGGCCACATCTGCATTTGATATCCAGGTTTTGGAACCGTTCAACAGCCAGTGATCTCCATGGTCTTGGGCGGTTGATGACATTGCCATCACGTCTGAACCCGCATCGGGTTCCGTAATGGCAAATGCGCCGATATAATCGGCCGTTAACAGCTTGGGGATGTACTTTTTCATTAAGGCGTCACTCCCGTATTTGTACAGGGTAAAAGCGGTCCCCAGGCATTGCATGTTGACCTGAACTCTGAGAGAGCTTGAGGCCTTTGCAATTTCTTCGGTTACGATCATTGCCGCCAGCCATCCCATGTCTTCCCCTCCGTACGCTTCGGGAATAACGGTTCCGAAAAAGCCGAGTTTTCCCATGGGCTTTACGGCCTCCTTATAAGGAAAATAATGAGTTGCATCCCATTCATCGGCAAACGGGGCAATCTTTTGGGTGGCAAATTCACGAACCGCATTTCTTAACATCTCCATTTCTTTGGACAACGCAAAATCCATAGTAAAACCTCCGGTTTTAAAGCGGGGTCTGTTCTTGGCCCATTAGGGCGAAGGAGTTTGTTTTGGTCATATGTTAGTCTGGCTTAATATTATTACTTATATTGGATTGTTGTGGCAAGATGAATTTTATTAACTGCTTTCTTTGTCCAGGGCTAACGCATTTGATTTTGGTTCAGCGTAGCCACGACGTGTTTCTCTTGGAAACCGACTGACTGTTTGAAGGGCTTTAGCACGCGTTAGCCCGAGCCGAATATAATTATGACTTAAAAAATCAATGGGATAATTTTGCGACGAATTGTTCTTAATAACTCCGGCACGGCTCGGGCTTACGGGTGCTTAAGTACAAGTTTCAGTCGGCTGGAAAGAGATACACGCCGTGGTGGAGCGTTCTCCCTGTATTGGAATTCAAATACGTTTGCCCTGTTACCTTTTCGAGAGACAATTGACATTTTTTCAAAATATTTATACTCTCAATGGAGTTTAAACAGTGACGGCTTCGTAAAAAGTCCGTCTGCTACGTTGCGCTTCACCGTGCAAGGGCTCAACGTACAAAAAGTACGCCTCGCCCTTTCCCGGCTTGCGCGCCTTGCATACGAACCTTTTCACAAAGCCGTCGATAATGTTTTTTTTAAGGTCAGTAACCTTGCCATTTATAAAGAATAAAAAAAATCAGACTTTTTACGAAATTGTCAAACAGTAATTCGCTTAAAAATCGAATCACCGGAATATTTCTTTAAAAAAAAGTTGATACAGGATTTAGGATGCAAAAATTCCGAGGCCTAAGATTGCCATGAAACCGATTGTCGCCATAATAGGTCGTCCCAATGTCGGAAAATCGACCTTTTTTAACCGTGTCACCGGGACAAGGAAAGCCCTTGTGGACAATTTCCCCGGCGTTACAAGGGATCGCCATTATGGTGATGCTAACTGGGACGGCATTGAATTTACACTGGTGGATACCGGCGGATTCCCGGATCAAGATAAGGATGATTTTGCCCACAAAATACGTTTCCAGATCATTCAGGCCATAGAAGACGCAGATGTTATTATTCTTCTACTGGACGGCAAACACGGAATTTCTCCTTTTGATGAAGATATTGTCAAGATTCTTCGTGAATTAACAAAGCCCGTCTTTTATGCGGTCAATAAAATTGACGGGATTGAACAGGAGGTTAAGCTTTACGAATTTTACAGCCTGGGTATAGAAAAATTATATCCCATTTCAGCCGAACACCGTTACGGCATTTCGGATTTTCTCGATGACCTGACATCGGTTCTGCCTGAAACAGTTTCAGATCAAGCTGGAGATATGATCAAGCTGGCTGTGGTCGGCAAACCCAATGTCGGCAAATCATCACTGATTAACAAAATTCTGGGTCAAAAACGTTTGCTTGTCAGCGATACTCCGGGAACCACCCGAGATGCCATCGACTCTGTTTTCAATATTAAGGATAAGTCGTATCTTCTCATCGATACCGCCGGTATCAGACGCAAGGCCAAGGTTTCAAAAAAGCTTGAAAAGTTTTCCATTATTAAGGCCTTAAGAAGCCTGGACAGATGTGATGTGGCGCTGATTGTCATCGACGCCTACGAGGGAATTACCGAACAGGATATCACGATTGCAGGGTATGCATTTGAGCGGGGATGTGGATGCATTTTTCTTTTGAACAAGTGGGACATTGTTGAAAAAGACAGCAAAACCGCATTAAAATATTATGAACAGTTAAGAATGCAGGCAAAATTTTTAAGCTTTTCTCCGATCATAACCATTTCCGCATTAACCGGACAACGGGTTTTAAAAATATTCGGTCTTGTGGAAGAGGTGTTCCGCCAGTACTCGGCACGTATCGGGACCGGACCGCTGAACAAAATATTTGAGCAGGCCATTGAACGAACAGAGCCGTCCCTTTACAGAGGAAGACGGATTAAATTTTTTTATGCCACCCAGGTATCATCGCGACCCCCCACTTTTGTGTGTTTTGTAAATTATCCTGATGCCGTCCATTTTTCCTATAAGCGCTACCTTATTAACCAGATCAGAGAGGGAGCAGGGCTTGACAAGACACCGATTCGAATAATCTTCCGTAAGCGCACACGGCGGGAAAAGTGATACTGGACTTGGATGCTGGATTCTGGATACTTAAAACTTGATAGTATAAAAATTTGCTTTTTTAAGCGGCGGCCAGCCGCGTTGCATAAAATCGCTCCGCGATTTTATTAAAGGATGACCATTGGACTTGTTTGAATATCACGCGCAACAATCGGCCCGGGGGTCGCAGCCCCTTGCCCATAGAATGCGCCCGAAAAACCTGGATGAATTCGTAGGGCAAACCCATGCCGTGGGAAAGGGGACATTGATTTATCATGCCATTGAACAAGACCGGATTTTTTCCATGATTCTCTGGGGTCCTCCGGGATGCGGAAAAACAACCCTTGCAAGAATTTTGGCGGGTGAAACCCGTTGTCATTTTGTACATTTTTCTGCGGTACTGTCAGGTGTCAAGGATATCCGGGCGGTTATAGAGGACGCAAAAAACCAGCAAAATCTTTTTCGAAAAAAAACCGTTCTTTTTGTAGATGAGATACACAGATTCAACAAAGCTCAGCAGGATGCATTTCTGCACCATGTGGAAAGCGGGCTGATTACCCTGATTGGTGCGACCACCGAAAACCCCTCATTTGAGGTTATATCACCGCTCATGTCCCGGTGCCGTTTAATAACCTTAAAAGCCCTTTCATCAGATGATATTGCCGTGATCCTGGAAAATGCCCTAAAAGACACGGAAAGGGGCTTGGGAAATATGAACCTGATTATGGAAAAAGATGCCCGTTCTCATCTTATCCGTTTTGCAGACGGAGATGCCCGTGCGGCCCTGAACGGCCTTGAGACCGCAGCATATCTGGTAATATCTGAAATCGATGCTTCAAAAACAGAAAGCCCGTTACAAATAACCCTCCAGGTTTTAGAAAATGCTCTGGGGAAAAAGGCCCTATTGTACGACAAGTCCGGTGAAGAACACTTTAATCTTATATCCGCATTTCATAAAAGCTTAAGGGGGAGTGATCCGGATGCGGCGGTCTACTGGCTGGGGCGAATGCTCACCGCCGGCGAAGATCCGTTTTATATCGTGCGCCGAATGGTCCGATTTGCAAGTGAAGATATTGGAAATGCAGATCCCAATGCACTGGGAGTTGCATTGAACGCTATGGAGGCGTTTAAGTTTCTCGGGCATCCGGAAGGTGAACTTGCACTGGCCCAGGCCGCCATATATCTTTCGACGGCTCCCAAGAGCAACAGCATATACAAAACTTACGGAAAGATCAAAGAGGCTGTTGACAGCCATGGCGCATTGCCGGTGCCTCTTCATATTCGGAATGCTCCCACAGGACTGATGAAAAAACTCGGGTATGGAAAAGATTACAAGTATGCCCATAATCATAAAAATGCATATATTCCACAGGACTATTTGCCGGAAAAACTACAGGGCAGGCTTTTTTATGCGCCCACAGAACGGGGATATGAAAAGACAATTAAAGAGCGCCTTGACGGATGGAAAAATTTGAAAAAACCTAACACAAAAACTTAAACCAAAAAAATCCGCAAAAAAATATTTATCGTACGAACTCAATATCTTTTTCAGGGACCCAGCATTTACGCGAATCGGACAATTCAATCCGATACCAGTTCCCCCTTTTTTCAATAAGGGTAAATTCCGTACCGGAATGAAGGGATTCTTTGAAACTCGGTTCGTAGGTATCACTATTGCCCTTTCTGGCAATGACTGGGGAACTAATAATCACTCCCGGGCGAATCCTGCTGAGATAGATACTCTCGCTGAAAAGTGATCCTGCAAAAAGTGTCGAAAAAAAGGCTGTAAAAACAAGAAACCATGCAAGGAATGATTTGTGAATGAACAGTCGCACCATTGCAAGGAGCCACAACAAAATAAAAGAAAAGGTAAAGATGTAAACCCGGGTCCGGGTGGAAAAGTCATAATGCCAGAAAAAGAGTGTCTTTAAAATTTGAGTCTTCTGCTTTTCCTCGATACGATCCATACGGATTGACCGTGCATAGTCCAGGTTTTGTTTTAGATTGGGATCATTTGGAATATACTGCTGGGCACGGCGATAGTTGAGAATCGCACGTCCGATATCCTTTATACGGAAATAGATATTTCCGATATTGTAAAAGAGTTTACCGTTTCCGATTTTGCCCTCCTTTACAATTCGTTCATAACGCATAACGGATTTTTGATAAAGGGCCCGTGCGCCATCCGGATCCTTTGCGGCAAGGGTATTGGCCTCACGAAACATTTCTTTGGCCTGACGGTATAGATCTATAATCTTTTCCCTATGGAGTTTCTCAGCGTAAGAGGGACTTGCCAATAAGCAGATGGCCAGCGTGAGTGCACTTAATCTTTTAATTATCATGCTCTGCATTTTTATTTCAGCGTGTTTTCAAGCTTTTTAGCTAATGTTATAGACTGTTCAACCAGTGATGAAGCATCGTACATATCTGAGTTTCCGGCAAAGCGTCTGGCCTCGCATCGTTCAAAAAGGCTCTTCAGATTTCCAAGGATTTCCGAATCTACACCTTTGCCCGACAAGGAATCCTTGACGTCATTGAACGTAAGGGAGCCATGAGGGAACCGCAGTTTGTCGCCGAGATATTTTCTAAAGGCATTGAGAATGACTTCGTATGATTCTTGCTCGGATTCCCTGCGCTGGGCCTTTTTAATCGAAGCGGTTAATCTGCCGTATGCTTTTCGGGCTCGGGATGCAAAAGGGTCGGCATTTTGTCTCCTTATAAAAAATAAACCCACCCACAATAGAACGTATACGGTGGGTGGAATCACAATCATGCAAAACCACACCGGAGATTTCAGCCAGGAAACCGGCCCAAAACCATGATTTTCGATAACACTCATATCCTCATAATTATAGGCAATTCCTTTGGTCCATGTTTCAATCTCGCTCCCGGATGAATTAGATACGGCTGCACCCTCTGCATCCAGCGCTGTAACCACTCTTGCGGCCTTGACCTTTATGGGAATGGGATCTGTCCGTGCGATTTGATAATCTTTTGTCCGTGTATCGAAATACGAAAGTTCAATCGAGGGAATTTCTTTTATGTCGGGCTTTAGCGGTCGTATGGTTTGAGTGAATACTTTTATTTTTCCTGAAGCTTCCCCCACAGCTCTTTCCCGGGGAATCTTGAAATTACGATTCAGTTCGGGTTGGCGGTCAAGTGGAGGCAGGTCCACCTGTTCGAGATAATCAGGACCGCTCAATGTTAAGGTCAAGGTGATGGGATCTCCAACACTCATTTGGGTCGGAGTTGCTTGGGCTTGGATTTTGTATTCCCCTACATGCCCTGCAAAGTTGGCCGGTTGTCCTTTGGCCGGCAGGTCATAAACCTTGAGATTAACTGTATTTGAAGGAACAATAACCTTTTGGTACACGCCTTGTCTTCCTAAGCCGAAAAAATCGTCATTGAAGAAATCCTTGCCAAAAGGGCGTTGTCGCATCTGTCGGTAACCGGTAAGCGCTTCGCAGACAAGTGTCGCGGGTGTTATGTTCACCAGCCCTGCCTGTTTGGGTATGAGGACCTTTTTAAATGTTATGGTCGCAAAATCTCTGTCTCCCAGTCGCCCCCTCCCTTTTTCACCAACAACTTCCCCGTCACCCAGAGGAATGCGATAAAACTTTTTGCCAGAGTTAAAATCGACTTGGGGATCAAAAAAATAAAAGAGGTCTTTTTGTTCGATTAAAGGTAAGCTGATGCTAAACTTTCTTACATCCTGTCCCAGATACCATGTTACGGTAAGCGTCACGGGTTCACCCACATAACACTCCTGTTTTGACAAATAAAGTCGTAGCTTGAAGTCCTCGGTTTCTGAGGGTTTTTGTACATGGATAACCACAGGGTTTGTCTGTACGCGCTGTCCATTGGCATGGACGGTAACAGAAGGGAGTAATAATTTTCCGGTTCTCTTGGGTACCAGCTGATAGGAAAAAATGTAACCTTGTTTAACATCTTGAGTCATTTGGCCGTTTATAATGGTCACAGACCGGCTACTGTTTACCTGGCCGCCGTGATACTCGACAATAAAATCCGTAATTTCAGACAGATCCGGTTTTTCAGGATTCTCACTTCCCGACACCTGAATCTGGAAAATAAACGGTTCCCCCACAAAGACAGAGCTGCGCTCCACAACTGCATCAGCACTCAAGGGTTTGGCCTGTGCGTTCGAACTAAGATAGGACGTTAAGACTACTGTAATCACAAAACAAAGTATGTGTTTCGGCCTTATCATTACCAATCCTTGTCAACCTCCCGGTAGCCGCCGGTTGAATAAATATTGCGGTGCTTTTTGTTTTCTTTTTCTTGATCCAGGATGCTCCTCGCATCGTCAGCCAATTGACCCATTAGTGCTTTTTCCTTTTTGCTGTCCTTACTGTTATGGAGTTGATCTTCGGCGGATGCTTTATTTTTCTGCTGCTGTTTATCACCGTTCTGTTTTTGCATTTTAGATTGCGGGTTGGCATCGTTACCAAGCGATGCCATTGCGTTTTCAAGTTCTTCAAGTGATTTTTCTTGATGCACCCCTGCCGGGTCTATTTGATCCTGCCCGAGCTTGTCTACGGCAGCTCCTTGCTGACCGGTTGACTTATCCAGATGCTCTTTTGCTTTTTGAACAGACTCGGACATCTCTTGACCCGGCGGTATCATATTTTGCGCAAGCGTCCGTGTTTCCTGTTGCAAATCTTTCTGACCCTTAGCGAGGTCTTGAGCCTTTTCATGCAAATCCTTTGAGTTACCTTTCTGACGTTCTTCATCCGCCAAGGTCTTATTCCGGTCAAAAAGCTCTTGTTGTTTTTTGATTATATCTTGAATCTGCTCTGCCGCATCCTGCGTGGCCTTTTGCTGTTTTTTCCGTCTTTTTATTTCATCAAGGATTGATTTCATGGTCATACGAACCATTTCGATATTTTCTGCTGCCTCCTTGAACTTCGGTGATAATTCCAGAGCGTCCTGAAAATAGCGTATGCTTTGGCTGCATGCCTCAAGGGCTTTATTAAGGTCGCTGTTCTTCAGGTGCTCTGCCTCACGAAATGAGCAAACCCCTAAATTAAACTTACTGTATGTTTCAAGTTTAATGTCCTTGGTTTTTATTGCAGCCTGCTTAAACGCTTTCGCCGCCAGGGTATACTCTTGTTTCTGATAAAGGGCGGTACCTTTGTTAAAATAAATATGAGGGGACTCCGGAGCATGGACGGCAGCCGTTTCATATGCGTCAAGGGCCTCATCGTATTTACCGGTTACGTAAGCGGTGTTCCCTTTTTTTACCAGCTGTTGTGTTGAGTCGGCGTATGCCTGCACAGGCATCAATAATATGCCGATAATCATGATAAAAAAAGATATGGGTTTAAACATGTCTCTTTTGTTCCTGTTTTCGTTCAGTGATCAGAAGTTCGATACAAAGGAGAATAAATGCAATACCTAAAAATATTTGAAATTTTTCTTCATAACGTTTTACGGTCTCGGATTCATGTTTCTTCTTTTCAGCACTTGCGATAAGATTATCATAGACATTTCCAAGATCGATCGTCCCTGTAGCCACGTTGAGGTATTTGCCGCCGGGTGTAGCGGTAACCATTTTTCGAAGCGTGCCTGCATCAAGTTTTGACCATACCTCCCGGCCGTTATATGTTAAAAAGATTTTTTGTCCGTTCTTATTGGTAATCGGTATACGTTTGCCTTCTCCCTCATCTCCAAGACCAATGGCAATAATCCGAATACCTCTTTCACCCGCTTTTTTTGCAGCTTCAACAGGGAAACTGTCGTGATCTTCACCATCCGTGATCAGAATAATATCCTTGAATTCCTTGATCTGATCATCAAACACATCGCTTGTCACTTTACGTATGGCATCCCCGATCATTGTACCGCCCCGGCTAATACTTTCCGTTGATATATGGTGGAGCATCATACGAAAAAAACCATAATCAAGGGTAAGGGGACACTTGACAGCGGCGGTTCCGGCAAATGCAACCAGTGCAATTCGATCCCCTTCAAGGCGTTCGATACAATCAAGAATGGCCAGCTTGGCACGTTCAAGACGGTTGGGCACAAGATCTTCCGAAAGCATACTTTTTGACACATCAAGTAAAAATACAACATCCCTGCCACGGCGCTCCATGGTTTCCGGTTGAAGATTCCATCCGGGCCGGGTCATGGATAAGATGATTAGAATCAACGCTATCATTAGCACAACAGATTTTATTAATCTCTTTGAGGCACTGACTGAGATATGTATTCTGTGAATAAGACCGGCATCAATAAAAATCTCAAGAGCTTTTCTCCTTCTCTGCCATCCATATATATATACGCCGATAAGCACCGGGATCAGCCATAGCAGGTATAGAATGCTTATATTTTGAAGTTTTATAGTGCTCATGGAATTTTTCTAAATAGCGTAACGTTCAATATAATTTCGCAGCCCATTAAAATGAGTCCTGCCAGTGCAAAAAAAAGAAAAGACTCTTTATAATCAATGAATCTAACCGATTGGATTTCGCTTTTTTCCAGTTTGTCAATCTCTTGGTAAATCGTACGTAAAGCTTCTGCATTGTCTGCTTCACGGAAAAGACCCCCTGTTTTTTCGGCAACAGCCTTCAATGTAGCGGTATCCACGGGTTGCCTCATGGGGACTTTGTATACGCCAAAAGCTGTCCTTATTGACGTAACTGCATCACCGGAACCCATGGCAATGGTGTATACCTTAATCTTCCACTTTTCAGCTAACTCCGCCGCTTGTATGGGGTCGCGTTTTCCACTGTTGTTTTCACCGTCAGACAACAAAATAATAATTTTGCTTTTGATTTTGTATAATCCCTCTATGCCCTCTCTGTGTTGGGCCAAGGTTTCTTCAATCGTTTTCAAGCGGGCTGCGGCAAGGGCCAATGCATCTCCTATCGCGGTTCCGTCTTCTGCTCGTGTTTGTACAAGCTTCACACTATCAAGAAAAGGAGGTAACGCTCCGTGCGCAAGGGTTAACGGACATATGGTATCGGGATACCGGGCAAAGGAGATCATGCCGATCAGATCATTTGGCCTTCCGGTTAGATCATTGCCGTCCCCCATAACAAACGCTTTAAAAACGTCTTTAACCACCTCCAGCCGGTTCATTTTTCGCCCTTTATACTCCATTTCCGCCGCCATACTCCCGGACCGATCCACGACCATTTCAATGGCAATTCCTTTTCTGATATCCCTTATCTGTTCACGCCCGGTCTGAGGTCTTGCCAGAGCAACCGTTAGTAATATTATCGTAAGCATACGAAGCAGTAAAGGTAACGCAGATAACCGTTGACGAACCGAACGGCCCGCCTTTGCCGCATGATGGATTGAGGAAAACCGGATGGAACCACCTTTTCCTGTCCGTTTGCGCAGCACCAGGAGCAGCGGTATTACAGTTAAAAGCAAAAATGCCCAGGGCGATTCAAAATGCATATTAATTCTTTATTTTTGTCTCTGAAATAAATTCTTTACAACTTTCTAATGTATTTGCGATATCTTTATTCGCCGGCTGATGTTCGGCAAATTTAACAAGGTCACAATAGGTCAAAAAATTCTTAAGCAATTCATTATATTTATCAGGAAAATTATGTTGAGTATCGAGTCCTTCCAGAAATTCTTCGGTGGTCTGTTCAGGCGCATTTATCCCGAAACGGCTTTCGATATACCGCCGGAGAATATCAGAAATTCTTTGATAATAAAGTTTAATCTTACCTTTTTCAATCAAGCATTCGGATAAAAGCTGTTCCAACTCTTTAAACGCCAGTTCATGGGGCGGTATCATTTGCTCGGTATATATCATTTCGGCTTGTCGGCGTTTTCTTAGAATACCAAAGGTTATCAGCCCAAAAATCGCTAGGACTGCGCCAATAATTCCTGACCCTATCCATAGGGTATAAGATCGCGGGAATTCCACGGGGGACTTGATATCATGCAACTTCATCCCTTCCATTTTATCCGGGAAAAGGGATGTTACTTTGATCACAATTTTCCCAGTTTCAATCTCATGTTTATCCGACCCTTTTTCTTCCTTTTCCCAACACCTTATTTTCATTGGAGGAATGGTATAATCACCCGAAAGAAAAGGTTCAAGAACATAAGAACGGGTGATTTTTGTTTTGTTGTTTCCAATCAATTCAGGACGGGTTGTATGATCGTCTACTATTCCAAATTGTTCCAGTTTTTCTCCAAAACCGGGCAATTTGACTTCGTAACCTTCATCCCATATGACTTGGATATGTAAATTTAAATGATCTGCTGTGGAAATCTCTTTTCTGTCTATATCCAAAATAACGGCCAGGGGTCCGCGTTCATATATCTTGTGAATTCCCATTTCATCCCTTTTTTCTGTTATGCCGGAATTTTCTTCTGTCTGACACGACAACAAAACAAAAACGCACAACAAGTAAAAAAGGAAGGACTTTTTCCTGTGCCTATTTAACATTTTTATTACTATCCCTGCTCAATGGACGAAATTATAAAAAGTCTAAAATAAATAGTGCTAAAAAACTTACCGGAACCTGAATTAACCTTATATATGTTTTACCTGGCCTGGTGAAAATCGCCCATAATATGGTTTTAAAAAATATCCCATATTTATTCCTTCCCGTATGCCTGGTTTCAGGTGTCAGGTTTCAGGTGTCAGGGGCTAAGGTTCAGAATAAATGAAACTGTTAATTCAACATGAGTTGCCAACAAATTGTTTATATTTATTTTGAATCATACCCCGCATACACTGCGGATAACCGGTTAAGATTAAGCGATAAAATATCTGTTTAAAATTGTCTGTATGACAAATTCTTTTAAAAATGGATCAAATAATCCTCTATTTAAGGCCAAATAAAGTGAGACTTAGCGCCTGTGCTCATCATTCCTGACACCTGACACCTGACACCTGACACCTGACACCTGACACCTTAAGATATGGAAGATACGGAACAAAAATGGGATTAAAATTCCATCTGTATACACGGCGATTTTCATCACCCTATGTTTTGCCTATCTGTGTGACCGCTTTTCGCGGGTTCTGAAAAACCTCACAAGGTCGAGTAAATAGTCCCTGTCTGTAAAAATTTCTATCTGGTCCACATCCATGGATCTGAAGAGATCTCTTAGATATATCTGCCGCGATACCCCCAGTTTCTTATAGGTTTTTCGAATGACTGCACTTCCCGTATCAATCAGAATTTGCTCTCCGGTTTCCGCATCTTCAAGTTCCACCAGTCCGATGTTCGGCAATCTTATTTCTTTGGGGTCTGCAATTGAAACAGCAATAAGATCATGCCGCTTACTCATCACTCGCATATTTCGTTCAAACCCTTCTCCTATAAAGTCCGAGAGGAGAAAGACAACGCCCCGTTTGTTGAACACTCGTCCCAGATAGTCTATACCGGCGGTGATATTGGTTTGTGCCAACCGCGGCGTAAAATTGAGAAGTTCTCGTATAAGCCTTAAGACGTGGGTTGTACCTTTGGCCGGTGGAATGAACATTTCAACTTGATCGGTAAAGACAATCAAGCCGACTTTGTCGTTATTCTTTATGGCTGAAAATGCAAGCAGGGCACACAATTCAGCGGCCACTTCATTTTTTAACTGACGGGTGCTGCCAAAAGAACCGGATGCTGATAAATCCACAAGAAAAATAACCGTGAGTTCGCGTTCCTCCACAAAACGTTTGATATAGGGCTCTCCCATGCGAGCGGTCACATTCCAATCGATGGAGCGGACTTCATCGCCGATCTGATATTCACGCACCTCATCAAATTCCATACCCCGGCCTTTGAAAACACTTTGGTATTCTCCTGCAAGGGAATCATTAACCGCCTTACTGGTGTAAAGCTGAATGTAGCGTATTTTTTTAGCCAGTTCTTTTGAAATCATGGGACTTCAACGGTTTGAAGAATTTTTTCTATGATATCTTCGGAAGTCTTTTCCTCAGCTTCTGCTTCATAGGTAACGATGACCCGATGCCGGAGCACATTCATGGCAACGGTTTTAACGTCCTGAGGGCTTACATAACCCCGTCCTTCAATTATTGCATTTGCTTTAGACGCCATGGCCAGATAAATAGATGCTCTCGGCGAGGCTCCGTAACGGATTAACTGCCCGATATCAAGCGCGTAACTATTGGGGTTGCGGGTCGCCTCCACGAGATTTACGATGTATTCTTCAATCTTAACATCCATATAAACTTCATCCGTAAGTTCGCGCAACCGTTTGACATCCTCGGGGGTAATAACGGGTTCCACATGGAGTGACGGGTTGGAACGAGCCATTTTTTTTAGGATTTCATGTTCTTCGGTCTTTTTAGGATAGGTGATCTTAAGTTTTAGCATAAACCGGTCAACCTGTGCTTCAGGAAGAGGGTAGGTTCCTTCCTGTTCTATGGGGTTTTGTGTGGCCATAACCATAAAAGGATCATGCAACGGATAGCTTTCATCGCCGATGGTCACCTGACGTTCCTGCATGGCCTCCAGCAGAGCACTTTGCACCTTGGCCGGTGCCCGGTTGATTTCGTCAGCCAGGATGATGTTGGCAAATATGGGACCTTTTTTTGTGGTAAATTCACCGGATTTCGGACTGTACATAAGGGTTCCGATAAGGTCGGCCGGCAGGAGATCCGGCGTAAACTGGATTCTGCTAAATGTCGCCTGAATCATTTTCGAAAGCGTTGTAACCGAAAGTGTTTTGGCCAGGCCGGGCACACCTTCAATAAGTACATGATTATTGCAAAGAAGGGCCATCAAAAGCCCGTCTATCAGTAATTCCTGTCCCACAATAACTTTATGAATTTCACTGCGTATTCGATGAATAATAAAACTCTCCTTTTCCACCCGTTTTTCTATTTGCTTAACATCCACAGCCATATTATTTCTCCTTACGCGATTTAAAACAGGATCGTCTATCCCATTAATAATCAAACAAATCAGACGATATTCCACATAATTGTACAATTTTAACAGAAGGTTACCCTTTCTAAATACGGGTTTAATATAGACACTAATTTAAAAGTTTCAAGAGCTATGAGGGTGTAAATCAAGACTGTTGTTTGCTAAGATTGCTATGGCTATTTGGTGTCAGGTGTCAGCATAAAGGTTTCAGGTGTCAGGGGAAATCCAAACTAGGGAACGATTCATTTTTTACGTCATACACTGCCGTTTCCTCAGCTAACTGCCAGCGGCGTTCTCGCTCCGGGACTTTCCGTCCCCATGTTTTCTCTAATCCATTCAACAACAGACATCGATGGGTAATCGACACAACTTTTTATAAACCTCAATATCTTCCACGTCCATAAAATTTTTATGGGTCACCTGGTTTTCCCCTTACACCTGACAGCTGACACCTGACACCTGACACCTGACACCTGACACCTAAAAAAAGCTTCGAAGCCACGCTTTGTCAATAGACAAGGATCAGCGTTTACCAACGGCCTTGATTTACACCCGTCTTAAAATCGATAATACATAACATTCGCCATCTCAATAAGAATGTATAATACGAGATGTATCGGGTTACCACAGAATCAGCCATCCGGGAACAAAATCTCGAACACACTGCGCAGGTTGGCCCGGCGACTTTTGGGAGTGGTAAATTGGATTGCATCTTCTGATGGATTGTCCTTTGTGCATTCCCGGATTATAGCTTCCATAGATGCTTCGAAATTAAAAACCACCGCCCTGCCCCGGGATCGAATAATTGACAAAAGGGTTTCCCGGTCTTTTGGGCTGGAACACACATAGGTCACGGCCTGAAAGGGAATATTCAGCTCCATGGCCAGTTCGGAAATGAAGTTTGCCTTTTGTAGGGGGCCGGCGCTTAAGACGTTACAATCGCCTGTTGCCGCCAATTTATCGTAAGCCCGGTGGTCTCTTGCCCGATGGAAATACCGTTGGACCAAAGACATAAGCTTTTCCTCTGAAATAGCGGTTTCAGGTGTTTTTTTAAGTCCAAACACAAGCGGATTCGCCATAACGGCTTGGAAACGGTCGGGACCGTGAAGCTGGCGGACCGCCTCCGTGATGATACTGAAACCGGAAGAAACCAATAATACCGGTATGTTTTTCCGGTAAAGCATTTCTATAAACGTATCAAAATTGTTTACAAAACGCATCTTAAAGGTAGCGTATTCTATTACCCTGCGCAGTGAAAGACCGCGAGCCAGGGTCGAATATTCAAGAAGGGCTTCTTCGGGTTTTGCATCTCCGGTGCTTTCTTTTTCATGCAGGTCAAGTGCCTGCTCATACCGTTCCGGTTCAAGGGGCAATCCCGCGCGGATCAGTTGGGACGGCGTGTGATCATGAACCAATACACCATCAAGCTCCAACACAACCAATTGTCTATCAATAGGTTGTGCGTATTTCATGATGATTGCCAAACTCCTTTCTGAAACCTGCGAAAATTAAACATCATTAAAATATATTTCAATAAATGTATTCTCTTTTTGCCTTTTCAATCTTTGCCGTTCAGCCTCATTGTTTTGAAGTTTTTTAATTCCGAATCTACCATCTCAGGTACTATTTTTGTTATCCTTCAAAAGTGTCATGGTGCAGTGTGTCAATAAAGCGATCAATATCATCGTAATCCGTTGAATACATACCATGGTGTTCCTGTGCATCTTGCGGATCAAACAAAAATTCTCGGGGTCGGGGATCGTATCCCGACCATCCACAATATAAGCACTCCAAACGCCCTTTTGAAAGCAGATGTCCGCATTCCGGACAGCAATTTTCAGTCATTTTTCGGCCTCCTTGGTCATGATAGATTGAAGGATTAAAAATACTCCACACCAACTTTATAATAAAGATGATGCTGTTGATTGAAAGTCTTATGGCACCAAATCACCTGGGCATGAAGACCTTCATGCAATTCAGTGGTGCGCTCTTCTCTAAAAAGTTTTTTTAGCCTAATAAAGATCGGGTCACCGACCTCTAACGGCTGGTTTGTTATAAATATTAATTCGTTGTTATTGATGTCGCTGGCAATGGCGTTTATGGTTTTAAAGTCATCATGAAAAGGATCATAGCTTTTACAAATAATTTCTCGTCCACACTCGTGGTGGTCATATGGGCGCTTTTCTGAATCATGAGCTGTGATTTTCTTACGGTAATTTTGAAAGACCCGGTCATGATCTGAAGCCATTTCTTTTTGATCCATCCAAAGGCCTTGTTTTTTTTTTGAATGATTTGTGGATGCGTATGGATTCATAAAACACCTCATGCTTACCTAAATCAATTGTGATTTATTATCATACGTATGTTGCAGATTTTTAAGACTCCTTTATTCTGACACTGTCCCAACCTTTGAGAAATTCAGAACTCCTGACCTGTATACGTAATTTCAACGTAATATGAAGATTTAGTCGTAATTTCAGACGCAACAATTTACGATAGGTCAGTAGCCCTGAAATTAGAGATAGGGTTATTGCCTCTTGGGCCTAAGGTTACTTTCACAGTGTTTTCAAGGTCTTTACCCCCTTGAGCAGATGGTCTCTGGCCCTTGTATTATATGAAATCATTTTTGCAGCCATTAGTCTTACCTCCTTGCCTTAATCCACTACAGCTAAGATATCGTCTTCTTTCATAAAAATATGCTCAACCCCGTCGATTTTAATTTCCGTTCCGGCATACTTGGAAAAAAGGATTCGATCCCCTTCCTTGACTTCCATGGGAATCCTCCGCTTGCCCTTATCATCGAACTTGCCGGGTCCGACGGCCACAATTTTTCCTTCCTGGGGTTTTTCCTTGGCGGTATCCGGTATGATAATCCCGCCGGCGGTTTTTTGTTCCTCTTCCATTCGGGTAACAATCACTCTATCGTTTAACGGTTTAAGTTTCATTGGTTTTTCCTCCTATAAAAGTTATTTTTCTTTAATGCTTGATGCAACCTTTCTTAATTCATGGATAGTTCATGTCCATTTTCCCCAATAAAGATCAGGTTTTTAAATTGGTTGCCGATACTACTGAGCTTCTTTTCCAATACCTTTTTACCAAAAGGATAAATGGTTTTCAAATCATTAGTATCAATAAAAATTTGATAGTAATCTTTATCGTTGTCCATTCATATGCTAAAATGAAATTATTATTGAAAAAACTATGATTACCTTAAGGCATGGGAATAGCTATTTAGCGTTACTGTGGCACAGGATGATCCGCCAGGTAGATTTTAAATTCGCTGTAAAATGATGATCGTTTAAAACAGTTTTTAACGCAATTGAAATTTTTATCGGAAAAACAATTTAGACTTTGTGGAATAATTAAAGCTTTTTGCGATGCTGTCACAAGTTCTCCGCGATCAGATATTTTCTCAAAATATTTTTTCATCGTAACCTCCTAAACAAAAAATATAAAAGAAAATAATTGATTTAATGCAATTAAATCTATGCATTACAGATAAAATATGTTGGTTTAATTATAT